>Ga0256832_1003487_pt1 | contig 10685 bp, 5 predicted proteins | sample 134614metaG_FD_190534 | JGI IMG/M metagenome (GOLD analysis project Ga0256832, IMG submission 190534) | Hydrothermal vent microbial communities from Lau Basin, Pacific Ocean - 134-614 | ecosystem: Environmental > Aquatic > Marine > Hydrothermal vents | place: Pacific Ocean: Lau Basin | collected...
TGCAACAAACAGCTATTTTATACCGAATGTAAAAGCCACTTTGTATAGTTGTAAAACCAATCTACCGCCAAATACCGCTTTCAGGGGCTTCGGAGGACCTCAAGGTATGTTTGTGATAGAGTCCGCCATTACTAAAGCAGCGGAAGAATTGAACATTCCGGCAAATAAAATCCAGGAAGCAAATTTGATTAAGGACGGAGATGAATTTCCTTATGGTCAAATAGCTGCAGAAACCCAGATAAGTAATACCTGGAATCAAGTTCAGAAAAAATTTAATCTAAAGAATAAGATTGAAAAAATTGAAAAATATAACGCTGACCATAAATACAAAAAGAAAGGATATGCTTTGATGCCTGTTACTTTTGGTATTTCTTTTACCAATACAATGATGAATCACGCCAGGGCATTGGTACATGTTTATCAGGATGGAAGTGTAGGGGTAAGCACAGGAGCAGTGGAAATGGGACAAAGTGTAAATACAAAAATGATACAGGTTGCTGCTATATCTTTTGGAATTAACAAAGAAAAAATTAAAATTGAAACCACCAATACTACAAGGGTTGCAAATACTTCCCCTACAGCTGCAAGTGCCACAGCGGATTTGAACGGAAAAGCATTGCTAAAAGCTTGTAACAGTATTAAAAACAGATTGGAAAAAGTTGCAAGTGAAGTTTTGAGCTTATCATCTGAAGACAAAATTTCTTTCAGGGAAAACTATATTTATATAAATGATAAAAAATCGTCATTAAGTTGGGAAAAACTTATCTGGGAAACATTTGCAAGACGAATAAGTCTTTCGGAAATAGGACATTACTCTACCCCTGTAATCAATTTTGATAAAAGCATAGAAAAAGGACATCCTTTTGCATATTATGTTTACGGTACTGCTTTTACCATTGTGAATTTGGATTGCATAAGAGGAATATATGAAATTGAAAGCGTTGATATAGTTCACGATTTTGGAAAATCCATTAATCTTGGAATAGATCAGGGACAGGTCGAAGGTGCATTGGTTCAGGGTATAGGTTGGATGACAATGGAAGAGTTATCCTACAATTCAAAAGGACAATTATTATCAAACACCCTTTCTTCTTACAAGGTGCCGGATATATTTTCAGTACCGAAAAAAATAGATATTCTCCTGCTTGAAACTAAAGGAAATGAAATGGCAATTTTGAAATCAAAAGCTGTCGGGGAACCACCATTGATGTATGGTATCGGCACATATTTTGCTTTGGAGAATGCCATTAAAGCATTTAATCCGGAGTATAAACAGAGATTTAATGCACCGATGACCCCGGAGAAAGTGTTGCCAGGGTTGTATGGCGAGTAAAACTGCTTATTAACCCGGATTATTCATGCTTTTAGCTTTATGTAGATTTTAGAGCCTCACACAAGAAATTCCTCAGGTGTTAATCTTGTTCTTTTTTCCTGACTCTTCGTTAATCAAACAGTCATTATACTATTGCATAACTCCTGTTTGATTGCCTTGATTCAGAAATAAATTCCTGCCATTAACACCTAATTTACTTCATGTGTGAGGCTCTTGGCATCGAAATACGTAGATATATCCTTATATTTCAAGTGTTTCGTAACGCAGCAGATGCATAAAGATAAAAGCAAACGATACACCAAATTTGGGGTATTAATTTTTAAACATATTTTCACATAATTTATTAATATTTAGTGATTTAATTCATTATAAAAATTAAAGTGGTGAATAATGCGGGTTAATTCTTTCAATTATTAATATTATTGTTATTTATTACCTTCAATAAGGCTCCATTATTATTGCTGATGGTGGAAATACTTTGATTCGAATTGTTTATAAACTCACAACCATCAACAATCAGTTCGGAGCTATTTCCGGTATTATAAATATGACAACCATTTGACAATGCCTCAACATTTGTTATCTTTATATTTTTTAGATATATTTTGCCTTGATTATACAAACCTGCACCTGATTTATCTTCTGTTTCATTTCCATTGGCATTACCATTTTTAATAATAAATCCATCCAAAAGAACAGTTTCATTGGAATTATTGGAAATCACATGATAAATATTATCGGAATTATCACCAGGTACTGCTATATCACCTGATAATACAGTTGGATATAAATCGATATCTCTGTCTGATTTTTGAGGATTGTCCGTATCTGGAAATGAACCGTAAATTCTGATTTTATTATTGAATTCAAATCCTTTGGTTCTGTCATTTAGTTCATTTGGAAGATATATTCCCTGTTTAACCCAAATCTCTGTGATCTGAGGATTGATTTTAGCCAGTTCTATTGCAGATTCGAGAGAAACCAGGGCAGTTCCCCAGCTTTGACCATTAGACAAACTATCTGCATTTTGGTCAACATAAAGAATAGTGTCCAAATGTGAACTTGCAACCGGATTGTTGACCCAGACGCTATAAGACCTCGAAGGAATTATCACTCTGCCATGATTGTTGTCGATAATAACATTTGGTGAATACGATTTGCCCAAAACATCAAAAATAGTATCCCCCTGATTTAAAGCACTAAAAGAACTCAATTCAAATTCAACATCTACAGTATCTCCGGCAAAATTTATAGCGATGATCACTTCATTAGTATTATCATTTCCTCCACCTTTGATTTGATATATCAATGTTGTGCTGTCCTGATATTCCGGATGAGAGTGATAATAAATATAATACGGGGTTCCAAATCTGTTTAGATAATCGATTTGTGATGCCCCATAGATATAATTCTTTTGAACTTCCATAAGCATATCAAGATCAAACTGAAGATTTTGAACGGGAGCATTTGGAATAGTATCCCCGAAATAATCCGGATAGTAAATACAAGGTAATCCTATTTTATTGTTTGTCAAAATATATGCGTAAGCCAGTAAAGCGTCATTCTGAATTGGTTCACCCGGATTTCTAAAGTCGTGATTATTAAGAAAAGTTACAACATCATAACCGCTACTGCCGGCAGCATCTACCATGCCTGACTGGAATACATTTCTTCTGTCATAATGATAACCGTCACAGGCATTTTTCAATTCCTGTCTTAAAGCAAAATCAAAAAGTCTTGGATGAATATTATCTTTTGCATCCTGTGTCATACCGGCTTTTACATTATCTACCCAATTTTTTAAAGTATTTGGATTAGCATCAAAATATTCACCTACAACCATTCCGGGATCTATACCATGATGATGCAGACTGTCCAAAAGTTTTGATACAAAATCATAAGGAAAATGTTTAACGGCATCCATTCTAAAGCCTCTGTAACCGACATCGTTCCATAACCATTTGCTCCAATCAATCAATGTATCCCTGACATATTTTCTATCCTGATCATAATCATAAAACCACCATGGCCAGTCCCAAAATCCATCCAATTTTGTATAGCTTTTATTGATACTGTTTGGTTTGAAAAATTCAAAATCCATATCTCCTCTGCCACTGGGAAGCCCGGAAAAATCTGTCCAGGTTTGATATCTCATGTCATTTACGATATCCTGACTTTCGGCACTACTCCAAATGCCATAAATTCTATGATCGGAATAATCTCCGTTAAGATTATTGAGATAGATAAATATCGTATCACCTGCAGGATCAAAATCAGATGCCTTTAAGTTTAGGTGGAATTCATCTGTTTTGCATGTTCCGGTATCTATATTTGCCCGCCAGTTTCTACCTAATGTGATCGTATTGTTGCTCTGACCACAATCGCCACCACCATTAGGTTCAACTTCAGTAGTATCTAAGAGATTTTGCCACCCTATTTTATTGGTCTGCATATATACCTTATAATCTCTATTAAAATATTTGCTATCCTGTGTTTTGCTGCTTATTTTGAAATAATAATCGCCTGCACCATGACCTGTCGATCCTCCAATTGGCAATATACATCGAAATCTGTCAGAAGGATATGCATTCCTAGTATTGTCCATATATATTTCTATATAATCTTCAACTGCACTGTTATTTTCTATTTTTCCTCCGTCCCTGTGATTATAGACCACATCTGCAACAGCGTTAATTCCTGCATTTGAAAGAGTTGTGATCAGATTATCAAGTTGGTTCCTGGTTCCAAAATGAGTAGCTCCCAATCCGTATTCTCCAAGGTCAAACAGATCTTTTGGATCATATCCGTTGCTGCAACTCCCGGAACTGGTTCGTGAAGATGGTGGCAACCATAAATATGTTATGCCTCCTGTTGCAAGAACATTTGCCTTATTCTGAAGAGTATCCGCCCAGGTGTATCCGTCACAAGTTTTTGGGAAATCCCAATACCAGCCCTGCATCATTACATCCTGTGCAAATGCAATATAGAAATTTGTAAACATTAAAATAAATAATATTATTAATTTATCAATTTTTAGCATATTGTTTTAAATATCAATTAAATAAATAAAAAGCAAATATAATTATTTTGGTATTTATCAATGTCATATTAAAAAATTTATTTAAAATCCATGTAAATTAAATTTTGATTTTATCTTTACTTCCAAAAATGCTTATGAGATTTTTATTTGTCTTTATATTTTTCTCTTCATTTATGTATTCCCAAACCGATAGTATCTATAATGATGACCCCGCACAATATATGCCTCTCGGTATGACTCATGCGAAATATCACTTTTACGCAGATACGGGTTTGGCAAAAATAGATAAAAATAGAATAAATCCTCCTTTTTGGTGGACGGAAATGAAAAATCCGGAACTCCAAATATTAATCTATGATCAAAAAATAAAAGATTGTACAGTCTCATTGGAAAATGCTAAAGGTATCAATTTATTGAATGTGGTCAGGGTTTCGAATCCTAATTATTTGTTTGTAAATGTTGAAATCACAAATGAAGCAAAACCCGGAATTTTTGATATAGTATTGGCTAAAGATGGTCATAAGATAAATTACAAATACGAACTTAAACAAAGAAGTAATGATGATAAAAGAGGTCTGTCCAATGCAGATTTTATCTATCAGATAATGCCGGACAGATTTGCCAATGGAGATTATTCCAATGATAGTTTTGATGATATGATGCAACAGGGTATTAACAGGAGTAAAATGTATTTTAGGCATGGTGGTGATATTCAAGGTATGATAGATCATCTGGATTATATTTCGGCTCTGGGGGCTACTGCGATTTGGTCTACTCCATTGCTCGAAAACGATCAGCCTTATGCTTCTTATCACGGTTATGCTATTACGGACTTTTATAATATTGATAAAAGATTCGGCACAAATGAATTGTACAAAATATTTGTTTCAACAGCTCATCAACACGGATTGAAAATAATTATGGATATAGTTTTGAATCATTGTGGTAATGAAAATTGGCTTATGAGGGATATTCCTTCTGCCAATTGGATACATCAGTGGCCTGAATTTACAAGATCCAATTTTCGTTCATCTGTAATTCCAGATCCTTATGTTTCGGATTTTGATAAGAAGAAACTGGAAGAAGGGTGGTTTGATTATTCGATGCCGGACCTTAATCAATCTGATAGTTTATTGGCTACATATCTTATTCAAAACAATATCTGGTGGGTGGAATATGCTGATCTGGATGCATACAGGATAGACACTTGGTTTTTTCCAGATCAGAAGTTTTTATCAAAATGGGTAGATGCTATGTTGTATGAATTTCCAAAATTAACTTTGTATGGAGAAACATGGGTTCAAAACGAAAGTGTACAGGCTTATTTTACAAGAAACAACAGATCCGGTAATATCAGGAGTTTTAATTTGCCATCTGTAACGGACTTCCAATTGAATTTTGCAATCGAAGAAACATTGACCGAACCACAAACATTTACAGCAGGTGTTTCCAGATTGTATTACACTTTGGCTCAGGATTTTTTATATGACAATGCTTACAACAATGTTATTTTTCTAGATAATCATGATAAAACCAGAATTTTTACTACAGTAGCCAAAGATAAAAATAAATTGAAAAGTGCCATAGGATTATTAATGACGCTAAGAGGTATTCCTTCTTTGTATTACGGCACAGAATTGATGTTTGAAGGTGATGCAAATCCGGATGGCAAGGTAAGACAGGATTTTCCCGGAGGCTGGAAAGAAGATAAAATCAATAAATTTCAGGCTAAAGGCAGGACTAAAGCAGAAAATGAAATATTTGAATATGTTAAAGGTTTAGCAAATTACAGAAAGGCAAATCCGGTATTGCAGACCGGAAAATTTAAGCATTTTATTCCCGAAAACGGTATTTATGTGTATTTCAGATATAATGATGACAAAACGGTTATGGTTATTTTAAATACTACTGATAAAATACAAAAACTATCTTTGGACAGATATAAGGAAATGATAAAATCGCATACAAAGGCAAAACAGCTTCCTTCAGGGAAGCAGGTTTATCTAAATAATATTAATGTGGATAAAAACAGCATTATGATTTTGGAATCAATATGATCAATTAGCATCCAACATCCAGATAAGGTATTTTTTGATATTTATATTTTAGGGTTAATGTCCAACCATAAGAATTGAGCAGTTTTTTTAATAAATCTATATGCTTGTCAAATTCTTCTTTTGATTTACTTAAAAGTTGACTATCCATAGCTTTTCTTTGGATAAATAACTTTGCCTGTTTATTCATTTTGTTGTAGTCTTCAACAGTAAAAGTATTGAAAGTGCCTTCAGTTATATCATAATAATCCAAATCATGATCTATAGAAATAATTCCCGGTTTTGTAATATTGGAAATAACTATTGTTTTTTTTGAATTATCAATATCAATTTTCATATTATTCAAATCCAAACCGGCAAGTACTTTGGCTTTTACTCTAATCAGTGCTTTTTTCTGAAAGGGGCTTATATCAAAACCAAAGTATTCTTTATAGCTGTATATATCAGTAAAGTACCCTTCGACTGTTCCGAGTTTCAATACATTTTTTACCTGCTCCAGAATAGTTTCCTGACTTATTTCGGTTTTTTTCTCAGCAAACCGGTATTTGAAACCGCTATACCATGCTCCAGCTAATATTAACAATAACAAAAGAAAAGAAATAAAATATTTGGTTATTCTACGCATAATATGATAACCGTAATTAAGCCAAAAATATTGCAAAGACAAGTGCAGCGCGCAAAGAAAATATATCCGTGTATTCTTTGCGCAATGCACTGTCATATATTAAAACTTCAAATTAAATGTTAAATGTGGATCAACACAAAAACGAAATCTTCGCCTACTGTTATTTAGATTAAAAGTTGGTGAAAAACCGGTTTTAATAGAAAATTTTTTGTTGATATGAAAGATTATATCAAAAGGAAATATAATGCTTTTCTCGTTTTTCAAATGTAAGTATTCCGGTGAACTCCAATAATATTTATATTGATATTGGAGACCGAATGAAAAATCTACTTTATTGCTTATTCTTTTTAGATACCCCAATCCGATAGAGGATACATAATAATTAATAGGTTTATCGTAATAGTTATATTTTTCTTGAAGATCATCACCAAATATTGATGAAGCCGGCGACCTCAATCTTCCGTTAATAAATAAACTCCTGGCAATAGGGTATGAAAATTCTGTTCCAATTATTAGACCGTTATAGCCCTCAAATCCGAGGTTAATACCAATCCCTGGTCTATTGTGTTCATATTTTTGAGAGAATAATAAAAAGGGAAATAATACAAATAATACAAATACCAATTCTTTTTTCATTTCAAGTAATTTTATAATGATAAAAAAATTGGTGGCCACCAAAAACAATATTATGATAACGTGAGAAAATTAATTTTGCTGCCGGTTATTGAAAAAAAGGTGCATTTCATTTTTGTCAAGGAGAGTTTATTTCCCTGTACTTTTTTAAATAAAAGGGAACTCTACTCAGGTAAGGGGCATTTTGATTGAAAAAATCTCTTTTTTGATGCAATTGAAAAATGGTTTGAGTTGGATGAAAAAATAATTAAACAAAAACCAATGAAGTTTAATAATAAATTACTATTTTTGAAGAGAGAACAAGTTGTCAAACAGCTACAACGTGGAAGAACTTAACTATCACTAACTATTTATTTAAATTAATTAATTATTTTTTATTTAAAATTTTTAAAATGAAAAAAGCAACTTTTATCTTGTTTTTTATTTTTATTGGTTTTTTTTCCATAGCCCAAAGACAAATAGGTGTCGGATTGAAAGTAGTATCAACCTATGAGCTAAATAAATATGAAGATCAAGGAAATTTGATTGTAGGTAATTTTCCAGAGAGAATTGGATCTTTAGCTTATGGTATTTCTTTTGAAGGACAATTGCAAAATAATTTATTTTGTGAAATAGCTGTAAATAAAAAAAATTATTGGATGGGATATGAAAAAAATCCTTATTTAAAATCAATTAGTTCAGCAAGTTATTTGTTTACTTCTTTTCAAATTCCAATTTTGTTAAAATATAAATTAAAGCTTCATAAGTTTGTTTTCATAAGCCCAAATATCGGACCTGTATTTTGCACAAATCAACAATATGGCGCTTATCATGAATCTAGTAATAATGACTTTGAAAATATAATAAAAATAAGTTACAAAAATGATTTTGCCAAAAGATTTATTTTAGGACAATTTGGTCTTGATTTGGAACTAAATTTTACTGAAAAATTTGGTTTAGTTATTAATTCTGCTATTCTGCAAGGAAATAAAAAGGTTGTAGTGGGAAATATTCTTTATAAATTGAAAAATGCTACTGGCTGGAATACAGCAAAAATCACAAATAATGGCAATTATTGGTTTATCGGATTGTCTATGAAGTATAATTTTTTGTATTAGAAACAAAGTTTTTCAAATTCACATTAGTTTTCTTTTTATTTAATCACATTATTCAATATTTTTTTCAGAAGAAAAAAGACATATAATGGAATATTTATAAAATTATCCGATTTAATTAAATTTCTCGGAGATTTAAGTCAATAAATCGGAATTTATCTCCGGATTTGTGCTATTATTTCAATATTTATCCCCTAAAAAATGTAATTCTAATATTTTTTAACCCCCTGAAAAGTGTTAAAAATACTCAATTTTATCTTGCAAAAAGTGTTTTATGAATTGCTGAAGAACCGAAATATAAAAAGGCGCACTTTTCACAAAGCACGCCTTTTTTACTATAAAATAAATATATCTCTATTTCAATACGTTGAATTTCTTTCCTACCATAAATGCATGATTAGATACACTAAGGAAGTAAGATCCTGATTTCAAACCGGAAATATCCAGTTTGATTATTCGTGCCGCATTTACTCTGGTTTCACTAACTTTTCTACCATTCATTTCAAATATTGTTAATAAAACATCCCCGGTTGCATCAAGCTTGGATAAATCGACATTTAGATCGTTTACAGCCGGATTAGGATAAAGGGTTACGATTTTATTGTCTAAAACATCAATTACGGCTGATGATTTTACAAATGAATATTCTCCTGTAGCACTATTGAAAGTAACATCCCAAACTCCTTCCTGACACCAGATATTAGGTCCGTCCTGAGTACCAACACCCGCAGGGAAATCCCTTGCTCCCCAATTGACAGTCCATGCGGTATTTGCTCTGAATTTAATACCGCTGTCACTTGCCGTTGTGTCTGCTTCAGTCAAATTAATACCTGAACCTGTCCATATTTGGTCATCATCGGGGGAAACAGTCAGGTAATAGTCAAAATTAGGAGTATCATCAGGCCATGCACCAAAAGGTCCGTCTTTTCCGACAATAGATATTTGATCATAAACCACAAATACTTCAAATGAATATTCACCTGATAAAGAATTGAAAGTAACATGATATTTTCCTGCTACAACAGGAATATTGGCTCCATCCTGAACACCTGTTCCGGTAGGAAAATCTCCCGAACCCCAGTTTACTTTCCAATCATGGTTTGCTCTGAACTTAGCTTCTCCGTCAACCAATTCAACATCAAGTCTCCAAACAGTCGAATCCGGATCGGGGATCATATCAGTATCTGTACTCCAACCTCCGGGTGTAGCAGATCCAATTAGTCCTATTGCATCATATTTAACCAATTCCAGGAAATTAAATTCCAGTGTATTGGTATTGAAAGTTACTCTGTAATCTCCTGCGGTTACAACTAAGTTATCACCATTAGGTACTCCTACTCCACTTGGGAAAGTATTCAATGAATCTCCACCCCAATTTAGCCCCCAATCATGATTTGCTCTGAATTTCAATTCTCCGTCTGTCAATGAAACATCAGCTTGCCAAACATCCGGATTATTAGGATTTTGATTCAAATCCGTATCAGCATCCCAACCTCCGGGTGTAGCAGATCCGATAATACTAATATATTCAAATGCCACTATTTCTGTAAAATTGTATTCTCCGGTTAAAGTATCAAAAGTAACATGATATTTTCCTGCTTTTGGAATTGGAATGTTTGCACCATCCTGTACTCCTGTACCTGAAGGGAAATCATCTGAGCCCCAATTAACCGCCCAATCATCATCTTTTCTGAATTTTGCACCCCCTACAACCAAATCAATATCTACAAAAAATCCATGCTCGGTTGTATCTCTGAACATATTTGTATCTTCATCCCATCCTCCCGGAGTAGCATCTCCAATAATTCCAATTGGCGACTCAACAACAAAAACATATTCTCCTGTACAAGAATTAAATGTAATGTGATAATCACCAGCAAAAACAGGAATATTGGGACCGTTCTGT
>Ga0256832_1003488_pt1 | contig 10684 bp, 7 predicted proteins | sample 134614metaG_FD_190534 | JGI IMG/M metagenome (GOLD analysis project Ga0256832, IMG submission 190534) | Hydrothermal vent microbial communities from Lau Basin, Pacific Ocean - 134-614 | ecosystem: Environmental > Aquatic > Marine > Hydrothermal vents | place: Pacific Ocean: Lau Basin | collected...
TTCCCGGGGTGTTTCGGGAAAGAGCTGCCAGGATCTGTGAAGCCGCGGTTCCAGGAGGAGTTCGGGGAGTTTGCAGCCCGGTTCGATGCGAATCACGTTGATCATCCGCCCTCCGAAGCGGAAGAGATAGCTGTCCCGACGCACCTCTCTGACATCGGCGGGGACCAGGGTCCCGGTCTCGGAGAGGATCATCGCTTCGCCCTTGAGGGTGGCGAGGACCCGGCCGGCGAGGGGAAAGTGGTCCGGATCGGCGGCGATCAGGCAGGGGCCGGAACCCTCCTCTTCCAACAGTTGTCTAAGGCGGATCGGGATCTCGGGATCGAGGGTGTGCAGGGCGTGGCTGGAGGCAATCCGCCACCCCAGCTTTCCGATCTCCCGCATCAGATAGGGAAAGAGAACCGGATGGCGATAGCTTTCGACGCCGAGACAGATCAGGTGCAGCGACGTTTTCATCGGAAGTTCCTTGGAGAGTGAGGTTGTCTGGATGATTATAACGAATCCATAACCCTCTTTAAGATATAATCCCCCCAATTTCCACTAACGCGAAGGACGGATTCAGATGGATTACAAAGAGACGCTGCTGTTGCCGAAAACCGATTTCCCCATGCGGGGAAATCTGCCCAAAAATGAACCTCTGCGCTACAAAAAGTGGTTCAGCGAAGGGGCTTACGAGCGAATGAAGGCCAACAGAGAGGGACGCGAAATGTTCACTCTGCATGACGGCCCTCCCTACGCCAACGGTGAGATCCATATCGGTCACGCTCTCAACAAGATCCTCAAAGATATCATCGTCAAACACCACTACTTCCAGGGCAAGGCGGTCCGCTACACGCCGGGCTGGGACTGCCACGGCCTGCCCATCGAGCAGAAGGTCGAGGAGCGCATCGGCAAGGCGAAAAAAGACGCCATGCCCGTGAGCGAGTTCCGGGCGCTCTGCCGGGAACATGCGGGCAAGTACATCGGGATCCAGAAAGAGGGCTTTCAGTCCCTGGGGGTCATCGGCGACTGGGAGAACCCCTATGTGACCATGGACTTCAAATTCGAGGCCAATATCTACCGGACGCTTTGCGAGGTGGCCAAAAAGGGGTTGCTGGTAGAGCGGAACAAGCCGGTCTACTGGTCCTGGGCCGCCGAAAGCGCCCTGGCGGATGCCGAAGTGGAGTATCAGGACAAAGAGGACTACTCCATCTATGTGGCTTTCGAGCTCTCCGACAAGGCCAAGGAAGAGCTGGACCTGCACGGCAAGGCGGCGATCGTCATCTGGACGACGACTCCCTGGACCCTGCCGGCCAACACCGGCATCGCTCTCAATCCCGACGAGATGTACGTCCTCACCGACGACGGCTATATCGTGGCCGAAAGCCGCTACGACGCTCTCATCGAGGAGGGGGTGGTCTCGGGTCACGCCGTGCGTAAATTCGCCGCCAAGGAGCTGGAGAACAAACTGGCCATCAACCCCCTCAACGGCCGCAGCTCCCATATCATTCTGGGAGAGCACGTCGAGCTCGACGGCGGAACCGGAGCCGTCCACACCGCGCCCGGCCACGGAGAGGAGGACTACTTCGCCGCGCTCCGATATGGTCTGGAAGTATTGATGCCGGTGGACGACAAAGGACGCTACGACGAGAGTGTCATCGGCCATCAGCTCCTGCCCGAACCGGAGCGTTTCGTGGGGATGCATGTCTTCGAGGCCAATGAAAAGATCCTCGAGCTCCTGGGGGATTCCCTCCTCAAAGTCGGGAAATTTTCCCACTCCTATCCCCACTGCTGGCGGACCAAAAAACCGGTGATCTACCGGGCGACCAAGCAGTGGTTCATCGCCGTGGACGAAAAGCCCGAAGGCTCCGAAGATACGCTGCGGGGCCTGGCACTGAAGGGGATCAACGAGACCACCTTCTACCCCGACTGGGGCCGCAACCGCCTGCGTTCCATGGTCGAAGGGCGTCCCGACTGGTGTATCTCCCGACAGCGCACCTGGGGGGTGCCCATCGCCTTTTTCCGGGTCAAAAAGACCAAAGAGGTGATCCTGGACGAGAAGGTTCTCAACTTCGTCGCCGCGATCTTCGAGCACGAGGGGTGTGATGCCTGGTACGACCGTCCCATCGCCGAGCTTCTCTACCCGGGCAGCGGCTACAAACCCGAAGAGCTGGAGAAGGTCAATGATATCCTGGATGTCTGGTTCGACAGCGGCTCCACCTGGAACGCGGTCCTCAAATCCCGCAACTACGACGCCGGGGAGTTCCCCGCCGATATGTATCTGGAGGGGAGCGACCAGCACCGGGGATGGTTCCAGAGCTCCCTGCTGCTCAGCTCCGCCATCAACTTCCATCCCCCCTACCGCTCCATCCTCACCCACGGCTTCACCGTGGACGAGAAAGGGGAGAAGATGTCCAAATCGCGGGGCAACGTCGTGGCTCCCCAGAAGGTCACCCAACAGTACGGCTCGGAGATTCTGCGCCTCTGGGTGGCGCTGAGCGACTATCAGAGCGATCTGAAAATCAGCGACGGCATCCTCAAGCAGACGGCGGAGCAGTACCGCAAGATCCGCAACACCTTCCGCTTCCTCCTGGCCAACGTCAACGATCTGGAGGCCCTGCGGCCTCTGGAGGAGCTGGGCGAGCTGGACCGCTGGATCCTGGCCGAGGCGGGAGAGGTCTTCGCTTCAGTGAAAGCCTCTTTCGACGACTATGAGTTCGCCCGCGGTTTCGCCCGGCTCAACCACTTCCTCACCAATGAGCTCAGCGGCATCTACATGGATATCTGCAAGGACCGCCTCTACTGCGACGCTCCCGACGCTCCCATCCGCCGGGGTGCCCAGACGGCCATGGCGATGATCGCCCGCAGCATGCTGGCCCTGGTGGCCCCCACGCTCACCTACACCGCCGATGAGGTGCTGGAGTACGCTCCCGCTGTGGTCAAAGGAGACTGGGGCGATGTCTTCGACATGGTCTACGAGCCCCTGCCCGAGGTGGCGATGCCCTTCGACGACGCCCTGCTGGGCGCCGCCCGCGAAGCCTTCTCCGAAGAGGTGGACCGGCTCAAAAAAGAGAAGCTCATCAAATCGACCCTGGAGCTGGAGATCGCCGGCTCAGTGGAGATGCTGCCGATGAAGGATCCCAAGGATCTGGAGGACTGGTTCGTAGTCAGCGCCCTGAAGAGTGAAAGCGAAGGCGAAGAGCTGGGCAGCTTCAGCGTCGACGACCTGCGCTTCACCATCCACCGCGCCACCGCCCACAAATGCCCCCGCTGCTGGCGCTACACTGCTGAAGAAGAGGACGCTCTCTGCGAGCGCTGCGCCGAGGTCCTGAATGCCTGACCTGAGTCAGCCTGTCACTCCCGGAGTCATCATCGGCTCCATTGCCTTCATCGCGCTTTGCGTGGGGGCGGGGTTGGCGGTTGTGGCTTATTATCGGAAGAGGGAAGGGAAGTAGCCCGATAGAGGACTTTTATGACGGGCGACTAATCACAGTAGGAGTTTGATACTCCCTACTTTTTCTCTTCAGGCTTTTTCTTCTCTGAGGCATCGGAGCTTTCCGATCCCAGACCGACAGCAGAGAAGGCTTCCGAGAACATTTCTCGCACCGGACTGGGGCCGGCTTTGGGATCGCGGTGGATCTTTGTCGATTCGAAGACCTGCATCGCTTTGTTGTGACGATACTTCTCGTTCTCTTTTTCCCGCTGTTTGACCTCTTCGACCATCTTTTTATACTGCTCTTTCTCTTCGGGAGTGGCGTTGGCCTCGTTGAAGAAGGGGAGCGTACCGAAGATGCTGGGGCCGTCTTTGAGGGTGCGGTGGGGCAGTTTGGTCGATTCGAAGACCGAGAGGGGCGCGCTGATCGGCCGGGCGAAGAGGAGGCTCACCCCGGCGATGAGCGAAAGGGCTATGATCCTGGTTGTCGTGTTCATCATCTGTTCCTTCATTGATTGTCACATCTGTTTCATTCAGCTAATCATACCCCAAAATCATTTTCCGATCCCTTGTCGTAATGGAAGGGCGACAGCAGTGCAGCTTCAGGCGGAAAACCTCATTTGTTATAATAGATATATCATCAAAGAATAATAGAAGAAGAGGAGGTCAAGGCGATGAGAGCGATCAAACGGCTCCTCATTTCGATGCTGGCACTTCTGTTTTCTCTGTCAGCAGGCGGCCTGGTGACCGGAGCCTCCCGGGGCTATCAGGCTGGGGACAAAGTACTCTGGACGGCCGATTTCCGCAACTGCCCGGTCGGGGAGATCCCCGAAGGATTCGACAAGATCGAGGGGGTGGTGGAGTGCGTCAATTATAATGACCATATCTGGGTAGCTCCAAGCAACACAAACGGGTTCCGTCTCGTACGGAAAGAAGAGGTGGGTACGGATGACTTTTCGATAGATTTTACTGTGATTCCCTACAAATACAGAGATGTTAAGTTTTTCTTCGATCTCTATGTGGAGGATCCGGTCAAGCCCCGTGTCAAAGCGTGGAAAACATTGGAAATGTACTTTGAACCGATGGGATGCCATATTTCCCTGAGCGGGGTCGGAGGATTACGTGACAGCAAAGCCTGTCATAACAAACCTTTTCATATCGCTATTCAGGCGAGGCGCCACCAGCTTCGTATCTATAGAAACGGTGAAAGAATCGCTTCCATCCCTTTCAAAATCGATAAACCGATTATCGGATTTGCCTGGGGACGTAGTCGATTCTCACTTGCCCCTAAACCATACGATACCTTGCTCTCCGACATCAAGATCGCAAAATACACCAAGCAGGAGGCCAAGCCGACCCCTGAGCAACTGGGCATTCGGGTGGAGAAGACCACCGAGGGTTCCAGGCTGACGGTGCCGGAAAAGGTGCTTTTCGATTTCAACAAGTTCACCCTCAAACCTGAGGCCAGGAAGGCATTGGATGCGGTAGCCAGGTACATCCGAACCCATCCGGCCAAAAAGATTGTGGTCACCGGCTACACCGACAATATCGGGACCGACGCCTACAACCTGAAGCTCTCGCTCCAGCGGGCCCAGTCGGTGGCCGACTATCTGATGGATTGCGGCAAAGTCCCTTCCAAACTGTTCAAAATCGTAGGTCGAGGCAAGGCTGATCCCATTGCTGACAACGCTACCGAGGAGGGCCGGGCCAAAAACCGGAGGGTGGAGATCCGGCTGATCCGATGAGGTATGTTCAAAGTCTCTATTTCGTAGGGAATCAGGAGGAGACAATGAAACGATTTTTTACACTGATACTGTTTCTCGCCACGTTGCTCTCAGCCGGAGGGAACGATACCGCATGCCAAGCTGTCGCCGAAAAGCTTCATGACCTGCAAAACCACATCGTCACCCGGAGTTTCGCAGAGCTGGAAAAAGGCGACTGGGCCCGCTACGACGACGGTACGATCGCACTCTATCTAGGACGGAAGCGGACTCCCCAGGGTATGCTCTACGGGATCGAGTTCCGTGGGTCGAAAATGCCGGCGGCCCAGGTCTGGTACGCCATCGTCGACAGGCAGATCCGGGGGCAAGCCGGTGCAGTGACCTTCCGTACGCTTGATCCACGCCTGATCTATCTGCGTGTCGGTTCCGGCAGAGTAATGCGTCTGGAGGGGCCGGCCCTTGCAATGGCGCTGCAGCGCATGGGAGCGCTGAGTATGATTCTCACACCCGGACAGATTTTGATCCCTCCCGACTGCTCCCACGAAACCGAAGTGCTCCCCGTTACCGGCTATCGGCTTGCCGAGGGTCAGTTCATCGACGGCGTCAAGATCGTCGATCAGACGACAGGGGGCTGGATCATCGTGAGCACGAAGGTTCCTTTCGGTTTCGTCGGCAATCCGGGGACGACGCCTCACCTGGTCGCGTACGGGCACGGCGGTCCGGTCCCCCGGATCGATGAACGGGCCCGCCGCTCCGCCAGAGCCATGCCGCCCATTCCCTATCTGCCTGCCGGTATGCCGTGAGGCGGTCTTTTCTCTTCCATCCTCTTGCCTCTTGGCTTTGCCTCTCTTGCATCGTTATTCGAAATCCCAAACCTCGCCAAACCTCTTTTTGGATATAATCCACGACTACATCATCCGATCAGGACAGCCACGTGATAACCCTCAAAGAAGCACTTTCCAAATCACCGCAGGAGTTGGCGGAGATCAGACAGGAGCTCAGGCAGCGGGCCGAGCGCAACGTCCTGAACGCCTACATCGCTTTCGACGAGGCGGGGGAGGGGGTACCCATCCTCGTCAAGGACAATATCCAGGTCAAAGGCTGGAGCGTCACCGGCGGTTCGCGGATCCTGCAGGGCTACATCGCCCCCTACAATGCCACGGTGATCGAGAACCTGCTGGCGGCGGGGATGGCCCCCTTCGGTCGGGCCAATATGGATGAGTTCGCCATGGGGTCCACCACCGAGAGCAGCTTCTACGGCCCCACCCTCAACCCCCACGACAAAAGCCGGGTCCCCGGCGGCTCCTCGGGCGGTTCCGCCGCGGCGGTGGCTGCCGGCGAGGCGATCGCGGCACTGGGAAGCGACACGGGCGGTTCCATCCGCCAGCCCGCCGCCTACTGCGGTGTGGTGGGCTTCAAACCCACCTACGGACGGGTGAGCCGTTTCGGTCTGGCCTCCTACGCCTCCAGTCTGGATCAGATCGGCCCCATCACCCAAAATGTGGAAGACGCGGCGATCCTCTACGACGCCATCAAAGGCCACGATCCCAAGGACTCCACCAGCGCCGAGTTCGAGAAAGAGCCCATCTACGGGCAGATCGACCCCGACCGCAAGCTGACCGTCGCCGTCATCGACAACTACGTCTCCGAGGCCTCCCCCGCGGTTCAGAAAGCTCACGAAGAGGCGGTCCGTGCTTTGGAGGCCGAGGGGCATACCATCATCCACAAAGAGCTCTCCAATACCAAGTACGATATCGCCACCTATTACATCGTCGCCACTGCCGAAGCGGCGACCAACCTGGCCCGCTACGACGGGGTCCGCTACGGACGGCGCTGCGAGGATCCCAGGAACCTGGAGGATCTCTATTTCCGTACCCGCAGCGAAGGCTTCGGCGAGGAGGTCAAACGTCGGATCCTGCTGGGGAACTTCGTCCTGAGCTCCGGCTACTACGACGCCTACTACCTCAAGGCCCAGAAGGTTCGCCATCTGATCCGCGACGAGTTCAACAAGGTCTTCGACGAGGCGGATCTGATCCTCTCGCCTGTCGCCCCCTCTGTCGCCCCCGAGCTTGGGGCGCTGGCCGATCCGCTGGAGATGTACAAGAGCGACATGTACACCATCGCCGTGAACCTGGTGGGACTGCCCGGTATCAGCCTGCCCATCATGAAGGATGCCGAGAGCGGTATGCCTGTGGGCCTGCAGCTTCTGGCCAAAGCTTTTGACGAAAAGACCCTGTTCGACGGTGCCGCCAGCCTGGAGCGTGCGGTCAACTACAGCCATTAACCCAAGGAGATCCCCCATGCGAATCAAAATGCGTGCCCTGACTTTCGAAGATGTCCTGCTGGTCCCCCAGCACTCTACCGTCCTCCCCAAAGAGGTCTCTCTCAAAAGCCGCCTCACCCGGCGTGTCGGGCTCAATATTCCCATCGTCTCCGCGGCGATGGATACCGTCACCGAGCACAAAGCGGCCATCGCCATGGCACGGCTCGGCGGCATCGGCATCATCCACAAGAACATGGATACGGCCACCCAGGCCTTTGAGGTGAAAAAGGTCAAAAAGAGCGAGAGCGGGATCATCATCGACCCTATCTACATCGGGCCCGACGCCACCGTTGCCGATGCGGATGCCATGATGGCCGAATACCGGATCTCCGGGGTCCCGGTGGTGGATGAGAACCGCAAGCTTCTGGGAATCATCACCAACCGGGATATGCGTTTCATCACCGACAAGAGCCTTCTGGTCAGAGAGGTGATGACTCCCATGCCCCTGGTCACCGCCAAAAAAGGTACCTCCCTGGACGAGGCAGCCAAAGTGCTCCAGGAACACAAGATCGAAAAGCTTCCCATCGTGGATGAAAACGGCGTTCTGACCGGGCTTATCACCATCAAGGATATAGAGAAGCGGGAGCAGTATCCCAACGCCAACAAGGACGAGTTCGGCCGTCTGCGGGTCGGGGCTGCCATTGGTGTGGGGCAGCTGGATCGGGCGAAGGCTCTGGTGGAAGCCGGGGTCGATGTGATCGTTCTCGATTCGGCCCACGGCCACTCCCAGGGGATCATCGATACGCTCAAAGCGATCAAGGCCGAGCTGGATGTGGATGTGATCGCCGGCAATATCGCCACTGGTGCCGCCGCCGCGGATCTGATCGAGGCAGGAGCCGATGCGGTCAAGGTGGGGATCGGACCCGGGTCCATCTGTACCACCCGGATCGTCGCCGGCGTGGGCGTGCCCCAGATCAGTGCCATCGACGAGGTGGCCCAGGTGGCCAACCCCATGGGGGTTCCCGTCATCGCCGACGGGGGGATCAAATACTCCGGTGACATCGCCAAAGCCCTGGCGGTAGGGGCCAGCTCTGTGATGCTGGGCTCGGCCCTGGCGGGGACCTACGAAGCCCCCGGTGAGATGATCATCTACAACGGCCGCCAGTTCAAAGAGTATCGAGGAATGGGCTCCATTGGCGCGATGACCAAGGGAAGCACCGACCGCTACTTCCAGGAGGGAACCGCCGCCGACAAACTGGTCCCCGAGGGGATCGAAGGGCGCGTGCCTTATCGCGGCAAGATCGCCGACGTGATCCACCAGATGACCGGAGGGCTCCGCTCGTCGATGGGCTACTGCGGTTCCAAAGACATCCCCACTTTCTGGGAGAGATCGGAATTCGTCGAAATCACCAGCGCCGGGCTCAAAGAGTCCCACGTCCACGACGTCACCATCACCAAAGAGAGCCCCAACTACCACTCCTGAAACGAAGAGGTCCTTTCCTGATCGGATCGTGGAGAAGCCCCCGATCCATTTTTGCACTTCCCAGACATTTTCCGGCGGGATCATCGCTCCCGTCTCAGATAGAGTACCTCCCGATACTCTCTGCCGTGGCGCAGGCGGGTCAGGATCTCCACTTTCAGACGGGTATAGCGGCCATGCCGGTCGCGAGCGATTCCCCGGAATGTGGCGACACGATCGATCCCCCGCTGATGCCAACGGACGACCAGCTTTCCGTGCCGGTATTCGACCCGGGAGCTTCCCCATTCACAGATGCCGGGATAGCAGCGTCCCCGCGCCCGTACCTTCATTGCACTATCCTCCATCGAGATACGCAGCCGAAACAGGCCCCGATCGTGGCGATAACCCAGAGGGATCCAGCGTCCTTCAAAGGCCCGGAGACGGCCCTGTCGCGGATGGATATTGCCCGCTTTTCTGAAATAGAGAACCCGGGTGCTTACTCCGGACCCGTAGTAGGGCAGCCGTTTCAGCACGACCCTCAGACGATCATGCCCCACACGCTCCGCCAGTATCACCCGATAGGCGCGGTCGCGTGGCCAGACCGCCAGGAGGCCGTGGGTGGTCGGTGTGTAATGTGTGCGTCCCCAGTCGCAGAGCCGCCGACGGCATTGGCGGATCACCCGGATCGTATGATCCCTGGGAGAGATTGTCAGCCGCTTTATCCCCCTTGTGAAGGAGGTTTCACTGATCCAGGTGCCAGCCAGATCGGAGGCCTGGAGGCTCCAGGTGCCGAGGATCATCAGGATGATGAGAGACAGTCGCTTTTTCATTTTTGACTCCTTTGTCTGATTTTCAGCTCCCATCATAAAGGCAAATCGTGAAGAGACCGTGAAGCGGATTCCTGAGAGAAATCCACGATTTCTCCACAGTCATACTATTTAATATGCATTTCAGTCCATCCCTGATACAATCAGAACAAAAACGTGGATTTCAACGAAAGGTCTCTATGCGCTATCTCCTACTGATGATTCTCTCTGTCTATCTTTTTGCCGTGGATGCCACTCTGAAGATCGAGAAGGATGTGGATCAGCGGGCCAAGGTGGCGATCGTGGACGGCAGCGGCCCACAGTCCCCCCTGGGACAGAAAGCCTTTGCGATCCTTCAGGCGGACCTGAAGATCACCGGCCATTTCCTCCCCGACGGCAGCTATCGTGAGGGGAACTACGAGGGAGGCATCTTCGATCCGGCCCTCCGAGGCATGGAGTATGTGCTCAAGTACCGGATCATCGAAGCGGAAGGAGGGGTCATTTTCCAGATGAAGGTTCTCAAGGGGAGTGACTCCTCCCCGGTCTTCCAGCGAAAGTACACCATCGCCTCCCAAAGCCGCTATCCCTTTCTGATCCACCGGGCCGTGACCGATCTCAATGCCCGTCTGGGCTTCGCTTCGGTGGAGTGGATCAACCGCTATGTGCTCTTCTCCCGCTATACGGGCCGACGTCAGAGCGAAGTGGTCCTGGCGGACTATACCCTCAACTACATCAAACCGATCATCCGGGGAGGGCTCAATATCTTCCCGGTCTGGGGAGATCCCAAACAGCGCTCCATCTACTACACCGACTACACGGGCAAGCTGCCGACGCTCTATCGGCTCGATCTCACCACCGGACAGCGGACCAGGATTCTTGACTCCCAGGGGATGCTGGTCTGCTCGGATGTGAGCAAGGACGGCAAGCGGCTGCTGCTGACCATGGCTCCCCAGGGACAGCCCGATATCTTCGAGTACGATGTGGCCACCGGCCGGACGCGGCAGCTGACCACCTTCAGCGGGATCG
>Ga0256832_1003489_pt1 | contig 10684 bp, 9 predicted proteins | sample 134614metaG_FD_190534 | JGI IMG/M metagenome (GOLD analysis project Ga0256832, IMG submission 190534) | Hydrothermal vent microbial communities from Lau Basin, Pacific Ocean - 134-614 | ecosystem: Environmental > Aquatic > Marine > Hydrothermal vents | place: Pacific Ocean: Lau Basin | collected...
GGTTTCCACCTCGTGCAGCCAGACCAGCAGGTGGCGCGCCCAGGCCTCGATCAGATGCTGGGGGTCGACATCGCCGCAGCCCTCCATCGCCAGGCATGTTTCATTCGGGCGGGCGCCGGGTTCGATGTGGGCGGGCGGCAGCAGGTCGAGCTCCAGCCCAACCACCAGCCAGTCGGGCACCGCGTCCGGGTCGGTGTGGGCGGCGGCCACGCGCAGGCGGCCGGCGCGCCCGCCATTGAGGTAGATGTCGCCGGGCCAGCCCAGGTGCAGGCCGACCTCGGGCGGGGCCAGCGCGCCAAAGGCGTTTTGCAGCCCGACGCCGCAGGCGATCAGCGCCACCATGGCCCGGCGCAGGGGCTCCTCCGGAGCGAACACCACGGCGGCCGCCAGCCGGTCGGCGGTGATCGCATAGGGCAAAAGCCCCGCATCCACGCCGATCATCGCCTGTGCCACGGCCTTGGCAAAGGGGTCGGCGCCGGGGCGCAGGGCGAGCCCGGTGAACAGCGGCGGAAAGCTGGCCGCAGCGGGCGCATCGAACAGGCTGTCATCCGGGTCGTGCATCATGGTGCCTTTTCGCTGGCTTCATCCCCCGATAGCATGGCAAGCACGCGCCCGGCCAGCATGTGGAACGCCTGGGCCTCGGGGCTGTCGGGGCGGCTCGCCACCACCGGCGCGCCGCTGTCGCCGGCCACGCGGATGTCCAGCGCCAGCGGCAGCTCGGCCAGGACCGGCAGGCCCAGTTTTTCCGCTTCGCGCGCGACGCCACCCTGGCCGAACGGGTGGCCCCGGTGACCGCATTCCTCGCAGATCTGCCAGGCCATGTTTTCCACCAGCCCCAGGATCGGCACCTCTTGCTTTTGCAGCATGTCGATGGCCTTTTTCGCATCCAGAAGCGCGATGTCCTGCGGCGTGGACACGACAATTACCCCGTCAAGGCGCGCCTTTTGCGCGAGCGTCATCTGCACGTCGCCAGTGCCCGGCGGCAGGTCCACCACCAGCACGTCAAGTTCGCCCCAGGCCACTTGCGTCAGCATCTGCCCCAGCGCGCCGATCAGCATGGGGCCGCGCCAGATTACCGCTTCGTCCTCGTTGGTCATCAGCCCCACCGACATCAGCGTGACGCCGTGGTTTCTGAGCGGCATGATGGTGCGCCCGTCGGGCGAGGAAGGCCGCCCGGACACCCCCAGCATGCGCGGCTGCGACGGCCCGAACACATCGGCGTCCAGCAGCCCGACCCGGGTGCCCGCGCGCGCCATGGCGACGGCCAGATTGGCGCTGAGGGTGGATTTGCCGACGCCGCCCTTGCCCGAGGCGATGGCGATGATGTGGCGGATGCCGGGGATCGGCGCGGGGCCTGCGGGTGCGCTTTTCACGCCAAGGTCGGGCGGCGGCGGGGCAGGGGCCTTCTGCGCGGTCAGCACGATGGACACGGCTTCCACGCCGTCCAGTGCCTCGAGCGCCCGGGCCGCGGCCGCATGCAGGGCTTTCCAGGCGGCGGGGTCCTCGCCCTCGGGCACATCGAGCACGAAGCGTACCTGGCCTTCTTCGACATTCAGGGCACGCACGCGCCCGGCGCTGACGATGTCCGTGCCCCCCGGGGCGTCCAGCGCGCGCAGGGTTTCCAGCACCTTTTCACGGCTCACCATGTCCGCGCCTCCGCGATGTGTTGACAGCGGGCGCCCCGCGCGCGAGCCTTGAGCGCGAACCCGCAAGGCTCATTGTCCCGGACCTTCTCATGCTGCGTCATCTTGTGCTTGTCCTTTTTGTGCTGCTTGCGCCCGCGGCCAGCCTGGCGCAAGCGGGCAAGAGCTTTGCCATTGCCGCCGGCCCCGAGCTTGCCGATAGCGGCCTGCTGGCCTTCGTGCTGCCACGGTTTTCGCTGAAGACCGGCATCCAGCCGCAGCTTGTCGATGCAGGCGACGCGCCGGATGTCTGGCTGGACCGGCGCGCGGATGCCGGTGGCATCCCGGTGATCCTTGGCCCCGGCGGGCAATATCTTCTGCGCCTGGCCGAGCCCCCCGGCCCGAATGCGGCCTTCGCCCAACGCTTTGCCGACTGGCTGACCTCTGAAACCGGCCGCCGCACCATTGCCCAGTTTCGCGCACCCGATGGCAGCCAGCCTTTCACCGCCCCTGAGCCCGAGGCGGAAAAGGCCGCGATCATCAGTTTCGAAGGCGACGCCGCGCGCGGCGAACAGGTGGCCCGGCGGGCCTGTGCGCGCTGTCACGCCATCGGCAGCCGCGACAGCATGAATTCGCTGGGCTCGACCCCTTCCTTTGGCGTGCTGCGTGCGCTGCCGGACTGGCAGGAACGTTTTGTCACCTTCTATCTGCGCCCGCCGCATCCGGCGCTGACCCAGATCGAGGGGCTGACCGACCCCTTTGATCCCGCGCATCCGCCATCCACGCAGCCCCAGGAAATGACCGCGGACGAGTTCGAGGACCTTCTGACCTTTGCCACCGGGGTCCGGCCGGTGGATCTGGGGGCGCCGCTGGTGGTGCATCAGTGATCGCGCCGCCTGGTGCCGTTGCCGGCCGGGGTGTCCGGGGTGCCCGGGGCGTCGCCTGCCATGCGCGGGCGCGGTGCCGGAGCGGACTGGAACGGGTTGGTTTCGCTGTGAAACTGCGCCTCGACCCGGCAGGAGTCGCACATCTGGATCAACTGCGCCTGCGCGCTTGAGGCAAAGGCCGGATGCTTGCCCGCGAGCGTGTTCAGGATATGCTCGATCGAGCTTTTCACGCCAAAGGGCGTGCCGCAGGAAATGCAGGCAAAGGGGTCTTCGCGGTGCAGGACATGCTGGCCCAGGGCCGCGTCTGACAGATCGAGCCGTGGCACCAGCGTGATCGCGCTTTCCGGGCAGGCCCGCGCGCAGATGCCGCATTGCAGGCAGGCGTCCTCCTGGAATTTCAGCTCGGGGCTGTCGGGGTTGTCCATGAGCGCGCCCGAGGGGCACAGCGACACGCAGGACAGGCACAGCGTACAGGCGTCGGTATTGACCTCGACGGCGCCATAGGGGGCACCCATTGGCAGCGCGATGGGCGCGGGCGGCGGTGCGTCCGGCAGGCCATGGAGCGCGCGCGCGGCCATGCGCGCGACCTGGCGCCGGCTGCCCCTGGCCGCGATTGGCCTGTCCAGAGGCTCCGGCAGGTCTGGCGCGCGGGCGGCGTAAAGCGTGTCGCTCAGCCTGTCGGGATCGTCCACGTCGATCAGGGTGATTGCCGCGCTCCTGCCGCTGATGGTGCGGGCCAGATCGGCCTGGGCTCCGATCAGGCCGCGCTCGGATGCGGGCGCCAGCAGCACCTCCACCCCGGCAAAGCCCGCCGCCAGGGCCGCCAGCATCTCGGCATGGCCGAAAATGGTCAGGCTGGGCACCTCGAACGGAATCACATCGGCCGGCAGGCCACGCCCGAAGCGCGCGGCAAGGCCGATCATCTCGGGGCCGAAGCCGCTGTCATGCACCAAGAGGCGCGGCGCGGTGCCGCCTGCGCCCCGGTAGGCCCGCGCGAGCGTGTCAATGCGCCGGGTGATCGTGCCGAAATCCGGCGCGGCAAAACCGATCGCGCCCGAGGGGCAGACCGCGTGGCAGCCGCCGCAGCCCATGCAGACCAGCGGGTCAACCCGCACATGGTCGCCGTCGGGCGCAATAGCGCCGGTGGCGCAGGCGTCGATGCAGCGCGTGCAGCCGGTGATCCGTGCCCGCGAATGCGCGCACAGGGCGGGTTCGGTCACGGTGTAGAGCGGTTTTTCGAATTTGCCCACCATCCCGGCCGCCTGGATCGTGGCGCGCGCAACCGCGGGGGGGTGGCGCGGGTCGGCGCGCAGATACCCGTCGCGCCCGTGCGCAAACAGCGGCGTTGTACCGCTGAGGTCCAGGATCAGGTCGCAGCGGCTTTGCCCGCCATCGCGCGGCGGCGTGAAGCGGCGCGCACCGCGTCCGCCGGCGACCAGCATCTGCAAGGCATCAATGGTCACCTCGAAGGCGCCGAAACCGCCCGAGGCACGGGTGAGCCGCCCGGCGACGACCTCGAATTCATGGCCGTTGGGCAGGTCGGCCTCGGCGGCCTCGTCCGGGTCCAGCAACACGGTTACGGCAAGCTCTCCGGCCAGGTCGGCGGCTGCGGCCAGGGCGGTTTCGGCCGGCCCCAGGATCAGGCATTGCCCGTCCGAGTTCAGGTCAAGCTGGCGTACCTCCAGCGGTGGCAGCAGCGCCTCGGCCACCAGGGCGGCCATTTTCGGCCCGGCCTGCGCGGCCTCGTCCGACCAGCCTGCACGATCGCGCAGGTCGACAAAACGGGGCTCGGGCGCGCCGATATCCTCGGCCAGGTCGGCAAAAACGCGGGCCTCCTGGCCACAGGCGATCATCACGTTGCCCTTGTCCACAAGGGCGGCGGCGCGGTCGATCTGGTCCTGGCACAGGGACGTGTGAACGCGGGTGCAGCGCAACTCGCCCACGGTTTCCATCACCTTGGGGTCGGGCTGCATTGAGCCCAAACAATTGCATAGAATCAAGGTGGTAGTCATTTCTATTCCCTTTGCAGTCAGCTTCGCGCGGCTGTGGCTCCCTGTTTCATAGGCTGCAAATTCGTGCCGAGTAAAGGGCTATCACCTGACCCGCACACCGCCCGGTGATTCGGCCGGCGCATGGACCGGAGTGGCGCGCGCGGTCGGAATCGGACAAATTGTCCCAGCGGTTCGGGCGAGCGCGAAATGCCTGGTCGGAATGTCCATTCTTGCGCGAAATTTCCCGGCTCTGCGGTTTTTTCCTAGGTATTCGGCGGCCGCTCCCGCATTCTGAAACAGAAGAAGTTTTCAGGGGATGGCCCCGGATGGACGGTCCGCGAAAAATTTCCATGCCGCTGGGTGTGGTGCTGCGCCGCAGCCCGGGGGTGACCCGCTGGGCCCAATGGGCGTGGAAGGCGGTCGCGGTGCTTCCCGGGGCACCGCCCGCGGACTGGCGCGAACTGCGCCGCGAGGGTGAAGCGGTCGAATACCACGCAGCGACCGTGCCGCTGGAGCTTTACCGGACAGACACCGAAGCCTATCGCACCGAGTTGTCGACGCGCAGCCCGTCGATCTATGTGGTGATGCGCGAATGCGCGAACAGCCCGGCCGGGCTGGAGGTGGTGCTGGCCACGGCCTCGCCGTTCGACGGGCAGGACTACGCCGATAACGGCGAAGACATCGTGGAACTGGTGCCCATGCCGCCGGCGCTGATTGCCTGGGTGCAGGATTGGGTCGACCGCAACCACAAGGAGGTGCCCTTCGTCAAGCGCAAGCGCCAGAAACATTTCGCCGAACAGCCGGTGACGGGCGTGGGGGATGCGCGGGTGCGCCAGGAGGCAGACGTCTATCGTGCGCCCGCCGGGCGCCGGGGGGGGCTGCAATGAGCCAGAGGACGGATGCCTGGACCCGGCGCAAGGCGCGCGTGCGCGAAGAGGCCCAGGCCGAGGCGCGCGCCCAGCGCGAAGCGGCTGCCCGCCGCCGTGACGCCGAGCTGGCAGACAGGCCCGAGGCACAGGTGCTCGCCGAACTGGGCCTGCCCGCGCCCGAGGACATGCAGGCGGGCGATGATTTCACGGCGTTTCTGTCTGAGGCGGTGCCGACAGCCCTGCGCAACCGCGCGCTGAGGCGTCTGTGGCTGACCAATCCGACGCTGGCCAATCTGGATGATCTGCTGGAATACGGCGAGGATTTCACCGGCGCGGGGCAGGGGGCCGGGCTGGTGGCCACCGCCTATCGGGTCGGCAAGGGGTTTGCCGCGCCCAGGGCCGAGCCGGAAAGCGCGGAGGTGCCAGAGGTGGCCGGTATCGCCCCTGCAGAAGAAAACACGCCCGAGCCTGTGCCGGAGCGCGCCGCCCAGCCCGGCGCCGCCTCCGCACCTGAGGCCCAGGCGGCAGAGCCCGCGCCGGCCCCACGCCCGCGCCATATGCAGTTTCGTTTCGACCCCTCCGCCGCGAGCAATTCAGAGGAAGCCCCCGCATGAACACGGCCCCCGACACTGCCATCGCCGAAGAAGACCGCCTGCGCGCGGACATGTACAATTTCCTGGGCGCGCTCCTGGCCGGGCCGCCAGACCAGGCGTTGCTGGAGCAGACCGCGGCACTTACCGGCGATGACACGCCCATGGGCGAGGCGATCAATGCCATGGCGCGCCTGGCCGAACGGCTGAAACCCGCCGCGGTAGAGCGCGAATTCAACGCGCTGTTCATCGGGCTGGGGCGCGGCGAACTCTTGCCCTATACCAGCTTTTACCTGACCGGGTTTCTCAACGAAAAACCGCTGGCGATGCTGCGCCGCGATATGGCGGCGCTGCGGATCACGCGCGCGCCCAATGTCTATGAGCCCGAGGACAATATCGCCAGCCTGATGGAGATGATGGGCGGGCTGATCACCGGCCGCTTCGGGCAGGCAGCGGATCTGGCGGCGCAGGCGCGGTTTTTCAACACCCATATCGGGTCCTGGGCGCCGCATTTCTTCGCCGATCTGGAAGTGGCGGATTCGTCGGTGTTCTACGCCCCTGTCGGGTCGGCCGGGCGGATTTTCATGGAGATCGAACGCGAGGCGTTTCGAATGGATGCGGGGTGAGCCCTGCGAGGATGCAAGCAAGGGAGGAATGTCAAATGGATGCGCGAAAGGATGAGGCCACGAAGGCCCGCCGCGATTTTCTGAAACTGGCAGCAGCGGCCCCGGCGGCGGTGGCGGTTGCTTCCGCGACGGGCGCGCAGGCAGCCCAGGCGCCTGCGACCGATGCAAAGGAAAGCGGCTACCGCGACAGCGAACACATCGCCGCCTATCTGGACAGCGCCCGGTTCTGAGGCGCCCAAACGGGTACGGACCCGCCCGGCCAATGGTTGCGAAACGCCCACCGGCCAGGGGCCCTTGCCTGAAATGACCGCCCGCGAGGGCACCCAAAAGGGAGATTGAAATGCTGAGGAAAAAGACCAACGGGGTTGCGAGACGCCCCCAGCGGACAGGCCTCTTGTCAAATATTGCGGAAAAATCGGTAGACCGGCGCACGTTTCTGCGCGGCTCGGGGCTCGCCATTGGCGGGCTTGCCTCGATCGGCGCGCTTGGCGGCACCGTCGCCCAGGCGCAGACAGCAGATGCGGTAGACGGCGCCATCAAGACCGTGAAATCAATCTGCTGCAACTGCTCGGTCGGCTGCACGGTGATGGCCGAGGTGCAGGACGGCGTCTGGATCGGGCAGGAGCCCGGCTTTGACAGCCCGTTCAACCTGGGCGGCCACTGTGCCAAGGGGGCGGCCGCCCGCGATGCGGCCCATGGCGAAAAACGCCTGAAATACCCGATGAAGAAGGAAAACGGCGAATGGAAGCGCATTTCCTGGGAGCAGGCGATCAACGAGATCGGCGATCAGATGAGCGCCATCCGCGACGAAAGCGGCCCCGACAGCGTCTATTGGCTGGGCTCGGCCAAATTCAACAACGAACAATCCTATCTGTTCCGCAAATTCGCGGCCTATTGGGGGTCGAACAATGTCGACCACCAGGCGCGGATCTGCCACTCGACGACAGTGGCAGGCGTGGCCAATACATGGGGCTACGGCGCCATGACCAACAGCTACAACGACATCCACAATTCGCGCGCCATTCTGGTGATCGGCGGCAACCCGGCCGAGGCGCACCCGGTGTCGCTTCTGCACCTGATGAAGGCCAAGGAACAGTCGAACGCGCCGCTGATCGTGGTGGACCCGCGGTTCACCCGCACCGCCGCACATGCTGATGAATATGTGCGCATCCGCCCCGGCACCGATGTTGCCTTTATCTGGGGGCTTTTGTGGCACATCTTCGAGAATGGCTGGGAAGACAAGGAGTTCATCCGCACCCGGGTCTGGGGCATGGACGAGATCCGCGCTGAGGTGAAAAACTGGACCCCGGACGAGGTTGAACGCGTGGTCGGCGTGCCCGCGAGCCAGATGGAACGCGTCGCGCGCACCATGGCCAACAACCGCCCCGGCACCCTGATCTGGTGCATGGGCGGCACCCAGCACCATAGCGGCAACAACAACACCCGTGCCTATTGCATCCTGCAACTGGCGCTGGGCAACATGGGCATTTCGGGCGGCGGCACCAATATTTTCCGCGGCCATGACAACGTGCAGGGGGCAACGGATTTCTGCATCCTCAGCCACAGCTTGCCCGGCTATTACGGCCTGTCGGCCGGTGCCTGGGCGCATTGGGCCCGGGTCTGGGAAGAGGATCTCGACTGGCTCAAGGGGCGGTTCGACTCCATAACCACCGCCGACGGCAAGGAAAAGTCCCTGATGAACCTCAAGGGGATCCCGGTCAGCCGCTGGATCGACGGGGTGCTGGAGGACAAGGACAATATCGACCAGCCCGACAACGTGCGCGCCATGGTGCTGTGGGGGCATGCGCCCAACTCGCAGACCCGCGGCCCGGAAATGAAAACGGCGATGGAAAAACTGGACCTGCTGGTGGTGATCGACCCCTATCCGACGGTGTCGGCGGTGCTGCATGACCGCACCGATGGGGTCTATCTGCTGCCGGCCACGACCCAGTACGAGACGCGCGGATCGGTCACGGCCTCCAACCGCTCCCTGCAGTGGCGCGACCAGGTCATCGACCCGGTGTTCGAGAGCCTGCCGGACCATATCATCATGGCCAAGTTTGCCCGCAAATTCGGCTGGGCCGACCGTCTGTTCCGCAATATCGGCATGGATGGCGAGGATGAGCCCAATATCGAGGACATCACCCGCGAATTCAACAAGGGCATGTGGACCATCGGCTATACCGGGCAGAGCCCGGAGCGGCTGAAAAAACAGATGGCCAACCAGCACACCTTTGACAAGACCACGCTGCAGGCGGTCGGCGGGCCTTGCGATGGCGAATATTACGGGCTGCCGTGGCCCTGCTGGGGCACGGCCGACATGGGCCACCCGGGCACGCCGAACCTTTACGACATGTCGAAACCCGTGTCGAAGGGGGGCCTGACCTTCCGGGCGCGGTTCGGGGTCGAGCGTAACGGCGAAAACCTGCTGGCCGAGGGCGTCTATTCCGTGGGTTCGGAAATCCAGGACGGCTATCCCGAATTCACCATGGCCATGCTCAAGCAACTGGGCTGGGACGGCGACCTGACGGATGCGGAACGCGCCACCATCGAGGCCATTGCCGGGGACAAGACCAACTGGAAAACCGACCTGTCGGGCGGCATCCAGCGGGTGGCGATCAAGCATGAATGCGCGCCCTTTGGCAACGCCAAGGCGCGCGCCGTGGTGTGGACCTTCCCCGACCCGGTGCCGATCCATCGCGAGCCGCTCTATACCTCGCGCCGGGACCTGGTGGCGGATTATCCGACCTACAAGGATACCCGCAACTATCGCCTGCCGACGCTCTATGAGTCGATCCAGAAACAGGACTTTGCCAAGGACTACCCGCTGATCCTGACCTCGGGCCGGCTGGTCGAATATGAGGGCGGCGGTGAAGAAAGCCGCTCGAACCCCTGGCTGGCCGAATTGCAGCAGGACATGTTCGCCGAGATCAACACCCGCGATGCCAACAATCTGGGAGTCCGCGACGGCCAGATGATCTGGCTGGAAGGCCCGGAAGGCGGCCGTGTCAAGGTCAAGGCGCTGGTTACCGAACGGGTTGGCGAAGGCGTCGTGTTCATGCCGTTCCACTTCGGCGGCTGGTACGAGGGCAAGGACCTCTACGACAAGTATCCAGAGGGCACCGCGCCCTATGTGCGCGGCGACAGCGCCAATACGGCGATGACCTATGGCTATGACAGCGTCACCCAGATGCAGGAGACCAAGGCGTCGCTCTGCAAGATCACCGCAGCCTGAAGAGGAGATGAACAATGGCTAGAATGAAATTCCTCTGCGACGCCGAGCGCTGCATCGAGTGCAATGCCTGTGTCACGGCCTGCAAGAACGAGCACGAGGTGCCCTGGGGCATCAACCGGCGCAAGGTGGTGACCATCGGTGACGGCAAGCCGGGCGAACGCTCGATCTCGATCGCCTGCATGCATTGCTCGGACGCGCCCTGCATGGCGGTGTGCCCGGTCGATTGCTTCTACCAGACCGAGGACGGCATCGTGCTGCACTCCAAGGACCTGTGCATCGGCTGCGGCTATTGCTTCTATGCGTGCCCGTTCGGTGCGCCGCAATACCCGCAGGCCGGCAATTTCGGCTCGCGCGGCAAGATGGACAAATGCACCTTCTGCGCCGGTGGCCCCGAGGAAGACGGCAGCCAGGCCGAGTTCCAGAAATACGGGCGCAACCGCATCGCGGAAGGGAAACTGCCGATCTGCGCCGAGATGTGTTCGACCAAGGCGCTTCTGGCGGGCGACGGCAACGTGGTCAGCGCGATCTATCGCGAACGCGTGGTGTCGCGCGGCTTCGGCTCGGGCGCCTGGGGCTGGGGCACGGCCTATGGGCAAAAGGGCGGCTGAGCCCGGCCTGACGCAAGCGACGGGGGGCGGTGTGCCGCCCTCCGACCGATCCGATGGACCTGATCAAACGGGGATGAACCATGTTGCCTGGTCGCTTGGCCGCTTTTCTGATGCGGATAATTTTCGGGCTGTGGCTGAGCATGCTGCCCGCGGGCGCTCAGGACGTGCCGCAGGACGCGCCGCGCGCCGCTACCGGCGGCGCCCAGACGCTGGAAGAGATCCTGGCGCGCCAGAACGCACTGCGCGAGGGCGGGCT
>Ga0256832_1003490_pt1 | contig 10683 bp, 9 predicted proteins | sample 134614metaG_FD_190534 | JGI IMG/M metagenome (GOLD analysis project Ga0256832, IMG submission 190534) | Hydrothermal vent microbial communities from Lau Basin, Pacific Ocean - 134-614 | ecosystem: Environmental > Aquatic > Marine > Hydrothermal vents | place: Pacific Ocean: Lau Basin | collected...
TGGCAGCACGGGGGATATCTTCCGCGCCCGGCAATTTCTCATGCGCTATCGGGAGCATTGCATCGTATTGGGCGGGCCGGAGCTGCGGCAGGCGATGCAGGAATCGGTGGAAAAGATGGCGAAGATGTATGCGGGAGAAAATGAGAAATCTGGTGAATGATCGTCCCTTATCCCTACAGATGTGGGGGTATGCGTGTGATAGGATGGAGATAAAACAACATTCCTCATCATTCAGGAGGTCCATGTCCATGATCGATGTCCATCGTATTGCCTTTCTACTAGGGAAAAAACAACCCTCTATCCTCAAAGACTATCTGGATAGGGTGGCAAACAAAAGTCTGTTGCGTTATCGGCATCATTTTCAATGGGGTGGTAAAAAAGGTGAGAGTCTCTATATCCACATTTTGGATGGCATTTTCCTGTTGGATGAGCTTCGCTCCCTTTTATCCCTGGATGAAACTGAGACTCGAGTGCTTTTCACCGGCTATACCGTCCACGACATTAACAAAATGGTCGCACAGGAGACCGCCTTTAACAAGCTGGCTGTGGAAGATCGCATCGAACAGCTCATCAATGAATTGGGATTATCCGCCTTCTTTCCCGCCTGGCGCGATTACCTGGCCGATATTGTCTCGTTGGTACGCGGGCACGGCGGCAGTACATTCACTTCGGGAGAAATGCTTATTCCCAAACGCGCCCACGCATACAAATTAGGCTGGAAACGCGTGGAAACATTGCGTCTTCTCATGAAAGCCGTAGATCGTATCGACTTATCTCATACGTTGGATGAACGACCCCATAAGCAATTCTTCCTTGATCATCTGAATGCATACCTCGCCCAAAACGGACAACCGCAGCAATGGAGCTGGTTCTTTCATCAACTCACTGAACAACGGGGCCTCCTGAGTAACATATTACATTCGGCCATCACAGAGGAGTTTCGAAGGCATGACCTTCATCCCATCCTCTACTATCCTGATGGCGTCGTGTATCTTATTCAAAAAGGGGGGGAATTTATTGTGGATGACGCCTTGCTTGAACGCGTGGCCGCTCGCGCTGCTCAAGCCATCAACGCCATGACCCAAAGCAAGTTTCGTCAGTTCATAAACTCGCGTTCTGCGGGCATCAAGATCGATGCCAAATGCCTGGAGTTAGGCGTGCCTTTCGACGGTCCCAACAGCATTCTGGAAGCCATTGAAGATATCATTGCCCGTCGCGACTTCGACGCAGAAAGTCTGGATGCCCGCGCCAGGAATCGGGTTCAACGCAACTTCGAGAAGCGAGCGATCCGGAATCCCGAAGCGGCCCGACTGCTACAGATGCGATTGAACAAACCCGCCCCGATCGTTCCCAAACGAGAGGACTTACTGCGCGTGGCGGAACTCGTTCGCACCTATTTCATCTTCCTAAACGATCATTTCAAAAAGGAAATCCCTGACATTTGGGGGCATCTCTATGATTTGCTGGAATTGCCACACGATCGACGCTCCCTTTACGAATTCTTCGACGCCCGCTACGACCGGGCTTATTTCCTCATCCCCGATTCGCCCCTGTCCCCGGACGCCATCCGCCAGCGCATCGCACAAGATGGCGCACGACGGCTGGCTCAACGCCAACAATTCGATCCCAAAGCCGACTATCTGGCCGATTACTTGCGCCGATATGCTGTCTTTGGCGAGCACGGTCGTCCGGGCGTTCAGTTCCAGAGTCATCTGGCCCACTATATGGCTTCTCAGCACAAGCAATGCGTTTTTTGTGGTAGCGATTTTCCCACAGCCAAGTGGATGACCGATGATGTCAGGAAGGACATCACAGTGCAAGTGTTCTCCAATCGTCTGCAAGGCGGGCCAGGCGAACCCAAAAAGCGCATTTGCGCAATTTGCAAAATGCAATTCCTTTTAGAAAAACTGAACTACCCTCCAGTGGGAAAGGAAAAGCTCCTTTATCTCCACCTCTTCCCCTACGCGTTCCTTTCTGCCCCCCACATTGAAACGCTGCGAGAGACCTTCCAGAGCATTTCGGAATCAGGCGAAAGCCTGGTGGCCCTGAATATGGACGCGCGAGAAGCCATCCGCTACTGGCTGGAAAACCGCTCGGATGCTCCGAATTTCTTTCGGATCCGCACCAAAGAAGGCAAACCCCAGCCTTACGGCGTTTACATCCCTCGCTATTCTCAGACCGTGGGCAACCTCATTGTACTCCCACTCAACGCAGCGGGACAGAACGACACCGAACGATTCCTATTTGCCCTCTGGAATGCTCTGGTCTTCCAGCGTCATTTCGGCGTCAAGGTCATCCTCACCACTTCCTCAACGCCTCCTCTGGAAAAACAAGACTTCGGAGATCTTTACATCGACAACATCCCTCTTGCCGTCCAGGGACTGCTGTCAGAAAATGACTTTCGCCAATTTCTGCCCGGCCAGGGAAACCAACCGGGCAACCTGCCCCTTCTTTGGGAAAAAGTGCATCACCTTTTTGCTCTGGCTCAGGCTGTCTCTACGCCGAATGACGATCCCCGGCCTCGTCTGGTGCGCGCCATGGCGACGCATCCCCTGGCCATGTATCACGAAATGGACAGGTTGTTGGTCAAAAAATACGACAGTCAACAGGGAGCCCTGCTCACCTGGAATTATCAGCAAGCCCTACCTCATATTTCCGCTATCACTCAATTTCAAGGAGGTGTTTTTGTGAAAAAACTCAGTCAACACCTGGAAGAACTGGCCGGCATCGCCTGGCAAGGGCATCTACGGGGCCACTCTTTGGAACGCAACAGTCTGCTCTCCCCCTTCAACCAGGTCATGGAAAAGATGGCCTTGCTTGCCTCGCATCGCTCGGTGGATATCGATACGCTCAAGGCGGCGGCCGCCGAAGACATCTTTGATCATTTGGAGCGTCTGGCCAGGCAACAGGGCTATGCCATCGGCAAACAGCGCATGCAAACTTGCGTCGATTTTGTCAATGGCTGGTTCGATGGCGTCTTGCAAGGGGTATACGAAGGCAACGTGCGCAAACTTTTGGCCGACGAAAAGCTTTTGCGCTCCGCTTTTCTCTTCTATCTACGAGCCCAGATTCCAAGCAAACGCGAAGAAAACGCGTCGCCAGCGTCTCAGTCGGTTTAACCCCAGACGACCATCCGTCCCACATCTCTTCATCTCTATCGTTTTTTCGTAAGGAGACTCTCATGAAAACATTGAACGCTTACCAGGCCTACTTCCTCAAAGAATACAGCAACTACCCCCAAGGTCGTTACATCACCCTTTTCCTCTTGCGTGAAGTCGAATCCGAAGCGATCTTCCGCACCGAGGGGAGCGGCGAACCATTGAATCGGGAATTCGTCTATCCCGGGCTGCGCAGCGATGACGAACCAATTCAGCGCGTCGTCATCAGCAAGCGCAAACAAACGGCGGTTGAACGTCGTACGGGCCGGGAGTTGTTGCGGCGGTATGAATTGCTCTTCGAAAAAGACAAGAAAAGCGGCGTCTGCGCCCTGAACCGCAACAATCCCTGCGGCAAATGCATGGACTGTATGATCTATGGCTATGCCGTGGGCGGAGGCGGCGCCCAGAAATCACGCGTCATTACCGATGACGCCTTCAGCCTCCATCCTGCAGCTACCATCGTGGGGGTCAAGCAATTCAATGCCCTCTTCGACAACGGCACCATGCGGGATCCTGAGACAGGCAAGCCCTCCACCAGCATTGGCGTAGATGAATACGTCAAGCCCGAGACCATCTTTCTGGACATGGAAACCCTCAAAGACATGACGCGGGGAGAATTCCTCTATGTGCTTGGCAACATCCTGCGCTCCACCCGCTATGGCGCCATTTCCTCTCGCATTGGCAAAATTCGCAATCACCTGGTGGGCGTCGCCTTTAGCGACTGCGAACTCTTCAGTAATCTGGAATGGACCCAGGCCACCTATGATCAACTGCGGGGCGATGCAGAAGAGCCCGAATTCCCTCTGCACATCGACCAGGTGCGTCAGGCAGCGCAACAAGCCGCACAACAACTCATGCCCAACGTCATTGGCCAGGTGAAGACTATGCCGCAAGAGGAAATCGATCAATTGATGAAAGAGCTGAAGGCCCTCTACGAAAAGGAAGAAGATCTTAAACGATTGCTGACGGAAACTTCCAAGATGTACCCCAAAGGATAATCTGGGAGAACGCCATGTCCCATATCTATCAGTGCACGCTCACCCTGCTGGAGCCCACCTTCTTCAGCAGCCGCGAGGTGAGCAACACCTATCTAACCGAACCATTCATCGGCAACTATGCGTTGGCTTATGCGCTGGGCCTGGTCCAGGCCCCTTATTTCAACCAGGGAGAAATCCACTACGTCGAGCATCTCACTGAACTCAATCGCCAGGGGGTTTACATCACGCCCGCCACCCTGCTGGATGCCCCTCGTTTTCAATTCCGCCAGTTCAATGCCCAGGCCGACGCCTATTGGTACGCGTTCGCTAACAACGTCATCGTCACCCGCCCCGATGACGCCTGGATGGAAAAATCAGGTCCTGTGTGGTACGTCCATCGTCCGGGACAAAAAAGGAAAAAGGTGGGACTCGAAAATCGTCCCCAATTCGGACGCATCCGCGCTTTGGCCATAGGCAATCGCGCCCAGTTTTTCCTGGTCAGCAAAGAGTCTATCGCTCTGCCGCGATACATCCGTCTGGGCAAATTCATGAGCAAAGCCCGCCTTGATGCAACCGAGGCGCGCGGGGACCTAGTGCAGCAACGGCAACAGCATGTACCCTTTCTGCTCAACCCCGCCGATCTCCCCTCGGACATGCAGCTTCACACCTTCGATCTTCTCAACGTCCCGCCCATGCCCCTCATCCATCACGCCACCCTGAGTGGGCGATTCCATGCACTCCCTCACAAAACTTATCTGCCCGCAGGCATGCGTTTTGGAGTGCCATCCCCATGATCCAGGTGCAATTGTTGCCTCATGCCGAAAAACTGGCCCCGGAGAACCCCCTCAATCTGGCGCGCCACCCGCTTTTGCATCAGATGCGCACCTATCGGGCGCTGCAGAACTTTCCCGTGGTGATGAACACCTACAACACGGGCACAGGCAAAACGGTGGCCAGCCTGCTTCATCTCTTCGATCTCCGGGGCCAGAATGTGCTTTTCATCGCTCCCATCAATGCCTTGCTGGCCCAACACGCAGAGGATATCGAGACATTCGTCCGACAATACGATCTCGATTTCGAGGTCTTACGCGTCACTGCAGCCCAGATTCGCCAACTTGATCCCCAACAACGCCCAGGCTCTGCCCTTCACCACCTCATCTTGAACTACCTTCGCTATCGGCCTCGCGAAGTGCGCCGCAAACCCATCATTATGGTAGTCAACCCTGATATCTTTTACTACGCGCTCTTCGCCCGTTATCACCAACATGACCAACGCAATCTGATGGAGGACTTCATCCTCCGTTTCGATTATATCGTCATCGACGAATTCCACTATTACGACAGCAAGCAACTGGCCAATTTCCTCTTTGTCATGGCCATGTTCGATCAGTTTGGTTATTTCGAACATACAGATCGGCGAATTTGCTTGCTCTCGGCAACGCCTTTACCCTATGTCAGTGACTATCTTCAGGAGCTTTTCGGCTCTCATTGGCGAATAATCGCCCCCGATAACGAAAACCCTGAGGACGCGGGGTTACCCACTATCCCTTCCCTGGCTCCGCTGGAACTTAGATTGCAAGCGAGTACATTGGAGGATTGGCTCCAGGAGAACCGAGAGCTCCTGCGCGCCTGGTTGGATGCAGGATGGGATGGAGCCATCATCAGTAATAGTTTGTGGCGAATCAATTGGGCCTGGCGGCAATTGGCCCCTAGGCTAGGTGAAGCGCGCCTGGGACGCATCACTGGCCCCGAACCAGAGGCATCTCGACGTTTTGCTACCGCCCGCTCTCTCATCCTCGCCAGCCCCACGGTCGATATCGGCTACAACTTCGCCAAACGCCACAAGGATCGCCAGAATATCGATTTTCTGGTGTGTGACGCCCGCTATCGAGATGGCCTTTTACAACGTTTAGGGCGAGCGGGTCGGGTCTTGGGAAAATCTCAAACTCATCTTCCCAGTCAGGCTGTAGCTCTTTTGCCCGAAGAGGCGATTAGTCAACTGAGCCACCTGGATGGTCAAACATTGACTCGCTCCGAATTCAACGCGTTTGTCAATAGCTGCGAAGCGCTCCCTCCCAAACACGATCTCACCGGTTACATCCACACCTACGGCATCATCGAAAACTTCTATCCTATTTTCAAGCTCGGAGCCATCCTGCCGCCATCCCTGCACAAAGAGCTGGAAAGTCTATTCCAACGCATAAAAACCATCTTTGCCCCCCGCAGTCGTCGCACCTATAAAGACTTGAAATCGTTTTATTTCAAATACCAGCGAAGAGAACAATGGTTGCAAGAGGTCAAGACCCGAGGGCTCATGCTCAACCGGGCCACGGCAGAACATGTCTGCGATTGGCTGGCCTGGCGGCATCCAGGAGAAGTCCGATACGATGCCGACGATCTGCTGCCCTTGCTCCCACAGGTGTTCGATCAGGAAGAACAACATCGACAGCTTATCGCCTTCGTTCAAAGCCAGGTCGCCGTAATGCGGACCTGTTTCCACTTTCGGGATAGCTTCAACGGACCTTCCGCAACAGTATACGACACCCGACATCTCCTTTCCAGCGAAGACTTCAACACTTACGAACTTTTTCATCTTCTGACCCATTATCGGCTTGGATACCTCACAGCCCAAACCTTCCTCTCCCTCTTGCCCAATGGACAGCCGCTACCTGAGACCGATTTCTATGTTCAGATTCAGGATTGGCGTGACGAAAAATTAGTTATCCGCTTCGCGCTTCACTCTTCAGAAACGCAAACCGAATTCGAACGACTCTGGTGTTTCGAGCCCGTAGGATTGCAAGGATTGGAATTACGAGCGGGCTTGCGCGGCCAGGGAACCCTGGCAGGAGCGCTGCCTCCCGCGGTTGTTCATGCATTACGTGATGAAGTTATCGTCAGTCTCATTCTTCCTCCGCGCATAGGCGGCCTGGCGGCCCGGCGGTTGCGAGGAACACCCCTTTGGTCCCGATCCTTGCACATTTACTTCAGCGATGGTGAACTCCAGGAAGGCTATCGCATCTTCTTCGGCAAAGCCGCCCTCATGGCCTACGCCGAACTTGCCCCACTCCTTTACGCCCACCGCAACACCCCAGCCCGCGATCCCATCATCCTCTAACCCCATCCCCCTTCATCTCCCATCATGCCCACCTTCCACGCCCTGCTCATCCATCTGCAAGCCCAAAAGCCCGCGCGCCTGCCCGCCACCCAAGGCCAATTGGCCCACGCCGCCTTCCTGGCCATGGTCCGCAGCGTCAACCCTCCCTTGGCCCAGGCCCTCCACGACTTCCCCGACCGCAAACCCTTCACCCTTTCCCCCGTGTGGGACTTGCCCCCCGCCCGCCAGGGCCAACACGCCATTCGCGCGGGCCAAACCCTGCGCCTGCGCCTCACCATCCTGGATGCGACCCTCTTCGACGCCTTCATGCAAAAGATCTTCCAGGCCCCCCATCAAGCCATTCGCCTGGGCGACGCGCCTTTCCTCATCTCCCAGATCCTGGGCGCGCCCGGCAGCGATCCCTGGGCCGGATACGCCACCCCCGAAACCCTGGCGCAACAAGCGACCCGTGAACGCCGCATCACCTTGGCCTTCGCCTCCCCCATGGCCATCGGCGTAGGCAAAAGCGACACGGGCAAATCCCGACGCATCATCCTCCCCATCCCCCGCTACGTCTGGGCCAGTCTGCGCAGCAGTTGGAACAAACTCACCGGCCAGCCCATCCCCCCGGCATTCGAAACATGGGTGGAAAATAACGTTGTCGTGGCCCGCGTCACCTCCTGGCGCACCTCCATGTTCCGCTTTGGCGAAAAGAAACTCCAGATCGGCGGCTCAGGCGTCGTCACCTTCGAAGCGCTGGACCAGGACCCCACCATGCTGCTCTTGTGGAACCTGCTGGCCGACTTCGCCTTCTATGCAGGCGTGGGCGTGAAAACCGGCATGGGCATGGGCGTAGTGCGTCGTCTGTCCTGAAGGACGCCATCCCATCTCATCCTCTCCCCTCCGGTTATGGAACCTCCCGACTACCTCCCCATCAGCATGCTCAACCAGATAACCTACTGTGAACGGCGATTTTGGCTCATGTACGTTCACGGCGAAATGGCCATCAACGCCCCCGTTCAGGAAGGCATCTACCGCCACCAACGAGCACACATCCCCCAGACCCGACAGGAAAACAGCAACCTTATTCACCGCCGCCTCCTTCTTTGGTCCGATCGACTCCGCATCATCGGCTTTGCCGACGTCATCGAAGACCACAACGGCCAACTCATCCCCATCGAATACAAGCGCGGCCGCCAAGGCAAATGGTTGAGCGATGAGATCCAACTATGCGCCCAGGCCCTTTGCCTGGAAGAACGCACGGGCAAAACCATTCCGTATGGCGAGATCTTCTACTGGCGCTCCCGACGACGACAACGAGTGGACTTCACCCAATCCTTGCGAGAACGCACCGAAGCCGCCATCCATCGCGCCTTCCAACTGCTACAAAAAAACCGCCTGCCTCCCCCCATCGATCACGAGGCCAAATGTCGCGACTGCTCCCTGGAACCCATCTGCCTCCCCCGTGAAACCCGAATACTGCTGCAAACCGAAAAGAAATAACCATGTCCACCCTCTACCTCACCGAACAGGGCGCGCATGTCCGCAAAGATGGCGACACCCTCATCGTTCACCTTCCGGCTAAGGAAAAAGCCAACCTGCCCAAACGCAAAGTGCGCGTCCCCATGCTCAAGCTGGAACAAGTCGTCCTCTTTGGCAACATCCAGCTCACCACCCGCGTCATCACCGCCCTGTTGGAACAAGGCGTCGAAGTCTGCTACTGCACCGCCCACGGACGCTACCTGGGCCGGCTCAACGGCCCCATGAGCAAAAACAGCTTTCTCCGCATCGCCCAACATCGCGCCCATCATAACCCCTCGCGCGCCCTCGCCCTGGCGAAAACCTTCGTGTGGAGCAAGCTCGCCAACATGCGGGCCATGCTCTTGCGCGCCCATCGCAAACGCCAGGAAGAAGCCCTGATCCAGGCCGCTGCCAGCATCAAAACCATCATGAACCAGATAAACGCCCTGGACCCGGCTCAAGCCCGCGTGCCTCATCCCAGCCAGCCCCAAAAAGACTCCCACTATGGCGCGTTGCTAGGCCTGGAAGGTGCGGGCTCCGCCCAATACTTCCGCGTCTTCGCCCATCTACTCAAAGGAAACTGGCACTTCCACAAACGCCAACGCCGCCCCCCAAAAGACCCCATCAACGCCCTCCTCTCCTTTGGCTACACCCTCCTCGCCAACCAGACCGCCAGCGCCGTCAGCATCGTAGGACTGGACCCATTCATCGGCTACCTTCACGGCTCCCAATATGGCAAACCGGCTATGGCCCTGGACATCATGGAACCCTACCGCCCCCTCATCGTCGACTCCACCGTCATTACCCTCATCAACAATGGCATGATCACCCCCGACGATTTCACCGAAACCTTGGGCGCCTGGCAACTGAGCCCCAAAGCGCGTCGCATCTTCCTGGAAAAATTCGAAACTCGCTTGAACACCGAAATCCTCCATCCCGCCTTTGGCTACAAAGCCACCTATCGCCGCTGTTTGGAACTGGAAGCGCGGCTGATAGGAAAATGGCTCATGAACGAAATCCCGCGATACCGTCCCCTGGTGGTGCGATGATGCGACATCGAGACCCCAAGCGCACCCTCTACGTGATTGCATACGACATCCCCAACAACAAACGTCGCACCAAAGTGCACAAGGCTCTGAGTGGCGTGGGCGAATGGACCCAATACAGCCTGTTCGAATGCTATCTCACCGAAAAAGAACTGCTGCAACTGCGCCATCGTCTGGAGCCATTGTTGGATCCCGAGACCGACAGCGTGCGTTTTTACCCTCTGTGCGTCACTTGCGCATCCAAGGTAGATACGGTAGGATCAGAGAAACCGCGTGAGAAAAAGACCATCATCCTGTAAAAAATTTTGCGTCGCCGCTGTGCGAGAGGCGAAGCGATGAAACAAACACTGGGCGTCGCTCGCATCCAAAAAACAGGCGTTTTCCCAAACTTCTCCCATCGAAACCCCGCCAAACTTCCCCCACAGCACAGAATTCCATTCCTCGATGACTTCCATTTCAGGAGCCTCTCGCAGAAACGAATCGGGTGGCAAAAGATGCCCAAGTACGCCCCAAAAATGAAGGAGAGAAATGCGGAAACGAACCACGCCATCCCAAAAATCCAGCCAAAAACCGCCTGCGAAAACCACACCATCCCAATCATGCGAGAGCCGCTAAACCCCACAGAATCCCGACCGAGGGATTGAAACGATTCTGCCCGCGGCCCCATCGGCGGATGTGAATCCGTGCTAAACCCCACAGAATCCCGACCGAGGGATTGAAACTAGCTGCAAATGCACGCTGGACGTGGAGGTGGTGGACGGCTAAACCCCACAGAATCCCGACCGAGGGATTGAAACCGCGACGAGAGGAGAGGAGATAAGAGGAGATAAGAGGCTAAACCCCACAGAATCCCGACCGAGGGATTGAAACCGCATTGGGGTCAGATG
>Ga0256832_1003491_pt1 | contig 10683 bp, 7 predicted proteins | sample 134614metaG_FD_190534 | JGI IMG/M metagenome (GOLD analysis project Ga0256832, IMG submission 190534) | Hydrothermal vent microbial communities from Lau Basin, Pacific Ocean - 134-614 | ecosystem: Environmental > Aquatic > Marine > Hydrothermal vents | place: Pacific Ocean: Lau Basin | collected...
TTTGATATGGGTACGGTAATCAATCATTGTCGGTATTTCCCTATCAACTTTACCGAGTATATCTTCACGTACTATCACAAATGTAACTCCTGCAGGTCCCAGATTTTTTTGAGCACCTCCGTAAATGATACCGTATTTTGAAACATCAACCGGTCTTGACAATATATCCGATGACATATCAGCAACTAAAGTAACACCAAAATCCAAATCCTCTTTGATTTCAGTACCTGCAATTGTATTATTGGTAGTGATATGCAGATAATCGACATCTGACGGCACTTCGAATCCTCTCGGGATATAATTGAATCCCTTATCGGCTGACGAAGCTACTTCCACTACTTCTCCAAAAAGTTTTGCTTCTTTTTCAGCCTTTGTTGCCCAAGCTCCTGTATTTAAATAAGCTGCTTTGGTCCTCAACAAATTGTATGGAATCATATAAAACTGTGAGCTGGCACCGCCACCGAGAAACAATACATGATACCCTTTGGGAATACCCAGCAATTCTTTGAATAGATCCTGAGCTTCATCCATTACATCCTGAAACTCTTTGCTCCTGTGTGATATACTCATCAAAGAAACTCCACTACCATAAAGATCATCAATAGCTTCTTTTGTTTTTTCATAAACTATTTCCGGTAAAATTGAGGGTCCTGCAAAAAAATTATGTTTTTTCATCTGTTAAATTTTTAAATTTTATTCATTCAGAAATATATTTAAATAACTTTCTAAATAATGATTTTTTTAATAAATATCGATCAATAAATAATATGTCCCAAATATATTAAAGTTTTATGAAAAAATAAACAAGATCGGCAAATATTATTTGGAATTTATAATAACTGTGAATAAATGACCCATTTTGATAAAACTCTATTTAGTTTTTTATTGTAAACATTAAGAAATTAAGGTCATTAAGTCGCAGGATAAGCGAATGTCTCTGAATTCGCTTCTTCACTTCTAAAATCATCATTTCTTGTTCAATATTTCAAACTTTTCTGGTATCCTTTTATTTTGTCATTATTTTTGTTTGCTTCGTCACATCTCGGCTTAGCCGAGACCGCCAAAATAGGTTTGTGGTTTTGCTCATACTACCATAATGACGCCACTAACGGGGCTTTTAAGGATTTATTTTTTTGTTGTTCTACCATCCCGCAGTACCGCGGAATCGCCTCTAACGAGACTTTTCGATATTCAAAATTTGAAAACCTTATCTCTCTCTCCATATCCTCTGTCAAATAAATTTGACGGCCCAAGCGTTATTGCTTCAAAACAGCGACCAAAAAAAATAGCCTTCTTCAAGGAAGAAAGCTATCTAATTCTTTTAAAAGAATAGTTGTGTTACTTACCACCGCCACATTTTCCTTCACCGCATTTTCCTTCACCACATTTTCCTTCTTTTTTGTCTCCTTTAACAGCTTCTTTTACATCTTTAGCTGCTTCTTTGGTAGCATCAGCAGCTTTTTCAACAGCTTCTCCCGCTTTAGCAGCAGTACTGTCTGCAACTTCTTTTACTGCTTCAGCAGCATCTTTTACAGCATCTTTAGTAGCATCAGCAGCCTTAGCGGCAGCTTCTTTTGTGTTATCTGCAGCTTCTTTTGCTTTTTTACAGCTCTGAATTGTAAGAGCTCCTACCATTAAAATTGATAGTACGATTAATAAAGATTTGATTTTCATAACATTGGTTTTTTATAATTAATAAATTACTTGAATAACAAAGGTATATAAAATTATTTTAAATATATAATAATTTTTTATATTTTATTTTAAGATTTTTTAATAGCCGAAATCCTGTTCGACTTCTTTTACATCGGGAACCATACTTTTTAAAATCTGTTCCACTCCCGCTTTTAATGTTACTGTAGCTGACGAACAGGTAGAACAGGCACCGTAAAGCCTTACAGTGACAATACCATTATCAAATCCCAAATACTCAATTCCTCCTCCATCTTGTTCTATCCAAGGCTTTACATGCTGATCTATTATCTCTGCTATTCTTTCTTCGATATCACCTACTTCCCCTGATTCTTTTTTCCTTTGCCATTCAGCTTCAAGCATTTCTTTATATCCCTCTTTGACTATGACTTTTCCCTCTTCAAGATAGTTTTTTATAAAATCCTTGATCTCAAACATGATCTCACGCCAGTTTGCATTGGGATCTTTATCTATAGAAACAAAATTCTTATTGATAACAACACTTTTAACATAGGGGAATTTGTATAACTCAGTAGCAAAAGGACTCCATTCCTCAGCCATCTCAATAGATGAAAAATCACCCATTCCCTCAAACAAAATCCTGCTGGTCACAAATTTTAATGTGTCCGGATTTGGAGTTTGCTCAGTATATATCAATATCGGAGCCGGTTTCTTCTCTTTTTCTTTCTTCTTAATATTAAACATTGTCTTAAATTTTTTATTAAAACTACTCTGTACGAAGTATTCTCTAAAATAATTCCTACCTGACTAAGCAATTTCTTATGTATCTACCTGAATATATCCTTTCTTATTACGTATAACTCATTTTATTCAAAATAGTTCTGTTTAATATATGTTTTTATTTACTTTTGTTTAATTATAAATATAGTTATTACTTTTGCATAGTGCTTTTAAAATGAAAAAACGAAGTAAAAACGATAAAATCATACTGACAGGTTCAATTTGTATCATTGCAGGACTGGTTTTAATGAATTTAAACAGTTATTTTCAAATATTTTTATGGATTGGAATTATTCTTATATCTTATTTGAGTTACAAAAAATGGATGAAATAAATTCCCTGTAAAGCATTTTATATGAAATTCAGAACGGAAATAGATACAATCAATATACCTGTAAATATAAGTCATCAGGACAAACTTGTGATGTTGGGATCGTGCTTTACCGAAAATATAGCAGAAAAAATGCTCAGGTACAAATTTGATGCGCTTTCCAATCCCTTTGGAATAATTTATAATCCGGTTTCCATTTCAAAAATAATCGACAGAGCTATTTCACTTGAATATCCTGAAGAAAAAGATCTGGTACAACTTAACGGTCTGTGGCATCATTTTGACTTTCACGGGGACATGTCCGGGATTTATCCTGATGAAGTGATAAGAAAATCAACTATTTTCATCGATAATCTAAAGGAATATCTAACTTCTGCTTCAACTATTTTTTTCACCTTCGGCACTTCGATCGTTTATAAAAGAAATGATACAAATGAAATAGTTGCCAATAACCATAAATTTCCTTCAGGATTTTTTACCAAAATGCGATTGAAAATCGAAGATATTGTAAATATTATGACAAATACGATTACGGGACTAAGATCTCTTAATCCTGATATCAATATCGTATTTACTGTTAGTCCGGTCAGACATATCAAAGACGGATTGATCGAAAATCAAAAATCAAAAGCAGTGTTGTTACTGGCTATTGAAAAATTGCTTTCTCTTGACAATTGTTATTATTTTCCTTCTTACGAACTGCTGATAGATGACCTGAGAGATTACAGGTTTTACAAAGGAGATTTGGTACATCCTTCCAAAGAGGCAATTGAATATATCTGGGAAAAATTTTCAGATACTTTTTTTGATAAAAGTACAATGGAAATCATTTACAAAATAGAAAAGATAAGGCGATCGCTGGAGCACCGCCCCTTAAATCCTGATTCGGAAGCACATAAATCTTTCTTGTCCCGTCTGGAAAAAGATATAATGGAATTTAACAAGCTTTATCCTGAATTGAAATTTTAAGAATAAGTATTTGGTACTTATTCTGATTATTTTATCTTACCTTTGCAAAAAATTTAAAAAAGGCTACATGAATACACTGCATAAACTGAAAAAAGATATATCCGAAGCGATAAATGTTTTGACCGGACAGGAAATATCTCCTGCAAATCTGACTTTGACTCCTACAAAAAAAGAATTTGAGGGAGATTATACTTTATTGGTTTTTCCGTTGAGTAGATATTTCGGTAAAAGACCTGAAGAAACAGCAGAGATCATTGGTGATTATTTGAAAAACAATTACGATATAATCGATAACTATAATGTGATAAAGGGTTTTTTGAATCTTGGTTTTTCCAAAGATTATTGGCTTTATGCTCTGAAAGAGATGACCGGCACTCAGGATTATGGAAAGGGAGAACATAAAAGCAAAAAGGTAATGGTGGAGTATTCATCTCCCAATACCAATAAGCCATTGCATCTTGGACATATAAGAAATATACTTTTGGGATGGTCGGTATCACAGATACTGGAAAAAGCAGGTTATGAAGTTGTCAAAACCCAAATAGTTAATGATCGTGGTATCGCTATTTGCAAAAGCATGTTGGCATGGCAAAAATGGGGAGATGGAGTTACTCCCGAATCATCGGGTAAAAAGGGAGATTTTCTGGTAGGTGATTTTTATGTTTTGTTCGACAAAAAATTCAATGAAGAATATCAGGAATGGCAAAAAACCGATGAAGCCAAAAAAATATTTGAAGAGAACAATGAAAAACTCACTGAAGAGCAATTTTTCAAAAAGTATAAAAACGAATATTTCAATAGTCATAGTGTTTTAGGAGCTGAAGCGAGGGAAATGTTATTAAACTGGGAGAAAAAAGTCCCGGAAGTAATGAAATTGTGGGAAATGATGAACGGATGGGTATTACAAGGATTTGAAGAGACTTTTGAAAAACTGGGAGTTTATTTCGATAAATCATATTTTGAATCAAATACCTATCAACTCGGTAAAGATATCGTTGATGAAGGATTGGAAAAATCAGTTTTTTACAAGGAAAATGACGGTAGTGTCTGGATAGATCTGGAGGATATCAATATGGATAAAAAAATTGTATTGAGAAGTGACGGTACATCGGTTTATATAACCCAGGATATGGGAACGGCAGATCTTAGATTCAAAGATTTTGGAACCGAGAAGATGATTTATGTAGTTGGAGATGAACAGGAATATCATTTCAAAGTACTGTTTGAGATCATGAAACGTCTCAAAAGACCTTATGCCGATGACATGTATCACCTTTCATACGGTATGGTGGAATTGCCGACCGGAAAGATGAAGTCAAGGGAGGGGAAAGTTGTGGATGCAGATGATCTTATCGCTGAAGTTATACTTGAAGCTGAAAAATCTGCAAAAGAAAGAGGTGAACTTGAAAATACCACAGAAGAAGAAAGAGCAGCAATATATGAAAAAATCGGAATGGCTGCATTAAAATTTTTCATATTAAAAGTCAATCCAAAGAGAAGGATGATCTTCAATCCTGAAGAAAGCGTTGATCTGCAGGGGCAAACCGGACCTTATATTCAAAATGCTTATGTAAGGATCAAGTCGATAATCAGAAAAACTGGAAAATTAGAAATTAAAGATTTTAGTGATTATGCCGGCATAAATGAATATGAAAAATCACTGATAAGCTCTTTATCAGATTATCCGGAATTGATACAGCAGGCAGCAGAAGAACTGGAACCTTCCGCTATAGCCAATTTTGCTTATGATCTGGCAAAGAAATATCATAAATTTTATTCCGAGGTACGGGTTTTGGGAGCAGAAACCGAAGCAGCAAAAAATTTCAGAATTGCACTTTCAAATATGGTGGCTAATATTCTCCGGGATTCTATGGAATTGCTGGGAATCAGGATGCCAGAAAGAATGTAATAACAGAGAATTTATGAAAATATGACAAAATCCAAACGTATTTTAGCATTTAAAGTGACAAAATCCAAACGTATTTTAGCATAAAAAGTGATAAAATCCAAACGTATTTTAGCATAAAGCTTGACAAAATCCAAACATCTTTGTATATTTATAAAAAATGTAGGATTGTTAAACCGGAGTGATTTGTATTTATTTGTATAATTCAAACAAGTGGTTTTACACAAAAAACATTCAACACCTATCGGCGTTCATTTCCCACTTTCGTTTACCCCGCATTTCATACGGGGCTATTCATATTAAACCACTATCGTGGTTTTGCCATCTATCGTTTTTTTTCAATAAAATATACGATAATAGTTTAGTTAGAATTTGTGTTTTTATTCATTATCTATAAATTTTTTTATCAAGATAAAATAAAATATCCCCGCAGGGGATAAATGTAAATAGCCACCGGTGAAACCGGTGGTAACCAAGCGAGAGGGTTACAACTCCGATAGGAGTTGAATGTACATTTATCAACATATTGAAAACCTACCAAAAGGATATGTCTCGTAGTTTTTCCCTCTCACATATCTCCTCATATTTTAAAAGGAAATACAAATGGAAATAAATTTATGTAACTCAGGTAGGTGCTTTTGAAATGAAAAAAATTGATTTTTTTGTCAGACAAAGCTTATTTTTTGAAAGCATAACTTGTCCCGCAAAAAGGCGGGAGTGGAGCTACGTCAAAAAAAAAGCTGAAGTATGACGAAAAAAGTGGATTTTTCGTTCAAAATGACTCTACCTGAGTAGTTATAATTTATCTAAGTTAACCACTGAACAAGAAATGAAGATTTCTTTTTTATACTAAATTCTTTATTTTGCATAGCTCATCAAAATAAGAATTAACCATAATACAGGCGGACACTTATGACTCATAATAGAAATATCCTTGAATAATTCGGGTTAATTCCAATCTAAATATTTACATTTGCAACAGAATAACAATAAATACCAGTAAAATATTTAATAAAAAATATGTCAGAAGAAACAAAATCTTTAAATTTTATCGAGCAAATAATCGAAGAAGATCTTAAATCAGGAAAGTATACTGAGATTGTTACGCGGTTTCCTCCTGAACCCAATGGATATCTACATATCGGACATGCCAAGTCCATCGTTTTGAATTTTGGACTGTCCCAAAAATATGGAGGAACAACCAATTTGCGTTTTGATGATACCAATCCGATAGTTGAAGATATCGAATATGTAGAATCAATCATGAATGATATTCACTGGCTTGGATATGATTGGGGAGGAAAGGAACATTATGCTTCCGATTATTTTGATCAATTGTATGAATTTGCACAAAAACTAATAAAAAAAGGACTGGCTTATGTAGATGATTCTACCATTGAGGAAATAAAAGAAATGAGAGGAACTCCTACAAAACCCGGAATTGAAAGTCCATACAGAAACAGAAGTGTTGAAGAGAATCTCGATCTGTTTGAGAGAATGAAAAATGGAGAATTTGAAGACGGTTCAAAGGTTTTAAGAGCAAAAATAGATATGGCTTCTCCCAATATGCATCTCCGGGATCCAATAATGTACAGGATCAAAAACGCATTTCATCACAGGACAGAAGACAAATGGAAAATATATCCTATGTACGATTTTGCGCATGGACAATCCGATGCGATTGAACAGATCACACATTCAATTTGTACTCTGGAATTTGAAACCCACAGACCGTTATACAATTGGTTTATAGATAAACTGGAAATATTTCCATCCAGACAAATAGAATTTGCGAGATTGAATCTTAACTATACCATAATGAGCAAAAGAAAACTTTTGCAATTGGTGGAAGAAGAAATAGTAGAAGGATGGAATGACCCACGGATGCCTACTATCTCAGGAATGAGAAGAAGAGGCTATACTCCTGAAGCGATAAGGAATTTCTGCAACAGAATTGGGGTTGCTAAACGGGAAAATATAGTGGATGTAGCTCTTTTGGAATTTTCTGTCAGAGAACATCTCAACAAAATAGCTTTGAGAAGAATGGTTGTAACGGAACCTGTAAAATTGATAATAACCAATTATCCTGACGGTCAAACGGAATGGTTTGATATAGACAACAATCCCGAAGATGAAAATGCAGGTACCAGAAAGGTTCCTTTCAGTAAGGAAGTTTATATCGAAAAATCTGATTTTATGATAGATCCTCCAAAGAAATTCTTTAGGCTCGGTCCGGGCAGAAGTGTGAGGTTGAAAAATGCATACAAAGTTACTTGCGATGATTATAAACTTGATGATGAAGGAAATGTAAAAGAGATCTATTGCACATATCATCCAAATAGTAAAAGCGGTCAACCCGATACTTCGGGTATCAAAGTCAAGAGCACTATCCATTGGGTAAATGTTGCTGATGCAGTCCCTATTCAGATAAGGCTGTATGACAGATTATTTAATGATGAAGCACCTGATGGTCACAAAGACAAGGATTTTATGCATTTTATAAATCATGATTCCCTGAAAATACTGGATGGATACGGAGAAGTAAATATGAAAGATGCTACAATGGAAGATAAATTCCAGTTTTTGAGAATGGGATATTTTACAATGGATTTTGAATCAACTGCTGATGAATTGGTTTTCAACAGAACGGTAACACTCAAAGATGCCTGGGCGAAATCCAGAGGGAAAAAATAAATTTGAAACAAATTACTAAACTTAAAAAACCTACGTATTATGAATTTATTAAAAGACAAAGTTGCGATAATAACGGGTGCCTCAAGGGGAATCGGTAAAGCTATAGCATTAAAATTTGCAGAAAATGGAGCGGATATCGCATTTACTGATATTAGAAGAGATGAGAACATGGTTGCAACTGAAAAAGAATTGCTTGCTTTGGGAGTCAAAGCAAAAGGTTATGAATCGGATGCTTCATCGTATGAGAGTAGTGCAGAGACGGTAAGTGAGATTTATAAAGAATTTGGCAAAGTTGATATTTTAGTAAATAATGCAGGTATTACCAGAGATAATCTACTGATGAGAATGACTGAACAGGACTGGGATCTGGTGATGCAGGTAAACTTAAAATCGGTATTTAATCTTACAAAACAGGTATTGAGACCGATGATGAAACAAAGATCAGGATCGATAATCAATATCAGTTCGGTTGTAGGAGTATTCGGCAATGCAGGTCAGGCAAATTATTCCGCATCAAAAGCAGGAATAATAGGTTTTACAAAATCCGTAGCAAAAGAGTTGGGGTCAAGAAATATCCGTAGCAATGCGATAGCACCGGGATTTATTGAAACCGAAATGACGAAAAAATTGCCCGAAGAAGTAAGAAAAGGATTTCTTGATGCTATACCATTAAAAAGAATGGGTTCGGGAGAAGATGTTGCAAATGCCGCTCTTTATCTTGCATCAGATCTTTCAACATATATTTCAGGGCAGGTGCTCAGTGTTTGCGGAGCATTGAATACATAAAACGTATCTACTCAGGTATTGTCATTTTGATTGAAAAAACATCTTTTTTATTTCAAAAGCACCCTGCCTGAGTACTTACCATAAAATTAAATAATTAAGTTTTTGAAGTAAGAAAAACAAAGAAATGAAAATAAAATTTAATGGTGCTGCAAGGGAAGTCACCGGTTCGTGCCATCTGATCACCCTGGACAGCGGATTCCAAATATTATTGGATTGCGGATTATTTCAGGGAATGGGAAAAGAAGGATGGGAATTGAACAACAGACTTGGTTTTGATCCCGGCAAAGTGGATGTTGTGATTTTATCACATGCACATATAGATCATAGCGGCAGACTTCCCAAATTGGTCAAAGATGGATTTGAAGGAAAGATCTACAGCACACATGCTACCAGAAGTTTGTGCAATATTATGTTGATGGATAGTGCCAAGATCCAGGAAAGGGATGTACAGTGGTATAATGAAAAAGTATTGGCAAAAAAGAAAAAGCAAAAAGGTAAATATAAGGATTTAAAAATAAGAGAACCTTTATATGTTTCGGAAGATGTGGCGCCTGTAATGACTAAATTTGTAGGATGTCCTTATGATTCATGGATCAGAATAAATGATGAAGTTGAATTTCAATTCAGGGATGCAGGACATATTCTCGGGAGTGCTAATGTTACTCTTAAGATCAAAGAAAATGGTGAAGAAAAGTTAATCGGTTTTACGGGAGATATCGGCAGACCAAACCGTCCCATTATAAAAGATCCTGTACCATTGCCCGAAGTAGACTACCTGATCACTGAATCTACCTACGGTGACAGATTGCATGAATCCGATCCGGAACAAACAAAAAAACTCCTTGAAGTAATCAAACATACCTGTATTGACAAACGGGGCAAACTTATTATTCCTGCTTTTAGTGTGGAAAGAACCCAGGAGATTATCTATATGCTTGACAAAATGGATACAGCAGGTTTGTATCCTGATAAAATTCCTGTATATGTGGACAGTCCGCTTGCAGTAAATGCAACTATGGTATTTGCTTCGCATCCGGAATGCTATGACAGGGAGATCCATGAATATTTATTGTTGGATGATAATCCGTTTGGTTTTAACAGTCTTCATTACAATAAATCCGTAAAAGGATCCAAAATGCTTAATGAAATTAATAAACCAATGATAATCATCAGTGCAGCGGGGATGATGAATGCAGGAAGAGTAAAACACCATCTTTATAACAATGTTGAGAATCCGAGAACAACATTTTTGCTTGTAGGTTATTGTAGTCCTGAAACTCCATGTGCTGCCTTAAAAATGGGAGTGGATGAAATGAGAATATTCGGTGATGTCAAAGAAGTTAAAGCTGAAGTAATCTCAATGGATTCTTTTTCAGGACACGGTGACAGGGATGAAATGCTGGAATTTCTGAAAAATCAGAAAAATGCTAAAAGAACATTTATCGTTCATGGAGAATATGAAAGTCAAAAGGCTTTTAAAAAGTCTTTGAAAAATATAGGTTTCGGAGATATTTATATCCCGATGATGAAAGAAGAAGTTGAGTTATAATCAGGACAGATATCT
>Ga0256832_1003492_pt1 | contig 10679 bp, 9 predicted proteins | sample 134614metaG_FD_190534 | JGI IMG/M metagenome (GOLD analysis project Ga0256832, IMG submission 190534) | Hydrothermal vent microbial communities from Lau Basin, Pacific Ocean - 134-614 | ecosystem: Environmental > Aquatic > Marine > Hydrothermal vents | place: Pacific Ocean: Lau Basin | collected...
TTCGTGAATTATATTTATTCGCAAAATTGCGAACCTTGTAACTTGCTGATTTTAAAATGTTCATTAAAGTCAACTAAATTTAAGTGCGATTGCCCTAGTTTTTATTCAGTTATCGGTAAGCATATTTATCATAATATGCTACTTGCAATAGTAGGGGTAATGGAATCGAATTATGCAAAAAAAATATTTACTGTCAGTTATAATCTTGTTTTTATCATTATTGGTAGGTTGTTCAAGCAATACGGTTAAACCAACTAAAACTAAAACGGTAAGCAAAACTAAAAAAATAGTAACTACAACGACTAAGAAAAGAGTCAATATTAAAGCTAAAGTAGCGAAGCCTGCTGTAATAAAAAAAATAGTTAAAACTAAAAAATATACTGCTAATAAATCTCGTAAATATAATAGTGGGGCTACAAGGTCGTATTCGAAAAAACGTTATTATTCGCGAAATAGCTACAAAAAGAGGTATACGAAAAATAGACCCATTCGAAAAACGTATACCCAAAGAAGAGCATATGCAGGAAAAAAAAGATATATTCGTCGCATAACTCCAAACTACCCTAAAAGAAGAGTTAGAAGATCTTATGGTTCTTCCGCATCTTTTGCAAAAGCACTGTCAAACGCAGCAGTTGCTAGAACTCGTCACAAAGTAAGATATGATGGTAAATATATAAAAATTGGTTATCCATGGGGAGATGTACCTGCAAATATTGGTGTATGTACAGATGTTGTTATTCGTTCTTATCGTCGCTTAGGTATCGATTTGCAAAAAGAAGTTCACGAAGATATGTCTCAAGGAGGGTTTTATGATTACCCACGTATAAAAAAGTGGAAGCTTTCTGCGCCAGATAAAAATATAGATCATCGTCGTGTTTATAATTTACAAGCATTTTTCCGTCGTCATGGTGCGTCATTACCAGTTACTCGAAACCCTGCAGACTATCGTCCTGGCGATTTAGTCACATGGATGGTTGGACCTGAGTTACCTCATATAGGTATAGTGGTTGAGCAGCGTTCAAAAAGTGATCCGCGTCGTCATATGATTGTACATAACATTGCATACGGTCCAAAAATGGAAGATATCTTATTTGCTTTTCCTATAACGGGGCACTATCGCTATAATAGAAGTAATAAATTAATAGCAGGAAGACGTTTTCAAAAAAATAATCTAGCGAGTGTACAAACTGATTATAATCGTCTGATGAGAGAGCTTGCGACGACACCTACGAAACGAGAAAATACTCGCTCGCAAAAAAAGCAAGTTGGGACGATTAATATCGCTCAGTTAAAATCTGAATCAGGAATTTCAGATGCGGACATTCAGCTTTTACTTAAAAAGTAGATATAATTATTAAGTTTATTTTTTGGGTAATTAATAAATAATGATTAATATAAGGATATAAAATATGGCAAGAACACCATCAGTGATGATTGATCTTGGTACAAAAGCACCTGAATTTTCTTTGCTTGAGCCATTGACAGGGAAAATAGTTTCTCTTAGTGATTTTAAATCACAGCCAGTGTTAGTTGCTTTTATTTGTAATCATTGTCCGTATGTTGTGCATATAAGAGACGCTTTTAGTCAGTTTGCTAAAGATTTTTCAGATAAAGGTTTAGCTGTTATTGCGATTAATTCAAACGATGTTGAAAACTACCCTGATGACTCGCCTGAGAAGATGATAGAAAGCGTAAAGGAACATGGTTTTACCTTTCCTTACCTTTATGATGAGTCGCAGTCGGTAGCAAAATCATATCAAGCAGCATGTACCCCTGATTTTTATCTATTTGATGCAAACCATGAGTTATATTATAGAGGGCAGTTTGATAGCTCTCGCCCAAGAAATAATGAACCTGTAACAGGTAAAGATATGATTGCAGCTGCAACTGCCTTACTAAATGGAGAGCCTGCGCCAACAGAGCAGTTGGCTTCATTAGGTTGTAATATAAAATGGAAACAAGGTAACGAGCCACAAAACTAAGAAACGTGCATGGAATACTTCAATAAGCTACCTGATTGTCCCTGCTTGAATGATCATTCTTCGTTATCGGTGTCGAACTTATTTCATGCACGTTCCTAAGAGAGTCTATAGATCTCTTTGATAAGATTTCCTAGTAGTATAAATTCTTCTGCACGAGAGCTTCCTTTCCTCCAAGCAAGTCCAATTTCTCGATAACTCGAATCAGCTAATGGATAGGTTATCACATTGGTATTATGTAGCAGTGTGGAGTCTTGAGACATTTCTGTTAGATAGGTAATCCCAATATCTGAGTCAACCATGCCTATCAGTGTTAATAGGCTACTCGCTGCAAAACGACTAATCACATCTTGATTTTTTATGTGGCAAGCGGATAAAGCATGATTCCTTAAACAATGCCCATCCTCCAGTAATAAAATACTTTCAGGTTTAAGTGTATCAATATCGTACTTCTTAGGATCAAGAATCTTCGTGTACTTATGACAAGCCAAAGCAAATCGATCTTTAAACAAAGGCATTACATCAATATTACTTAACTTAAAGGGTAAAGCAATTAGGATTAAATCTAGCTCACCATCCATTAAGAGCTTATGAACAGATAAGGTGGTATCTTCACGCAGGTATAGCTGTAAATCAGGATAAGATTGTCGCAAAGATGGCAGTAACTTAGGCAATAAAAAAGGAGCAATAGTCGGAATTACACCTAAGTTTAGTTTTCCTGTTAAGGGGAGTTTATTGCTATGTGCGATTTCTATTAAATACTCAACATCCCTTAAACAAAGTCTTGCTTGAGTGGCTATTTCTCGTCCTGTTGATGTTATCGTGACATTTTTATTTGTTCTATCAACGAGTTGTGTTCCTAATAGTGATTCTAATTCTTTAATTGCAACGCTAAATGCAGACTGGGAAACAAAGCATTCTTTAGCCGCTCTTCCAAAGTGCTGATTTTTTTCTAGAGCAATAAAATAGTAAAGTTGTTTGATGGTAGGTAATTTCATCTGTTCTATTTTATAGATTATAACAATATAAACAATCTGTTTTACAGAATATTAAAAAATACCTACACTGAGCTCATCAAAAATGAAAAGTAGTTAAGTACCCGCGCAAAATTAATCTAACCATTTAGCCCCTGTTTTCTGATCTTCTTCGTTATTGCTTTGGTCACATAGCCCACTATGCTCCCGTCGCAATGCCTTGAATATCAAAAAACAGGAAACTAAATTTTGTTAAATTAATTTTGTTTGGGTACTTAGATTAACTGCTTAATGAAACAAGATGAGATAAAATATGTTTGAAAATAAAGAAGGACAACGAGTTCCAGAAGTAACTTTCCACATTTATCAAGACAATGCTTGGGTTGACGTAAAAAGTAGTGACTTATTTGATAATAAAACCGTCATTGTGTTTTCACTACCAGGTGCTTACACCCCTACTTGCTCTTCTGCCCATGTGCCTCGTTTTAATCAGTTATATTCAACATTACTAAAGAATGGTGTTGATGATATTATCTGTATTTCCGTAAATGATACCTTCGTAATGAACGAATGGGCGAAAGTACAAAAGGCAGACAATATTACCTTTATTCCTGATGGGAATGGTGATTTTACAGAAGCGATGGGATTGCTTGTTGATAAAAATGACTTGGGTTTTGGAAAACGATCTTGGCGCTATTCAATGTTGGTTAAAGATGGCGTAATTGATAAAATGTTTATTGAGCCAGAACAAGCAGGTGATCCTTTTGAGGTTTCTGATGCCGATACTATGCTTGAGTATATTGCTCCAGATGCAGACCGTCCATTAAGTATCAGCGTTTTCTCTCGTCCAGGATGCCCTTACTGTGCGAAAGCAAAAGCACGTTTAAAACAGGAAGGTCTTGAGTTTGAAGAGTTAGTAATGGGGCGTGACTTTACAGACCGTACCTTACGTGCAATTTCAGGAACAAGCAGTGTGCCACAAGTATTTATTGATGGCGATTTAGTCGGTGGCTCAACGGATTTAGAAGAATGGTTTAATGATTAGATAAGTCATTATGATAGTACTCCAACAAGTTTTGTTTGATGGTGTATTAGCTAGATATATACAATAGAAAATAGGAAAAAATATGAGTAATCACTTTGATGTAATCGCAATAGGAGCTGGTAGCGGTGGTTTATCCATTGCAGAACGAGCGGCATCGTATGGAGCAAAAACAGCTGTTATTGAGTCAGGAGAATTAGGTGGTACTTGTGTAAATTTAGGTTGTGTGCCTAAAAAAGTCATGTGGTATGGCGCATCCGTTGCCCATGCTCTGCATGATGCTGAAGACTACGGTTTTGATGTCACAATCGGTGATCTAAACTGGGAAAAGCTTGTCATGAAACGTGATAACTTTATCGGAGGCATTAATGATTGGTATTTTGACTTTTTAGCCGAATCTAAAGTAGAGCTAATCGAAGGGTACGCAACTTTTATTGATGATAAAACATTAGAAGTTGATGGAGAGCAATACACCGCAGATCATATTGTAATTTCCACAGGCGGTCGCCCTATTATTCCGAGTGATATAGAAGGTGCAGAGTACGGTATAAGCTCGGATGGTTTCTTTGAAGATATTGATGAGGTTCAGCCCAAAAAAGTAGTGGTTGTAGGTGGTGGATATATCGCCTTAGAATTTGCTATGTTGCTCAATGGCTTAGGCTCTGAGGTATCGATACTACATCAAGGATGGCCTGTTTTAGAAGGCTTTGACTCCAGTATTCAAGCCAATCTACGTCAGCAAATGGAAGCGGATAATATTAATATCAACGATGACGGTATTATCAGTAAAATTGAAAAAGTAGATGATGATAAGCTAATCATTCATTTTGAAGATGGTAGTCAAATAGAAAATGTCGATATGCTTATCTGGGCAATAGGAAGAGTACCTAATACGGATAATATTGGACTAGAAAATACATCGGTAGCGCTAGATTCACGTGGCATGATTATCGTGGATGATGAAGAGAAAACCAATGTAGATGGCATCTATGCTATTGGTGATATTATTGGCAAAGCCCCCCTAACCCCTGTTGCAATAGCCGCAGGTCGTCGTTTAGGTGATCGTTTATATGGCGGCAAGCCCGATAGAAAAATGTCGTATGATCACATCGCAACGGTTATGTTTACACATCCCCCGATAGGAACAATCGGCTTGAGCGAAGAAAAAGCCCGAGAAGAGTATGGCGATAGCGTCAAGGTGTATCAGACAAGTTTCGTACCTCTCTATCATCAAATGACGCGTAATAAAGTAAAAACGCTGATGAAATTAATTGTTGTTGGAGAAGAAGAAAAAATTGTTGGCTGTCACATTATGGGCTTAGGTGCTGATGAGATGCTTCAAGGCTTCGCCGTAGCCATTCGCATGGGGGCAACAAAGCAAGATTTTGACGATACTATTGCAATACATCCTGTTAGTGCGGAAGAGTTAGTCACAATGAAATAAGTGGTCGTGTTCCAGACTTGTAGGAATGCATGATATAGCAGATTTAATGACAATATTCATAGTCAAACTAACAAGTTTGGAGTGCTCCCTCAAATTATATAATCATCGTGCAAAATCAAACAAAGAAACAATTTCCTGCCCCTGCTTTGATGATACAAGGCACAACCTCCGATGCAGGAAAAACAGCTATTGCAACGGGTCTTTGTCGCTTACTACAACGACGAGGGGTGAAAGTAGCTCCTTTTAAGCCTCAAAATATGGCATTAAATAGTGCGGTGACGATTGATGGTGGTGAGATAGGACGTGCTCAAGCAGTACAAGCTCAAGCCTGCGGTATTGAAGCTCATACTGATATGAACCCTGTTTTACTTAAGCCTAATTCAGAAACAGGTTCGCAAATTATTATTCACGGAAAGGTAAGCGGACAAATGGGCGCTCGCGATTACCATGCCTACAAACCGAGCGTTATGCCTTATGTATTAGCCTCTTGGCAACGTCTGCAACAACAATATGATTATCTCATTGTTGAGGGAGCGGGTAGCCCCGCAGAGATTAATCTACGTGAACATGATATTGCTAATATGGGCTTTGCGGAGGCGGTTGACTGCCCTGTTATTTTAGTCGCGGATATTGAGCGTGGTGGTGTTTTTGCACAGTTAGCAGGTACTTTAGCATTACTCTCAAGGTCTGAACAAGCGCGTATTAAAGGACTGATTATCAACCGTTTTCGTGGTGATGTCAGTTTATTAGAATCGGGTATTAAGTGGATAGAACAGCATACAGGAAAGCCAGTGCTGGGTGTCTTGCCTTATCTAAAAACATTGTATTTAGAAGCAGAAGATAGTTTAAATCTACAAAGTAACACACCACAAACGTCATTATTTAATGTCGTCGTACCGCGCTTACCACATTTAAGTAATCATACTGATTTTGATGCCCTACGTTTGCATCCTCAAGTAAATTTACAGTTTATTGATATGAATAAAGCACTTCCTGACTGTGATTTACTTATTCTTGCGGGCAGTAAAAATACACGAGATGATCTTCATGCCTTAAAAGAAAATAATTGGCAGACAAAAATTCAGCGTCATCTGCGCTATGGTGGAAAGCTGATCGGTGTGTGTGGTGGCTTTCAAATGCTCGGTAATAAAATTCACGATCCCGAAGCGACTGAGGGAGAGGCAGGTAGTAGCTCAGGATTCAATTTGCTTAAATTTGAGACAGTATTGCATAAAGAGAAGCAACTCAAACGTCGATCAGGAAGATTAAATATAGCACCTTATGTCAATATTTCAGGTTATGAAATTCATACAGGTATTAGCCAAGGCGAGGCTTTAGAGAGACCAGCCATCAGTTTTGATAATAATAATGACGGGGCAATTTCTGATGATAATCAAATATTAGGCACTTATCTACACGGTCTTTTTGATGATAAAACAGCCTGTTCTGCTTTACTTACATGGGCAGGATTAGAGAGAGTTGAAACACCTGATTATTATGCTTTAAGAGAGCAAGGCATCGACTTACTTGCAGACACGCTAGAGAAATATTTAAATCTTCAAGTATTGGACTTTCCATCGCCTTAAAAAGCTTAGGAACTCTATTATTTTTTAGAAGTAGAGCTTGTATTGTCTGCTGTTGTTTCCTTAGGCTTTTCAGCATCATCTGCTGTCATAGCCGTTGTTTTAGTTTTAGCTTCATCCTCAGGCTCGATAATAACACTCGCTTCTGCTTTTAGTTGTTCCATACATTCATCTAAATAGTTTTGTAAATCATCCTCTGCCACTTTGTCTTCTTCAGCATAGGCGGTGCATTTATCAAGAAATATCTCCTCATTAACAAGATCCATCGCGAGTAGATCTTCCTCTGTAAGCTCTACTTCTTCGCCATTAAGCTCTTCGGCATTCGCTACTTCAGTGGAAGTTGATGGGATAGCGGCTTCTGTTGCTTTATTTTGTGTAGTTGATGTGTTTTTTGCTTGGTTTGTTGATGATTTATTACCATCGTCTTGGTCTCCACAGGCAACGATGAAAAGACATAAAGAGAGAATAAGGGCTATTTGTTTCATTAAAAATTCCTTGTCTTGATAACACTACTACTTTCATTAGCTTAATAGCTTAATGCCTCCATCAAGTACCCGTGTAGAATTAAGGAGGCAGTCGCCTCGCATTATTATAGCCAATATCGAGACTTTATTTTAGTTGCTTAAATAGCACTTTTGAGTTGCGTTGGTAATTGTACAATGCTTTTTTCTTTGCGGGTAGGTCTTCTACCTTCCCAATAATAAAGCCTCGTTCTTTAAACCAGTCGATAGATTGAGTGGTTAAGACTAAAAGTTGCTGTAGTTTCTTTTGTTTAGCTCGTGTGGTAATCGCTTTTAGAATTTTATCGCCTTGTTCACCTGTACGATAATCGGGATGAATAACAAGACAAGCAAGCTCCCCTGTTTTTGCATCCATCTCATAAAGTGCAGCACAACCGATTATTTTTCCATCACGCTGGGTGATAATGAAGTTATTAATTTCTAGTTCGAGTTGCTCACGGGAACGTTTGATTAATATACCTTTTTCTTCAAGAGGTGAAATCAGCTCAATAATGCCACTCACATCATCAATAGTTGCTTGACGAATATCATCATATAGACTGGCAGTAAACATCGTGCCAATACCATCGCGTGTATAGAGTTCTAATAATAGACCACCATTTTGTTTAGCATCAACTAAATGCACACGCTTAACGCCTTGGTTTAAGGCGCTAGTAATATCTTTTAATAAAGGATTATTATCGATAGATTGATTTATGTTTTTCAGATCAATTTCACGCGCGAGTTTATACTGTTTTTGGGTAATAAAAATGAGTTTATTGGCTTGAATTTGTTTGGCTGTAAAGTTGGCAACGTCTTCATAACGTAGGTTATACGCCTCACCTGTGGGGGAAAAACCAAGCGATGACAGTAATACAATATTGTTACTATCAAGTAGTGATTGAATAAGGGGGGTATTTATTTTGCGGACTTTTCCTGTGTGCTGATAGTCGACTCCTTCAAATACACCGACTGGTTTTGCGGTAATAAAGTTACCCGATAAAACCCCTAAGCCCTCGTTAATAATTGGTGGTCTATTAAGTGCATGACTGAGTTTATTTTCAATTTCTACGCGTAAAGAACCAATGGTTTCTTTGACTATTTTTAAGGTTGCAACATCAGTTATGCGTAGGTCATTAGATATATCAATCGAAAATCCAAGTTGCTGTAGGTGCTGATCTATTTGTAAACGTGCACCGTGTACTAAAACTATATGTACACCCAAGGCAGATAGAATTGCAATATCGTTAATAATACCTGCAAAATATTCACTATCAATCACCTCGCCTGAAAAGGCTATGACAAAGGTTTTACCTCGGTGTAAATGAATATAGGGTGCGGCTTCACGAAAAAAATCAATACGACTGTGAAGAGATGGCATGGCTTCACTCAAACTGCTGTACCCATGCAATGAGCTGTTGCATTAATGTTTGTTGATGTTCAGATAAATCACGTTGGGACATTTCTTCGAGTATATTATTAAAGTCGTGCACGGTGAGTGTACTACCATATTGACCTTCGATAATACGGGCATGGCAGAATTCTTGCCACTCCCTTTGCTCATCATACTCGAGTGTTTCAGGCCAGTTGCGCGCGCGATAACGTGGGAAAAGTATATCCAGACGAATATCAGAAAAAGCAGGTTTTAAACTTGCTAATGATTCTGGTGAGGTCTTGAGAATTTGGTTGCACATTTGGCGATCACTGTAATTAATAAATCCATTATATAAAGCAGAATCGGCATCAGTTTCCCCAAAGTCACGCTTTTGTTGATACATTTCTTGCAGACGTGCTAGCAGGTTTTTTTTATCTGCTAATAGTTTTTGTTTGTTCGCTTCAATTTCATCCCATTTTATGCCCCATTTTTCTGCCATTTCTGGGGGTAATGTATTAACGGGTGAGAGCGCAGGTGATTTATTTAAGTGAACGCCTTTTAAAGCAACTCTTACATCGCCTTCTTTACGTTCATTATTAGGTGTATAAAGATTAACGCCAATATCTTCCGCGCTAAGACTGAGTAATAACTCAGGGTCTTGGCGTAAATCAAAACAAATAATTTCATTTTTATTTGTTGGATGCTGCATTAAAGGATAGATCGGTGAGATACAGCCTTGGCTAGCAGGAAACATGCCTGATATATGCAGGACAATTTTATCAGAGTAAGCATTAACTAACTCCGCAGCCTTCGATTTTTGGCGCAGGCTAAAGTAATAATCAAATAATCGTGGTTGATGTTTTTTAATAAGACGTGCTATTTCGATGGTGGCACGAACATCGACTAAGGCATCGTGTGCGCCTACTTGTTCGATACCATTGGCTGCGGTTAAATGTTCTAGTCTAAAGCTTGCCGTACCATCATCATGTGTTGGCCACTCGATGCCTTCGGGGCGTAGCGCGTAGGTCATACGGACTAAATCGAGAATATCCCAACGGCTATTGCCATTTTGCCATTCACGCGCATAAGGGTCGATAAAATTGCGGTAAAAGCCAAAGCGTGTTACTTCATCATCAAAACGAATGCTGTTATAGCCTACGCCACAAGTACCTGGTTTAGAAAAAACCTCATTTATTTTTTGGAAAAATTCAGCTTCAGTAACACCCTCTTGAGCTGCTCGCTGAGGGGTGATACCTGTGATTAAAACAGCTTCAGGATGAGGGATAAAATCATGACTCGGTTTGCAGAATAACTCGATAGGATCGCCAATAGGCTCTAAATTGAGATTAGTGCGTATTGCCGCAAACTGAACAGGGCGATCTTTACGTGGGTTGACACCCCATGTTTCATAGTCATGCCAGAGTAGAGTTGTTTCAGCCACGGAATCATCCTTTTATTTATTTACGTTGTGAGAACTTCTCTTATGATATGTGAAGCTCTCTATCGATTATTACTGTAATTTTTACTTGAAGCAAATGAGTTAATATTTATGGTACTGATGTTACGCAGTATAGGAAAAATATTACCTATTTTTCTCCTCCGCCCGATGCGTTAGCGAGGCGGAGCCAAAATTCCCATTCTAACCGCGCCGAGCATTTGCCAGAGAGAATGGATCAGCAGTGAAAGTGTTTGAGCGGAGTTTACGGAGCGAGTTTTTTCACTGCCCATTCTCTCGGGTAAAGCGCAGGAGGAAGCGGTTAGCTGGGTCGCCTTTTCTTTGCT
>Ga0256832_1003493_pt1 | contig 10679 bp, 9 predicted proteins | sample 134614metaG_FD_190534 | JGI IMG/M metagenome (GOLD analysis project Ga0256832, IMG submission 190534) | Hydrothermal vent microbial communities from Lau Basin, Pacific Ocean - 134-614 | ecosystem: Environmental > Aquatic > Marine > Hydrothermal vents | place: Pacific Ocean: Lau Basin | collected...
TACATCGTTCTCTTTCAGCTTCATCCAGTCGATAAATCGAAAACGATCCAAAGGGAGCCTGCCATCGGGAAGATTTTCCGGACGCCACTGGGCGCCTATCTTCTCTGCCATCTCTTTAATGGCGGTCTGCTTGACCTTCTCCGGGTGGTGCAGATGTTCAGCGTTGGGTGAGCCGGCAATGTGGCAGCGGTTACAGTCAGATTTCTCATGCATTGCAAAGGCTGCCGTCCCATTGTGGCAGGTGCCACACAGCGCTCCCTTCTCCATACTCTGGTGAGAGAGATTGCCCTCCCAGCGCTTCATTTTGAATATATCGTTATGACAGACCTTGCATTCATACAGGATGCGGTGCAACCAGTGGGGGTAAAGCACCATAGAGAGGTTTTGCCGCACCATCTCATCTTCATGCTGTTTCATGACAAAGTTGCCAAGAAAGCGCTCCTCCTTCTTCCATTTCATTATTTCAGCAGTGCGTTTTTGCTCTTTCAACAGCTCTTTTTGAATGAGCGGAGCGACCAGTTTAATGAGGCTGTCATCTTGGTGCCAGTGCAGGTACATATAGGCAATGGCACTGGCAATGTTGAGCTGTCGCATGCGATCTTCAAAGGCCTGTTTGTCACTCATGGCCTCTTTAACGAGATCTGCCACCGCACCGGGAATAATGGGCTTGTTGAGCCGCACAAGATCCAGCTGATCATTGAATTGTTGCTCTTCATAGTTGTATGTGAACTGTTGAAGAAAGGTTGCATTGTCCATGGCGCCTGAGCTGCCAGGCAGAGAGAAGAGCAGTAAAAAGAGCCATATAAGTCGGCCGTTGATCTTGTAAGCACATGAAATCATAACTAATTATCTTTTATGGCATTAAAGGCGCGATGCCGTGAGATGCCCGCTTAGTATAGTGCATTTGATGAGAGCTGAGCAGCCAGTGATGCCAGTTAGGCAGCAAAATAGTTGACGCAGCAACCATGCCGTGGTAAATATTGACTTAAGTCAAAAAGCGCAATGCGGTCCGGCCTATAGGGCAGAGTCCTATTCTGCTATTCTCAACTTGAGGCAAGGCACAATAATGAGGCAGATAATGATGACCCGTAAAACTCTATTAGCGACACTGCTGGTTATGGCGTTTGTTTTGGGAGGAGCGTCTACAACTGTAGCCAGAGAATATGCTGATATCTACATGGACTCTACCCGCAGCAGTATGGAAAAAGCGGATGTAAAGGCCGTCATCTTTCCCCACTGGTTTCATCGCATCAGATTCAAATGCAAAGTCTGCCATGAAAACATCTTTATCATGAAACGGGGGGCGAACAGTGTTTCCATGCGCCGCATTATGGAGGGCGAAGCCTGTGGTGTATGCCATAACGGGCAGATTGCATGGGAAGCGCTCTACTGTGAGCGCTGCCACACGGCAGAATTTGAGCCAAAACAGACTGCTGATGCAGCAAAACAGTAGAAGGGAGGCCTTATGAAAACGCCAGTCTCTGTCCCTAATGGTCTTGCATTGGTGGCCATATTACTGCCATTGCTGGTTCTAACGGGCTGTAAACAGGCAGATACCCATGCATTGCTGCAGGAACCTGATAAAAAGGCCATCGTGGCAGAGGCGCCCGCCAACAAACCTGCTGTAGATGAAAAGGGAAAAAACCTCGCCTCAGCAGCAACGCCAAAGCCTGCGCCAGTGCTAACTGCCCCTGCTGAAGCCGTAACAAAACAGCAGGAAAAAACGGCTGACCCTGTAAAAGGGATGAATGCGCTTCCAGCAACGGCAGCGGGCGTCAAGACCATGACGGAGAGCGCAGCTAAAAAGCCGGCGCCACTCCCGAAATTTGGGCCGGATGATCCAAGAAGTGCAATTTACTTGAGTATTACCGGCAAGATGGCAAGAATGGGTGACCCGTCAGGTACCGCATCAGACGCCTACAAGTATGGGAGAGGAAAACACCCGGAAGCGCTGGCTGGAGTGGGGCTTCCAAAAGACAAGTTTGGCCTGATTGACTGGATGGCAATTGTTAATGAGGGGATCATAAAGCCGCGCGGTTCCATAAAGCCAGGCGTACCAGAACTGCCCCCTTTTGATATGGATGTGCTTATTACAGCCAAAGGCGATTTTGTAAATGATGTCATGTTCCCCCATAAGGCCCATAGCTATTGGCTAAAGTGCGAAAATTGCCATACGGGTATATTCATTATGGCCAAAGGCCAGAACAAGATGACCATGCAGGGGATTGTTGAGGGAAAATGGTGTGGACGTTGCCACGGAAAAGTGGCCTTTCCCTTGACAGATTGCAACCGCTGCCACCAAACACCAAAGCAAACAGTAGAAGTAACGGCGAAAAAATAGTTACACTATTAAGAAAATTATCCTAGGATTATTCGGCTCACCCCTAAAACTCATCAGCTCAAGGTGCAAAGCGCGGGCATAAATACCCAAAATGCGGGCATGAACAGCCTGTTTTAGGGGTGAGCAGAACAGAAGTTACCGCATTGAGCTGAAAAGCTAGGAGCCTGTCGGACTTAGGTGGATTGTAGCGAGGGAGTGGGAGAGTGAGCGCAAATATTCCCGGTTTTGAGGCGCATAGTGGGCCTGTGCAACGAAAAACCGGGGATATTTGAGCCGCTCTCCCACTTCCGCAGCCAGTTCATCCTAAGTCCGACAGGCTCCTAGATCTGTATAGAGGTGTTTTGCAAGTGCCTCTATAAATAATATCAACTTGCTGGAGTACCAGGTTGTATGAAACATGTCTGTTCTCCACTTAAGATGCTGGTGTGGCTGCTGCTGGCCTGCGGCCAGGCATCCAATGCCTTGGCAGAAGATGAATCCTTACGCAAGTGCAAGGTAATTTTGGACTCATCCTGCAATATCTCGCAGGAAGAGATGCTAAAAGAGCTGCTCCAGGATATGGAATTCTTTGGCACTTTTGAAAAAATTGGCGGATCAGATGAGCATCCGATCCCCGCTTTTGAAATATTGCCAAAAGATCAACTTGGGATGATCAACTGGAACAAGGCAGTGACCGATGGCACCATCCGCCCCAGAGGGACGCTGAACGACGACGAGGAAGAGCCCCCCTACGAAGGCTTCCTTGACAATATTATCTTCTTCCAGGCCAAGGTTTATATGATGGCCGATGTGGCCTTTCCCCATGGGATTCACACCTATTGGTTAAGTTGTGACAGCTGCCATCCCGAACCCTTTAAAAAGCAGATCGGGGGAAATGCATTCACCATGCAGGATATCTTTGAGGGAAAGTGGTGTGGAAAATGTCATGGTAAAGTGGCTTTTCCAGCAAGTGGCTACGCAAATTGCAGGCGCTGCCATGTCCTCACCAAGAGTGATATTCTGGGCGTAGGGCATGATGAGAACTGACCCTGAAAGCAGTAGGGACTTCAGCATTTCCCAATAGAGAGGTTAAACCTGGAAAAACCAGTTGGGCCTGCCCGCGCTACGGCCCAACTGATTTTTCAGGTCGTCTCCCTAATGCGCATTATGGTCATCATGCCCATCCGTCTCTTCCTTGGCTGGGTTGGGGGTGTCAGGATTCCACCCATCGCCGGGAAGAAGGAATTTAGGCATATAGAACTCCTGGTATTTGGCAACCATGCCCGCCACCTCGGTTCCCACCAGATCCTGCTTGCGACGTTTGGGATAACCCAGGCTGTCAAAGGGCAGGTAAGGGGTTTTGTCATTATGGCAGCCGTCACACATCAGCGGGTTTTCATCAATTCGTCTATGAATCACCTTCTTCATCTTTGACTGCTGGGTAGAGCCCAGGCGATCCTTCTCTTGCAGGTATTTCTCGACAAAGGCCCGCTCTTTTGCATCATTCAGAAACAGGAATTGACCGTTGCTGCTGATCCGGCCCGGTGCAATCTTTGCGCCGTAGTTGCCATACATGGATTTGTCCAGCGAGGTCAGCCCCGGTGGGTTGCTGATGAGATCACCTGTTTTTTTATCATACCAGCGAAAGGCCCAGCTCTCGCCCGCTGTCTTGGGCTGGATATGGCAGGTCTCACAAGCCAGGTAGAAGGCATGCATATTGAGGAAAGCGCGAATAGCCTTGGCCTTATCGTGAGGGATTGCACCGTGGCAGCGGATGCAGAGACTGGTGTCATCGGGCTCGACCGTCATGCCCACATGGTGAAAGTGACCCTGCACATACTCCTCTTCCACCACCATGTAACCCAGGTTGGTGATTGCTGTGCTGGTCTGCTCCTTCAGTGCAGAGGCAAACTGCTCCTCCTGCATGTCTGCTTCATTCAATAGCGCTGCAATCTCCGCCTCTGCGCTGGCGTCGGCGGATGCAGCTACATCTACATCGTGATCGGCTCCGCCATGGCCCCATATGACGGGATATAGAAAAAACCCGTACCATACCGTGAAGCACATAAGAAATATGATATAGGCCTTATTAATGATCGTTTTAATGAGGTGTAGCATTCGTCTCTCCCGGCCTTATCAATGGTGGCCCTGGGGCTTTATTTCATGTGCGAGGCCATGTTCAGTCATGGTTTCCACATACTCTGCGTAGTGCTCGTGGATCATGTCTGCTTCCGAGAGGTATCCGGTGAGAAATACGGTGCCTAAAGGGAACTTCTCAGGCGCATAGTGCACGTTGTACCAGTGGACGAAGAACAGGAACAACCCTGCCAACAGCGCCTCATCCGTATGCATGATGTACAGGGCGTTCAACAGCCATCCAGGGAATACCTGGGTAAATTCATCACGGAACCAGAGTGCCAGACCGGCTGGCCCAAGGATGGGGATGCCCCAGTAGGGTGCGAAGTAGTCGAACTTCTCTTTCCAGCAGATACGATCATACTTTGGTGGATTTGGTGAGAGATAGAGCAGGTACTTGAACATCTGCACAATATCCCGGCCATCCTTTCCATTGGGCATCATCTCCATAGAGAGGAATGCCTTGAAAAAAGTGGAAGGCCTCAGGTTTTTCTCCTTAATCAGTGGCTTGAGCCTGTTTCTGTAAAACAGATACATCCAGTAGCCAGTGTGAAAGAGGAAAAGACAGAGCAGTACCAGGCCGGCAGCACGATGGATCTGTGGCGCTATCTCAATGCCGCCCATGAAGGTAAAGAGCGGCTCTGCCCATGGCTCATTGTAATAGCGCTGCGGGAACCCGGTAAGCCCGAGGGTGATAACACATGAAAAGAGAATAACGTGCTGTACGCGCTGCATCAGAGAGAACCGGAAGAAGTAGCGCTTGCCGTTGCGATAATTTATTTTTGGATATCTGTCTGACATGATCATACACCTTTCTCAGCGCTGGAGTTTTGCAGCACTGATGTAGCATCGGTTGGTTTTTCCTTGATGAAACTAAAGTTGGGGAACAGGCGCCTCAGCAGCTCAAGAAAAATAATAATGACGAAGAAGTAGAGCACCGCGGCCATCAGCCCTTGAAAAAACTTGAGCATGTAGTACTGCATGGGGTACTTCTCAGCATTACTATAGTCAGTATGCACCTGGTATGAAGCAATCCCTTCGCCCGCGTTGACGTGACACTCTTCATTTCGACAGGTGGCTGCAATGTTGTTTTTATGCGTTGATGCAGTTGGCTCAGTGTGGCTTTCAATGGAGTGGACGCTCTCGCCATAGACAACATGACAGTCCAGGCAATCGGCCGTCTCATCAGAGCCGAAGGTTACCGCCTTGCCATGAAAGGTCTCTTTGTATGATGTGACCACATCATCCAGCCCATGTCGTTCCTGGAATGCAGGGTCGGCATGGCATTTGGCACAGACCTCGACAATCTCCCGTGATTCGCGGCTCTTCTGCAGCCGGGATGTCACATGGTTGTAAAAGTCCTCTGCAAAATCACCTGTCTGATGGCAGGTCTTGCAGCGACTCAGCCCGCGGCGGGATATGCCGGCAGACTTGCCCTTGAAGAAGGAGAGGGGGCGATAAAGCGGTTGCTCATGGCAATCCTTGCAGCCAGGGTAATCCTCCTGGTGATCCTTGAGGTTGCCCTCTTTATCGTATCTGCTGTGTACGCTGGCATCCAGGATCTCTTTCACAGGCGCGTGAGTGAAATTCTGTTTGCCCGAAGGCTCGGTCAGGTGGCACTCAACGGTGCAGTCCACCTTCTCGGCAGGATCATGCGGGATCTTTTTGATGTCCCGATGGCAGTCCATGCACATGATGCGCTTGTGCGGCCCCTTCATAAACAGGTTTTCGTTGATGTAGAAGAGTCTGAAGCGACCATTCTCGTCAATCCTGCTCAAGCCGCGGAATTTGTGGCACAGCACACAGTTCAGTTCATCTTCAGCTTGAGCGGGAGGAGTCCATGCCAGACCACCAAGCATAACGATGACTAACAATGCGGCCAGCAATGCCGCAAAAGTCTCGGTAAGCCGTTGAGCGGTGCCATGAAGCATCTTGTTTGGTAATACACCCATTATTCTCACCTTTTACAGGCCTGTCGGATTCGGTTATTTGTTAGGGCTAAAAAGCACGGGATCTATAGCAACAGTTCAGATTCAGGATGGATCCACAGAGGAACCCGCCCTGAATATCACCCACTCAGGAGCCTGTCGGACTTAGGATGAACTGGCTGCGGAAGTGGAAGAGCGGCTCAAATATCCCCGGTTTTTCGTTGCGTAGGCCCACTATGCGCCTCAAAACCGGGAATATTTATGCTCACTCTCCCACTCCCTCGCTGCAATCCACCTAAGTCCGACAGACTCCTAGTGGAGTTTTGAATAGCTGCTGACCCGGTTTGTTTTTTTCATTTATGCCGCCTGCCCAATAGGAGCAAGCGCTCCGCCAATATAACCTTGGCGTAGTTTGACAAAGCACGAGCAGGTCGATGCCGCCCAAATCAATGGGCGACGATCATAGCATAGAACCCCATTAAGGGGTATGGAAAATTATCACCTACGTGATACTACTTAAGGGGTAGTGCTGCGGCCTATTTAAGGCTCAGCGCGGTTCGCTCCCATTTGAAGTGGCCCTCATCAAGGTTCCACGACCAGAAGACCTTTGTCACTTTGCCACCAATTTTCTCTTTTGGGATAAAGCCCAGAATCCGGCTGTCAAAGCCATAGGTGCGGTTATCAGCAAGGACAAAGTAGCTGTTGGTGGGCACCTGCGTTGGTCCAACATGGCTGGTCTCATCATAGAGCGCCCCGGTTCTTGTTGGCTCTACAAAGTTTGCATAGGGCTCAACAAGCTGCTTGCCGTTGACATAGACGCCATTGGCGTTGACCTCTACGATGTCTCCCGGAACGCCAATAATGCGCCCCAGAAGCTGGCCGCCACCCTCCAGGTTGGTAAGCTGCCTTTGATCGTCATCAGCAAACTCGATCAGGGCGATATCCTGTTTTTTTGGAAAGACCATCCTGTTAACCAGAATGATATCGTGAGAGAGGATGGTAGGATCCATGCTTGGCGAAGTGATGAAGTAGGCTCTGACGATCTGGCTGCCTGCCAGCTTGTCCATCAAGGGGTTGATAGTGACGGCAAGGGTCAGAAACACAGCTGTATAGATCCAGCCCCGATTGAACCATTGGAGCTTATAGTCAGCAGGCTGCCTCTTTGCCAGGCGGTAGGCATCGAGCGCAATGAGTACAATACCGACAAAGGGGGTTGCCAGAAAGATGACGCTGATGCGGCTGTCAATAAACATAAAGGCCGCAGCTGCACCCCATGAGACGACAATCAGCAAAATGTAAAAAAAGATGCCGCGCCCCAGATAACCGGCATAGTGATGCCCCAGGCCGGGACACAAAGAGAGCGCCAGGGCCAGGAGAGGTTTTCTTGGCTTTATCTCATCTTCTGCATCTGAAGCCTCGGCCTGGCTCAAAACATGTTCACTCACAATTTCCCCCTTACGATATTTAAAGAATTATTTAGGTACCACCTTCCTCAAGGCTCCATGATCAGAAAGCCCTGGGCAAAATCAATGAGTGCTCATCTCCCTCTTTGAGGCTGAATCTGTTGATCAGCAACAGGTAAGCCACTGCCACACATAACCTGTGGACTGTTTTGCGGCGCAATAATAGGCACCAGCAGCAATCACTGCAACCCCTGAAAAAGGGATGGAGAGAATAAAGGGAGATGGCGCAGCGCAAACATGGGCCAGCGCGGGCCGATCTTGCCATCTGCACCTGTCTCGATGAGCTTGTGTGGTAGGGCTGCCCACATAACTTACGAAGCAAAGGGTTATTATAATACGTGAATAATCGTTTACCTGGCGGCCAATGTCCAGAGTAAAGTGCTGTGCAGTATTTTGCACAAGAGATGAGATAGAGAGAGATGTCAGAGCATTTTGCTAAGGAAATGCACCGTATAATCAGATATTATTGGCTACTGTTCTTGCTGGGATGTGGCGATTCGAGCTGGTCTATTTTATGATAAATGTCAATTTTAACCCCGCTGTACCCTGCAATCCCCACGAGTGAATGAATGGCACTGTCGAATTACCTCAACACCTTCGGTCAGGATCTGCTGCGACGATACGGCCAGCGGGTGCACAAGCTGGCGATCAATGCCGGCTTTACCTGCCCTAACCGTGATGGCAGCAAGGGGCGGGGTGGTTGCACCTTTTGCAACAATGCCTCCTTCAACCCAAGCGCCCGTGAATCCCCCTCGGTAGCGGTACAGATCGATGCCGGCCGCCATGTTTTGGCGCGCCGCACCGGAGCAAAGAAGTTCATCGCCTATTTTCAGGCCTACACCAATACCTACGCGGATGTTGAGTATCTGGCGCAGCTCTACGATGAGGCGGTGGCAGAACCCGATGTGGTGGGGCTGTCGGTGGGCACCCGGCCAGATTGTGTCCCAAGCCAGGTGCTGGATCTTTTGGCCGATTACCAGGCGCGTGGCTATGAGGTCTGGCTGGAGCTGGGGCTTCAATCCGCCTTTGATGAGGCGCTGGAACGGGTCAACCGCGGCCACGGCTTTGCAGAGTACCGGCAGACCGTGCTGGCTGCACGCCAGCGCGGCCTGCCCGTCTGCACCCACCTTATTATAGGGATGCCGGGTGAAGATCGAAGCCATGCGCTGGAGAGCCTGGATCGCGTATTGGATCTGGGGGTCGACGGGCTCAAGCTGCATCCGCTGCATGTGGTAAAAGGCACTGCATTGGCCAGCCAATGGCGTCGTGGCGAGTACCAGACCCTTGAATATGAAGACTATCTCTCCATTGCAGCAGACCTGATCGAGCGCACCCCGCCCGAGGTGATATACCACCGGGCAACCGGAACCTGTGCAACGGATATCCTGCTGGCCCCCAGTTGGTGTGCCAAAAAATGGGCGGTTTTGAATGGCATTGAAAACGAATTAAAATCCCGCCACAGCCGTCAGGGGGCCGCTTTAGTGCGTTCTCCACTTGCCGTCGGGGAGACAACCCCGTAATCTTGCAACCCTTTTTCAGAAATGTGTGTGTGAACTATGGAACTCGTCTGTCCTGCTGGCAACCTGCCCTCCCTGAAGGCAGCCGTCGATAATGGCGCTGATGCGGTCTACTTCGGCTTTCGTGATGATACCAATGCGCGGCACTTTGCCGGCCTGAACTTCAGCCCTGAAAAGATGGCCGAAGGCGTCCAGTACGCGCATGACAGAGGTGCGCGAGCCTTTCTGGCGCTCAATACCTTCCCCCAGCCCGAAGGTTGGGGCAGATGGCAGGATGCGGTGGATCGCGCCGCCGAGATGGACTTCGACGCCCTGATCGCAGCAGACATCGGCGTGCTGGACTATGCCTGCAACCGCTGGCCCGATCTGAACCTGCACCTCTCTGTACAGGGGTCGGCCACCAACTACGAGGCGATCCGCTTCTTTCACGAGAACTTCGGCATCAGCCGCGTGGTTGTGCCGCGCGTGCTCTCCCTGCCGCAGGTAAAACATGTGGTGGAGAACAGCCCGGTATCCATTGAAGTGTTTGGTTTTGGCAGCCTCTGTGTGATGGTCGAGGGGCGCTGCCTGCTCTCATCATACGCGACTGGCGAATCCCCCAACACCTTTGGCGCCTGCTCCCCTGCCAGCGCCGTTGAGTGGCGCGAGACCGACGAAGGGCTGGAGACCCGCCTGGGCGGCATCCTGATCGAGACCGTGGGCAAAGGCGAAAATGCCGGCTACCCCACCATCTGCAAGGCGCGTTTCGAGGTGGGCGGCAACACCTTCCACGCCATCGAAGAGCCCACCAGCCTGAACACCATGGAGCTGCTGCCCGAGCTGCAAAAGGCGGGCATTGCAGCGGTGAAGATCGAGGGGCGCCAACGCAGCCCCGTCTATGTGAAACAGGTGACCAAAGTATGGCGTGCGGCGCTGGATGCCTGCACCAAAGACCCTGAGCACTTCAAGCCCAAAACCGAATGGCTGGCGGAGTTGGCCAAGGTCTCTGAAGGTTCACAGACCACCTTCGGCGCCTACCACCGCCCCTGGCAATAAAACAACCCCCGAACACCTATGAGCAATCAAATGAAACTATCACTTGGCCCCATCAGCTACTTTTGGACCAAGGAGAAGACTCTGGAATTTTATGAGCAGGTGGCGAAATCGCCGGTGGATATCGTCTACCTGGGTGAAGTTATCTGCTCCAAACGCGCCATAATACGCTTTAGCGACTGGATGGAGATTGGTGAACAGCTGGCCGCAGCAGGCAAAGAGGTGGTCATGTCAACCATGACCCTGCTGGAGGCAGAGTCAGAGCTGAAGATGATGCGCCGCA
>Ga0256832_1003494_pt1 | contig 10679 bp, 3 predicted proteins | sample 134614metaG_FD_190534 | JGI IMG/M metagenome (GOLD analysis project Ga0256832, IMG submission 190534) | Hydrothermal vent microbial communities from Lau Basin, Pacific Ocean - 134-614 | ecosystem: Environmental > Aquatic > Marine > Hydrothermal vents | place: Pacific Ocean: Lau Basin | collected...
TATGCGTGAGCAATGTGTCATCAACGCTCAGAACGCCCTTTTCTTTCATTTGGCTGCCAGGTTGACTCTCCAACATCGCCAGGCGAGCCTCGTTCAACGCCTCCAGCGAAAATGGACTCCGATTCAACAACCGATTCAGAGAACTCTGGCTTCGCGCCTCGACCACCATTAACCGGTTGATGGCTTCAACCGTCTTGTTTTCCAAGACCATCAGCCCACTGATATAGCGCTTGAATTCAATGTAGGCTTGGGAGGAAAACACCTCTTCGAACCATGGAGCATAACGCTCCACGATCTCAGGAAATTCAACAAGGGGTAACATGATGCTTGTACCTCCATCTTTCTCAGCATCGGTCCGTTCCCCTTCAGTATACACCCCTCTCTGCTTATTCTGCTGTTAATGTGCTACTTCTGACGCATATCACTGCCAAAGTCGAGTTATTCTATCTCAATTTTTGAGAAGGAACTGGTATCATGTCCAATTATCAAAATTTTTCCAGTTTACATGATTATCTCGAAAAGGCCTACCAGTTGGGCAATAGCGATCGTTATGCCGAAGCCTATGAGCTTCTGGATGAGGCGGAGAATCTGCCTCCTGACATGCTCGGTGCGGACGGCCTGGCGCAAATAGAGCGGGTGCGGGATGAACTGACGCAGGACCGCGATAAACGTATCTATGAGCTGACCCAGCAGATCAAGGCGGCGATGCAGAAGTCGCCAGAGGAATTGACAGAGGATGATCTCGAAGCGGGAGAGCATAGCCTGGCGTTGTTGAGCCGCGTGCTGCTGAACCCCGTGGAATGGGAGAGGATCAACGAAAATTGGCGGGCCTTTCGCCAGAAGATAACTATGCAGCAGGAGATCGAGGCGGCGAAGCGCGAGCTGCAACAAATTTGGCTCAATGAGTCTAAACTGAATACAGTGGCATTTGATCGCGCTTTGGTGCGGGCGCGTCAATTGGCAGATGCGTATCCTGAATCTGAGGAAGCCAAAAGGTTGTTCGAGCGGGCTGAGCAGGAAAGAAAGGATGCACATGAGTTTTCAGGAGATCGACTCACACAGGCAGAACTGGGAAACTATGATGCCTTAGTTGAGGCAATGCAGGCGGACTATGAGCGGGGAGTAAAAACACTTCCTTTTTATGACATCATCGAGGGGGAGCTAACCCCGGTCGAAGGCAAGGAGGTGACTGCAGAGCAGGCGCTTGACCAAGTCTTTGCGTTACGGACGCAGTATCAAAACACAAAGATCCAGGAGTATATCGACCGGGCGCAGGCGGAAATGAAGGCGCATCCTCAAAGCGCTTTGAAGATCATCGAAGATGCAAAGAAAACGTTTGTCTATGCTGATCCAGGGGAAAAACAACGCCTGGATCAATTCATCGAGAATGAAATCAAGCCCCGCATCCGCAATCGTGAACTGGCTGAAGAACTGGCGACCGAGGCCCGTAAAGACGCCCGCAACAACCCCGAAAGAGCCTGGGACCAGTTGAACGAAGCGAAGAGCATCGATGAATTGACGCCTGTCATCAAACATGTAGAGGAAGCCATCAAGCCACATCTGAAGCTGCGCCTGGAGGACTTGCTGAAAGACGCAGAAGAAATGCGTCAAGCTGGCAAGATGCAGGTGGCCAGAAACACTGCTGGCAGCGTGGAAAAGTACGCCAAATCCGCCGGCCTGGTCGATATCGAGGCTCGAGCCGCGAATCTGAAAAAGGCGTGCAACGATGACGAGACATTGCTGAAACAATTGCAGGAAATAGCCGAAAAGATCGAAGCCCTGGTCGATACAGACCTCAAAACAGCGCGAGAACTTCTGCAACAAGCTCAGAAGAAGATTTTAGGGCGCCCCGAACACTTTCGTCAGCCCCTGCTTACCGCTCAGGCCAAGGTGGAGGAACGCGCCTCTGTACGCGAGTTGTTCGAGGAGCTGCAAATCGCTTTCGAGTCTCTGAATCCAGACACTGTGAGCGGATTCAGAGATCTCTCGCATGAGCGCCTGAATGACGAGGCCCTACGAGAAGTCAAAAACATCCAGAGTGCGCTGAAAGACCTGGAGCAGAAAACACTCAAATTGCGTTCTCGTTCTCCTCAGTTCAATACGCTATTGGCGTATATTCGCGGACGGTTGGATTTAATCTCCGGACGGTTGAGCTGGAAGGTGGGCTTCTATCAGGATGCACTGGAAGATTGGCGGCGGTGCAGCGAGAAGGGCGTTGACGACGACAAAGCCCTGGCGCAAAAATGGATAGCCCACGCCACAGACGCCACAGCGGTGACAGACGCACTCAAGAAGGCGCGGCAACAGCGGCAGGCCAAAGAATATAAAAGCGCACTCGAGAGCCTGGAGCCCTGGAGAAGTAAAGCGTCTCCTAAACAGCAGGAGGTGCAAAGTCTGTATCGTTCCATCAAGTCTGCATGGATAAAACAGCTCAAAAAGGAAATTGATACAGGAAAGAGGGATGATGGCGGGAAGTTGAATGCCCAGGATATCATCAATCGGTTGGAGCAACTGCGAGCGCTTGATCGTGAGGAAGCCCGCAAATACGCGGATAAACAGGTCAAGATTTATCGTTCGTGGGCTGAAAGTTCCCCAACAATCGAGAAGAAAATCGAGTATTACAAAATCGCTCTCGAAGTTGCCGGCGATCCTCCCCCTGCGGAGATCGTCAAAGGATTATTCTGGGTGGAACGGAAACAGTTTTGGGATAGTCTGGAAAACGAAAAAATGGAACAGGTTTTGGCAAAGCTGAGGGATTGGATCACAAAGCATCCTCGCGATGTCGAGACCCGTATTGTATTGATTCGCAGACTACTGAACAACGGGGATGACGCCAGAATCGATATTGAGATGGCTGAGAGACGGATCGAGCGGGCGCACAAGGAGAGTGATCCATTTGTGGCAGGTTTTGCCAATGAAGTTGAATTGCAGGAAGCGGAGCTGATTCTCAAGGCATTGAAGCATCATTCTCAAGGTATCATCACCATTGCCGAGGCAAAGAGTGCCATCAAAGATTGGATGCAGCCAGATAAAGGGATCAGCGAGTATCGTTTGGCCGAGACTGAACTAAGAAAGAAAAAAGAAGCGCTCAACACCCGTCAAGAGGAGATGAAGTCGGAGTTGGCGCAAAACAAAATTTATCTATCATTACCGTCAGAGGCACAAGAGAGGGTAAAAAAGGAGTGGGATCGCGTTCGCACGTGGATGAGCGGCGAGGCCCAAATGGGCGGGAAATTTCACGAATGGTATAAAGAACAGAAGAAAGCATTGACCCAAACGCTACGAGAACTTTGGCGAGATACAACGCCTATCCCTGTTGAATCTTTGAAATTAATGGGCGCACAGCCTACGCCAGCCCAAATGGACAGGCTGCGTATTGGCCTGAAAATCCTTTTTCTCAGCAAGGGTGATCCTGCCGGCAGGATGGCATTGAACGAGCATGGCGCGTTGAGCGATGAGTTGAAACAGGAAACAAACGCTTTGACCACCGATGTCATCGGTCCTGCCTTTGATCTTGAAAACAAACCTCTCACGCCCCCCCAAGCTCTGGAGAAACAGCAGGAATGGACGCGAAATTTGCGAAAGTGGGCGCGAGAGCTCGATGCTATCAATAAATTTTATCGCGCATCAATGGATCCCAGTAGGAATAGGCCCAGTGGCCAAGATGGTGACCAAACCAAAGAAGAGATGGAGGAGATTCTGAAATCTTTGGAAGATTTTTGGGATAACCTGAAGACGCTCAATAGTAAAATGTCGCAAGTGCGTGCGAATCTTGAACGGGCTATTGGCGCTGGCGATATCTCCTTCGATGGTCATGGCTGGCAGGATGTTCCCTGGCGGAAGATCGCCAGAGAACTTATCGAGGCCTCTGCCAAAAAGGCTGATAAATCTGATCTGTCTCAATTGGATGCGGTGAACATCGATGCCAGAGATAAAGCCTGGAACAAAGCGGCGGAGGTGTTAATGGACGCCCACCTCGACTCTCATGTCGAAAAAGCGCCATGGCAGAAGATTGCCCCGATTATTAGAGACGCAAAAATAGATGAACGATGGGAGGCTGTTCTGGATCCGATTGCAGAAGTCAGCGTCATGGCCGGACATCGCGTATTGAAATGGCTGAAGGAAGAAACGCATAAAGCCAAACGGACGCGCGATCGCCTGGTGCTGGCTGCGGCTTATCTGTATACTTTGGTGCAGGCCGAGCGTTTTGGGCTGGCGTTGGAGCAAATGGATCACATGGAGCAATTGGATGCGGAAAACAAGTTCGGTTTCCGCACCGGCAAGCTGATCAAGGACCCAGTTCCTTATTCGTGGGATGCTTTGAAAGAACACCTGAGCATGCAGAAGGCTCAATGGGAGGCCTTTCAAGCCTGGTGGCAGCCAGTCGAATCCAGCGCCCTGCCCGTGTGGCGCCAGGTTACTTCTGATGACCCAAAGACTGGGGTGGGACGGGAACGATTTGTTCAATATGTCAGGAAGGCGGAATATGAAGACGCGTATAGACTGGCTATCGATGCCCTTTATGGAGTTGACGCTATTTCTCATATCGCCGATATTTATAAAAAAAGCAAGATTCAACAATGGAACGGAGCGAAGATCAAAGGAGAGTTTGCAAATAAATTACAAGAGCTAGAGTCGGAGTTGGACGGATCGCCTCCCGATGAATGGAACACCAATGCGTTAGGCGGGGGCCTGGCTTTGGCTCCATTGCTGAAGTACTTGCAACAGCTGCCGGATGAACTTAGGGCGCCCTCCAGCCGCCGTATGGAACGGGCTTTGCAGCAGGTTGAAAAGTGGCTGCATGATGTCAAGGAAAGCATTGCCGAAGTGCGTTTTTGGCTGGATGGCGTCAGCCGCCCGGGGCGTATACATCCAGATCTGACCGATCCTGTCCCTGAACTGCAACAACGGTTTGATGAATTAGAAGAAGAATTGAATGGCGTCATAGCCGCGCTTAGCTCACGCTGGCCTTTCGGGAGAAGAGGCCAGCGTGAATATGGCCGCGATGTGCTGAATGAGTTAAAAGACCTCGCGCCTGATCGCTCTTATGATGAGTTTGAGTCATTGCTCTAGGAGATTGCATATTATGAAACGTACAGCCATTTTGGCAGATATCCACGGAAACGCCCCAGCCCTGGCCGCGCTATTGGCCGACGCCAAACAACAGCAATGCGATGAATGCTGGTTTCTGGGTGACATCTTTGGCTATGGCCCCTTGCCTGTGACATGCATTCATTTGTTGGATCAGGTTTCGCCCACCATCTGGTTAATGGGCAATCATGACCTCAGCGTTATGCGTCTATGGCAGGGAATGAGCATGGATAACGATGTCATACGCCAGATGACGCCTGGGCGGAAACAACGTTGGGTGGCCAAGTGGCACGCCGTTCAGGTGCAGGTAGCTCTCTCAGCGACGCGCACCAGAAAGCTGGCTTCTCTGCCTACATGGATAGAGGCGCGCCCAGGCATATTTGCGGCTCATGGCGCCGTCCTTGATGATGATCCGCACAGCCCAAAGAATATCGGGGCTAATGCTTACGTTAAGCCCTGGAAACACACCGCGGCCATCATGTTGGATTTTTTGCATGCCAGGCGCGAGACCTCTGGGCCGCGGTTCATCGCAGTAGGACATTATCATCAGCCGTTTTTCGCCGTCGCCCGGTCGACTCAGCCCTATGATATCGATTGGAACGCCGGTCAGAGCGTTTATCTCGATGATGGTGGTGGGAGCGGCCGTTGGGTGTTTCCTCCCGCCGAAGAAAACAAGACCGTCATCATCAATCCTGGCAGCGTAGGCCAGCCTCGCTTTGTGGGAGGGGATATCCGAGCCGCCTACGCCATCTTGGAAGAAGATGAAAACAACTTGCTGGCCGTGCATTTTCGCCGAGTCGATTACAACGAGGGAGAACTAAGAGCAGCAAAGGTATTGATGCCGCCAGAGAACAGCCGCAATAGCGACGACTGGTGGTCCGCCATAGAACCAATTCTCGAAGAGTGGATCGAAAAGGAGTCAATCCATGAAGCATAGCAATCTCATAAGCATCTTTGCATTTGCCGTTTTAGCATTCGTTTTGTCGATGGCCTGTCCAAGTACACCGGTTACTTCCGCCCAAGGGAGTGATGTCACCGGTGTGGACATTGTGTTCCTCATCGATCAATCCGGGTCGATGGGAGGCGCAGCTTATGGCAGCAAACTCCATCCCATTCCCAATGATCCTCACGATCTCCGCTTTACCGGATTGCAAGAGATGGTGGAACGATTGGCAAGCTACCGTATGTTCTACTTTGCCAACTCTGATGTGCGCTTCAATATCGCTGTCGTGTATTTTGGTTCAACGGCTATTGTGAAAGTGGAGCCAACCGTCATCGATCCCGATAATCCGGAGGAATGGGAAGCGCTGGGAAAGAGACTGGATGACGCGCTTTCGGCGGATGCGTTCAAAACGAATCTGGGGATGACTGATCACCTGCTCGGATTGAAAGAAGCGAAAAAACAACTTCAGGCTATGGAGCAAGAATGGCCTGATGGCACTCGCCATGAGCAAACGATATTCGTTTTGACTGATGGCGAATGGAGGCTTCCCTGCCCACAACCTGGTGAAAACAACAATACGCCCGAACCTCCATATTGCAAGAACGGCGAGTTTCAAAGTAATGCTTATGCTCAAATGATGGATGATTACATATCATCTGAATTGCCCTATCCCCGTTACCGGATGTATGCAGGCGGCATCAATGCTCGTTCAGGAGAATGGTGGTCTTACGTACGCAAGTGGTGGGAAAAATGGACCCACGGCCACGCAGAGTTACTCAATGGCGACACCATGTGGACCTTCTTTGAAGAGGTGTTGGCGGAACTTACAGTCAATAATGAAGACCTGGCATCAAAAAAGACAACTTCGGGCTTTTTCCGTGATGTAAGTGATTTGGATCGCATTCCGATCAATCCTTATTTGCAGGAAGTCGTTTTTATCATTCATAAGGCCAAGCCTGAACAACGGGTAAAGATTTATCAAAACGACGGCACGCTGGTTGATACACTGCCGACGACAGAGATTACCGGGGAGAACCAGCATATTGAACGTATCAGCATCAAGTATCCTCAACCTGGGTATATGACCATCGTGCGGCCGAGCAATTCGGAACTCATGCGCACTTACATGTTGCAGTTGAACGCAAATGTCAACTGCGAACAGTTCGATGTGATCCCTCAATACATTCCACAACCGCTTCAATGCGAAATCACCGCCAACAATGGGCAGAGGCTACCTCCATATGATGATCCCCAATATCAACTCCATGTCGAGGCGCGAATTGGCACAGATGACGGGGGAATGACGCGTTTGCCCCTTACGCTTTCTGGTGAGGGTGTTTACAGTGGCTATTGGCTACCATCCAAGCCCGGACAGTATGGGCTAAACATTCTCGGGCGAACTAAATCACCTACAGGCGAGCTCATCACCTTCTTCGGTTGGCCCCCTAATGGCGATCCCATGCCTGTTTCGGTAGTGGAGACAAAAGCCAAGCTGGAAACTGACTCTCAGATGATGGCGCTACAACCGGCCGGTGTGACCGCTGTTCTCGTTGACAGTTCGGGCTCCCCGGTAAAAATGCCCACAGATATTGCTGATTTTGTACATATCCGTCTGGATGCCACTTCAGAGCAGGAACAGACTTCTATCGAGATGACGCCCGGGAAAAACGGATATGAGGGAACGCTTACCCTTAGCTATCCGACTTCTTATTCTTTACATCTTTCTGGCCAAGTCGAGAATCCCGAAACCCTTGAAGTTGTATCCGAATTCTCTCAAGATATGGAATCTGTCGATGTTGCTCCTCCCCGGATTGAATGGGATGGTTTCTCCAGTCCTTGGCCTCAATACCGTTCCGGCCCAGTTGGTTTCAGCTTACGGGACGCCCAAGGCAATCTGTGGGCCCAACATATCGACGCGAAGTGGAGTCTGGGTGCAGAGATGCGGGTGCAGGGCGCTGAAGGTGACGTTGTTGTTCCTATTCAGGTAGCCGGCCCTGGACAATGGAAGGGCGAGTTTGCGCCGCAACACTCGGGCGATTCCAGTATCGTGGTAAGCGTATGGGCTAAGGATGCGCAAGGAACTCAAATCGATCTTTGGGATCAAAAAGTTGTTTTGCCTTTTACGGTTGAGCCAATGACACTGGTGCGCATGGTGACGATCTCCCCTGAAGATAATGCTGCGGTTCCCTGGCGTGATATTTTCTGGCGCACCAGGCCGGTAAAAATCGTTGCCGCCATTGTGGATGCAGACGGGAATTTGCTCTCGCCAGCCCAAGTGCAAAAGCGAGCAGGAGATAAACCATTCGAAGTAAGTGTGATTTCGCCCGATGGAACGAGTTCAGGGCCACTCCCCTTGCGTGCTGGCGATGAACCCGGGAAATATGAAACTACTTACGATGATTTCCCTTCGATGCCTTGGTACGTGCACCGAAATCTGGGTTGGCATGAAATACGGGTGCATCCGGTGTCGGAATTAAAAAACACCTATATCAGGGAAAGTGACGAGGACGCAGTTACCCGCATTGAGCTGACGAGACATCCCCGGTGGTGGATGCTGCCTCTCATTTTGGGGCTATTGATGTTATTCCTTTTGTGGCTTGCCCTGAAAAACGCATATCTGCGAGCCTGGGTTGCACAAGGAGAGATTGTTAATGATGAGGGGCGTCGTTTGGTTCGCCTTGCTAGTTCAGGTAAACACACCGTCGTGATCAAGAGCGGCCTGCCTACGGGCATTAAAAAGGTCAAGATTCATCAGCCTTTAGGCAAGAATAAAGTGCAGATGACCGTTTGGAAGCTGGATAGACGCGGAAAAACGGTCAAAGTCGGGCCAAGACTCACTAACGCCCTGTCCGGCATCCGCTACGAGATGGGTAGCAGCCGTCCACCTCAGTTCGGATTTAGTTTGGGCCTGCTAATTTACTCATTGCTCTCCCTCATATTCCTGGCCGGTTTCTTCGGCGTCATCTTCGCCGTCGTTACTAGCTTGCATTGACCAACGTCTTTTTCAACAACTTCTCATTCAACCAACATCCTCTCATTTAACCAAGGAGAAAACACCATGTTAAAACCAGCCTTGATTATTGGTTTAGGCGGAACCGGCGTACTTACCTTGCATCATCTCAAGGCGCTGCTTCTCCATTCTCTCAATATCCAGGATGGCAAATTGCCGGATCATATTAAGTTAGTAGCGCTGGATACGGTCAAGGACAAGAAAAGATCTGCCCAGACGACTGCTGATGAGAAGAAGAAAATCGCGGCTTTGCGGATAGAGCTGGAGCCAGGAGAGTATTCCTGGATCGGTGGGGATGTTTACAATTTCGTCCGAGAAGTTGATCGGGGTAAGCATCCACACATAGCGTCGTGGTTTCAGGCGCGTAGCTATCTGGAGGTCTTGCCGCGAGCATCCTTTTCCCTGGAACAAGGCGCAGGACAGTTGCGGCAATTTGGCAGACTTGCTGTTTTCCATGATGTCTCGGCCCCCAGCAAATCTCCCATTCACAGTTTGTTCAACCGTACGATTGGTGAAATCCGGAGCACAGGAGAATTCAAGACTTTGGATGTTTTTCTTGTGGCGTCAGTGGCAGGTGGAACCGGCGCTGGCATGTTTGTCGACATCGCTTATCTAGTGCGTCAGATTGCAAAGGTTGAGCAACAGCTCGCTATCCGCCTACGCGGTTTCCTTGTGCTGCCCGAGGCGTTCAGCGCCATTCCTGGTGGCGTCAAGCCTTCGATGCAGGCCCGTGCCTTTGCCGGAATGCGAGAAAACAAACGCTTCATGGTGGATTTCCAATATGAGTATGGGTATCCCATGTATTACCAAGCCACCGGTTCGCATAAGATTTGGCGGAATCGTATTAAGACCAAGCTTTTCGACTTCCTTTATCACATTGATGGACGCAGCACCAAGAACCCCCTTACCAACACATTACCGGAACTTGGCGTAACTGCTGGCATTGCCGATGTGATAGCCGCCATGCTGGATGAAGATGTAGGAGGGGGAGAGGGCGTGTATGAGCGTCATGCCACCAATGTCGTGGCTCAAGCTACACAATCGGATGTGCACGAAGGCTCCGATAGAACAGTGTCCTTCGACTCAACTGTGGGCAGTTACACCCTTATCATTCCTATGCAGCAAATCGTGCAGTCTCTTTCTTATCGGCTAACGCGTAAGGCGTTGGAGACCCTCTTTCCATTTGACAAAGTGGATGAAGATGGTTATCCGCTTTCATTGGATCCTGCGGCAAGCTCTGAACATGGCCATGTCCGGGGCAGCGCGGCCGGCGCCGATTTTCTGAAAATGGCCGATGTGCAGTCGTGGAGGGACAGTGAAATTAAAATTTCAGGCACCCCCTTCTTCCGCGAGGTGCTTCGGATCGCCCAGGGTTATCGCCCCAAAGATGATAGTATGGTCAAAGAATTGAGCGGGCGTGAAGCTGGAGATTGGGAAGCGCAACTAGATCCGGCCGATAGCAGCGAAGAAGTCAGGGCATTACGACAGCGGGTGCAGCAAAAGCTAAATCGCCGCCTGGAAGATGATGTCCCGCCCAATCAGAGAGGTGAGAGCGCTGAAGCCGCCCTGGATCGGATTATCAAAGACACAGAATCTTTTAAGTCCAGGAATCTTGGACGCACGGATATGCGTACT
>Ga0256832_1003495_pt1 | contig 10678 bp, 10 predicted proteins | sample 134614metaG_FD_190534 | JGI IMG/M metagenome (GOLD analysis project Ga0256832, IMG submission 190534) | Hydrothermal vent microbial communities from Lau Basin, Pacific Ocean - 134-614 | ecosystem: Environmental > Aquatic > Marine > Hydrothermal vents | place: Pacific Ocean: Lau Basin | collected...
CCATGTGTCAAAAGTGAAATGCCGATGCCAAAAAGCTCCCGGCCAGAATTGCGTCTGATTTGCTCAGCATGGCAGCGCCTCCTTCATTTCGGCAAGTCGATATTCACCGTGGCTGCCAGCGCGGGCGGTCAAACGGCATCAAGCCTCTCATTACCGTTCGATCAACAGGGAAAGGTTCAAAACCGGCGCTCCCCCAAATCACCGACATCAAACCTGACGGGTGCGACCCGCACCAGATCTCGCATCACTTTTGCCTCCCAATAAACCTTTGAAAGGAATTCAACCGCAGTCAATGGCATCTGCGGCTCAGCAACCCAGCCGTCACTCAAGTTCCGAATGACTGATGGGAACAAATCGATCTGCAAAGCGCACTATATTTTGTGTTCTTGATTGTAACCAAACTACCAGCCCCTGAGAAATTCTGGCAGCGAAAGGTCAGTTTGACAAGGGGGAAAACTGGTGATGGCCCCCGAGAGGCCGCATATCACGGCGAAACCGCATATACCGTAAGTTTTGTGAACACCAAGGGGTAAGCCACGACTACAAGCGGGTGTTCCATGTGCATCCATGCTCGTATTTTCCGGCTTTGGCATTGTTTTTTGCATTAGGGTCGAGACTCAATCAGGTCCACCAGAGGATTGTTGCGGCGAGCGCGACGGCGGAGAGGAAGTTTCTTGCCAGCGTCGGCCGGGCCTATCTGACCGGCTCCCAGGCGCTGTTGCGGATCACGCTGGATCACGCGCGTCGGGACGAGAAACTGTATTTCTCAGGAAGCTTGAGGTGTCCATTTTGTCGTGACCGGCACAGGGTATTCGCGATTGTGACGAACTTTCGTGCGACGGCGATGATGATGACCTTGTGGGGGGGCAGCGGCGCGGAGGCGATCCGCGAAGCGTTTGAGCGCGGGATTGTGGTGGCTGGCAGCGAGGGCTATCATGGATCGCCCTGATCATGATGAACTGGGATCGGATGCCGGGGATGAATGGAATTGCGGTGACGTGCTGTTCTTCAACCACTGGATCACGCCTTATGGCAACATCTGCGAAGTGCTGCATGAAATGACCCACAACGTCTTTCCGGATGAAGTTGCCGCCAGCATCCGACGCAATCCCGACGGGTCAGTTCGCCGGATGAACCGAGGGGCGGGGTAAATCTGCGAAAGGCGCGTGAGGAGGCTCTGGCATGAACATTGCTTTCCCGCGACAGAATTTGAAAGCGACCTCGCGGCCATCGCGGCCATCGCGGGTATTGCGGATCTGTTGCGCACAGGTTTTGAAAACCCAGAAGGCATTCCCGGGACGGTGCGGCACGACATGGATCGGGAGATGGATACGCAGGTCACGATCCCGACAGCCACCATTCACCGGATATTCAACGGGTTCGAATTCAGACCGGAGAATCCTGACTGCGAGACTTACCTGAAGGCAAAAGATGCGAAATGTCCGTGGGTCACGCCGAACCCCGGCGCATTCTCCTGCATCTGCCCGATGCCCAGGCTATGCAACTTAGCTTCATCGTACCGCTGAAGCCCACCAGCGCCGGCGGCGAACTGGAAGACATCCTGCTGCTTGACGCCCCTGGTGGCGATGACCAGCGCGTCTTGTTCGATGCGGAGCGGACGTGCTGGCGCATTCGATGAGCGTCTAGGTTCGTACCCATTAACGGGATTCCTTTTGAGGGACGTTCGTGATTCACTGTTTCCGACGAAGGAGGCAGTTATGGCACGTTTTGATCTGACAGACTTCGAATGGGGGCTGATCCAGCCGCTGTTGCCGAACAAGCCGCGCGGGGTGGCGCGGGTGGATGACCCGTTGGCGGCAGGCGATGCCTGCATCGCCGAGAGTGGCAGGTTTTGAACGGGGGGTTCTGGCGGCTGCGCACGGGCTCGCTCTGGCGCGATCTGCCCGAGCGATACGGCCCCTGCACCACGGTCTGCAACCGCTTCAATCTCTGGGCCAAGGCTGGGGTTGGGTCAATATCTTCAATGCCTTATCGGCGCAATCGCCGGAATCCATGGCCTTCATCGACAGTTCCATCATCCGCGCGCACCAACATGCCGCAGGGGGTAAAAAGGGGGCGCGGATCACGCCATCGGTCGCTCTCGTGGCGGATTGAGCACCAAGATCAACGCGGTTGTGGATGAGATGGGTCTACCAAGGGCTTCAAGCCCAAGGACTACGAGATGGTGCAGGCGATTGTCGGCATGTGGCGCAAGGTCGGGATCGGGGCCGAGATCGAGGTCTATGAAATCGCCAAGCATTTCGAACTGCGCGCCGCCGACCAGCTGGCTCCGGCGGCTTTCTACAACTGGGGCAACGCAATCGGCGACCCGACCACGTCGACCGGGTGCGCCATGTTCGGGCCGTCGCCGCATTCGGTCTGGGACGGGCAGAAGACCTTTGACATGATCCTGCCGCTGTGGGGGGAGAAGGACGAACAGAAGCGGATCGAGGGCTGGAAGGCGGTCGACCGCCGGATCGCCGAGGATGCCGAAGTGATCCCGCTCCTGCAATATTTCCAGCCGATCGTGCACGACGCGCGGGTCAAGGTGACGCCGCATGCCTCGGGCGTGGTGCTGCCGGCATTGATGTCGCCCGCGTGACCTGACGCCTGGAGTTTCCCCCGGGTGGGGCGCCGGGCCTGGCTCCGGCGCCCGACTTGTTCGAGGGGCCTACAGCGCGACCGCCCTGCCGGTCCGGGCGGCCTCTTCCGCCGCCTCGGCAATCTGCAGCGCGCGCAGGCCATCCTCGCCGGTTGCGGGCGGGCGGGCACCGCTGCGAATGGCGGCGATGAAGGCGGCGATTTCGGCGCCATAGGCCTGGATATAGCGGGTCATGAAAAAGTCGTGCAGCGGCGGGCGGGTAAAGCCGTGCGCATCCGCGGTCTCGATCGCCACGGGGCGCTGGTTCCCGGCGCGTACCATTCCCAGGCTGCCCAGCACCTCGATCCGCTGGTCATAGCCATAGGTGGCGCGGCGTGAATTGGTAATCACGCAGTGCTTGCCCGTGGCGGTGGTCAACAACACGTTGGCGCTGTCGTAATCGCCCGCCGCGCCGATCTCCGGGTCCACCAGCACCGAGGCTGCCGCCTGCACCTGGGCAATTTCCTCGCCCAGCAGGAACCGCGCCATGTCGAAGTCGTGGATCGTCATGTCCTTGAAGATACCGCCCGAGGCGGCGATGTAGGCGGGCGGCGGCGGGCCGGGGTCGCGCGAGGTCAGCGTGATCATCTCGACCGTGCCGATGCGGCCTGCGTCGATCTCGGCCTTGAGCGCGGCAAAATGCGCGTCGAACCGGCGGTTGAAGCCGATCATCAGGGGCACGCGGGATTCCTCGACCACCTTGAGGCAGGCCTCCACCCGGCTGAGCGACAGGTCGATGGGTTTTTCGCAGAAGATCGCCTTGCCGGCGCGGGCGAAGCGCTCGATCAGGGCGGCATGGGTGTCGGTGGGGGTGCAGATCAGCACCGCGTCGATGTCCGGGTCGGCGGCGATGGCGTCGATGCTGTCCACGCGGGCGCCATGTGCCGTGGCCAGGCTCTGGGCTGCCGCTTCCATGGCGTCGGCCACGGCAACGAGGCGCGCGCCTTCGGCGCTGGCAACGGCGCTGGCATGGACCTGGCCAATGCGGCCCGCACCCAGAAGCGCGAGCGAAAGCGGCTGGGGTTGGGTCTGTGTCATTGGGCGTCCTCCGGGCGCAGGCGCCGATCCGCGCGGGCCGATTGGTCGATGGCGTGGATGATCTGCTCATAACCCAGCGCGGTGGTGAAATCGGGCTGGCAGGGCGGCCCGCCGGCAATGGCGCGGGCCAGTTCGGCGGCCTCGATCACCTTCAGGTCGCCAAAGCCCAGCTGATGCCCGGCGGCCGGGCAGAAGCGATCATAGGGCGGGTGGTCGGGGCCTGTCAGGATGGTCTGGAAACCGGCCTCACGGCCCTGGCGGTAAAGCCGGAGTTCGTTCATGCGCTCCTGGTCGAACAGGATCATGCCACGGGTGCCGTGCACCTCCCAGGCCAGGCGGTTCTTGCGCCCCCAGGCCGACCGCGAGGTGGAAACCGACCCCTGCGCGCCCGCGCCAAAGCGCAGGAGCGCGGTGGCGGTATCCTCGTTTTCCACCCGGGCCGCGCCGGTGCCGTCGGGCAGGGGCCGGGTCTGGTGAATGATCTGGCTGTCGGCGATCAGGCTTTCCACCGGGCCTGCGTGGCCTGCCTCCATCAGCCCCGCCATCATCGAAATCAGGTGACACCCCAGGTCGCCCAGTGCCCCAAGCCCGGCATCGGCGCGCCGCGCCCGCCAGGTCCAGCTCTGGTCCGGGTCGGCCTGGTAATCCTCGTCGACCCAGCCGCGAAAATGCACCACGTCGCCGATCTCGCCCGCCGCGATCAGGGCCCTGGCATGGCCAAAGGCCGGGTTGCGCAGGTAATTGTAGCCGACCATGGTGACACGCCCGGATGCACGCGCGGCGGCCTCCATTTCGCGCGCGTCGGCCAGCGTCAGCGCCATCGGTTTTTCGCACCAGACATGCTTGCCGGCGGCCAGGGCGGCCAGCGCCATTTCCCGGTGCAGGTGGTTGGGCGTGGTGATCGACACCACGTCCACGCGCGGGTCCGCAACCAGCGCCTGCCAGTCATCGGTGGCGCGGGCAAAGCCGAACTGATGCGCGCGCGCCTGCGCCTGCTGGGCCGGTCGGTCGCACAGAAGCTCCAGCCGGATGTCGGGGACGTCGCCCATCACCGCCTGCACGGTCCGCCAGGCCAGCGCATGGGCCTTGCCCATGAAGCCGGTACCGATCAGGCCCACGCCTATTTCCTGCATCTGCTGGACTCCCCTGCTGATCCGTAATATTGGAATATTTGTTTCATTTTTGGGTGATGGTCGCAGAATGCGGTCCCTGTCAAGTGTGATTGAGGTGTCTCATGCAAAGAAATCCCGCGCCGCCTGCGGATATGGCTGAATTCCAGGCGCGCCTGGCTGAGCTGTCGCCACAGATGCCCAAGCGGTTGCGCCAATGCGCGGATTACGTGGCAGCGAATCCCGAACAGATCGCCGTGTCCACCGTTGCCGACCTGGCGCGCGCGGCAGGCGTGCAGCCCTCGGCCTTTGTGCGGTTTTGCCAGATCCTGGGCTTTTCGGGATATTCCGAGATGCAGGCGCTGTTTCGCGGCGATTTTGCCCGGCGTTGGCCCGATTATGCCACCCGGTTGAAGAACCTGCGCGCGGCGGGCGAGGCACAGCCCACCACGCTTCTGGCCGAATTTGTCGAGGCCGGGCGCTCCTCGCTGGAATTGCTGGCCCATCAGGTGGATGCAGCCGCGATGGAACGCGCGGTTGCCGCCCTGGCCCATGCCCGCATCATCCATCTCGTGGGGCTGAGCCGCGCCTATCCCGTGGCCGCATATCTAAGCTATGCCTTTGAAAAGATGAACATTCCCACCATGCTCCATGACAAGACCGGCAATCTTGACCATCGCCATGCCATTCGCTCCGGCGACGTGGTGCTGGCGATTTCCTTTTCGCCCTATACGCCGGAAACCGTGACGCTGGCGGGCTATGCCAAGGGCGCGGGGGCCGAGCTGGTGGCGATCACGGATGCGCTCAATTCCCCGTTTCACAAGCTCGGTGGCCAGGCGCTGGTAGTGTCCGAGGTCGACGTGGGTGCCTTCCGGGCCTTGTCGGCGACCATTTCGCTGGCGATTGCCCTGGCCGTTTCCGTGGGCGCGCGGCGCGATGCCCTGGAAAATGGAAATTAGGTATTGCCAAACTTGAAAAATGGAATATTCATTCTAAACACTGGGGCCGACTGCGCCGCCATTGCGACGGCGTTTGGCCGCTTCCGGCATCGCCCGGACATCAAATAGGGAGAAGACAGATGAAATTCGGAAAAACACTTGCCGTATTTGCAACGGCAGCGGCGCTCGCGGTCTCCGGCGCGACCTTTGCGCAGGCCGAGGGCGAACGCTTCGTCCTGATCAGCCATGCGCCCGACAGCGACAGCTGGTGGAACGTGATCAAGAACGCGATCAAGGTGGCCGGCGATCAGATGGACGTGAGCGTGGAATACCGCAACCCGCCCACCGGGGATCTCGCCGACATGGCGCGCATTGTCGAGCAGGCCACGGCCTCGGGTCCGGATGGCATCATCGTCACCATTGCCGATTTCGACGTGTTGCAGGGCCCGATCACCTCGGCCGTGGATCAGGGCATCCCGGTCATCACCATCAACTCGGGCACGCAGGAACAATCCGAGGCGCTGGGCGCGCTCATGCATGTGGGGCAGCCGGAATATACCGCCGGTTTCGAGGCGGGCAAACGCGCCAAGGCCGAGGCCGGCGTGACCTCGTTTCTGTGCGTCAACCACTACATCACCAACCCGGCCTCGGTCGAACGCTGCCAGGGCTTTGCCGATGCGATCGGCGCCGATGCCGCCGCCAGCATGATCGATTCGGGCCAGGACCCGGCCGAGATCAAGAACAAGGTGCTGGCCTACCTCACCGCCAACCCCGATACCGGCGCGGTGCTGACGCTGGGGCCGACCTCGGCGCATCCGACCCTTTCCGCGCTGGAAGAGGCGGGCCTGTCGGGGGAAATCTATTTCGGGACCTTCGATCTGTCGGGTGAGATCGCCGACGCGATCAAGGCGGGCATCATCGCCTTTGGCATCGACCAGCAGCCCTATCTGCAAGGCTACATGCCGGTGGTGATCCTGACCAATTATGCCCGCTATGGCGTGCTGCCCTCGGGCCACATGAATTCCGGCCCCGGTTTCGTGACCAAGGACAATATCTCCCTGGTCGAGGAATATGCCGGCGTTTATCGCTGAGCCTTGCCACGCCTGAAACCTACAAGAACGGGAGCGGCGGCGCGTCTGCCGCTCCGCAACCACAGGGCAAGGGGGGAGCCATGACCGACACGACCGACGAGCGCCTGCGCGAGGTGTCGAAACTGCGCCGCGCCATGATCCGGCCGGAGCTGGGCGCCATATCAGGTGCCATCCTCGTATTCGTATTCTTTCTGATGATCGCCGGCGACAGCGGCATGTTCGCGCCGCAGGGGATCATGAACTGGTCGGTGGTATCGGCCCAGTTCGCCATCATCGCGGTGGGGGCGTGCCTGTTGATGATCGCGGGTGAATTTGACCTGTCGGTGGGCTCGATGATCGGGTTTGCCGGTATCGTCATCGCCATTCTCAGCGTGCAATGGGGCTGGCCGGTCTGGGTGGCGATCCTGGTGGCCTTTGCTATTTCCATCTCGATCGGGGCGCTGAACGGGTTTCTGGTGATCAAGACCGGCCTGCCCAGTTTCATCGTGACGCTGGCCTTTCTGTACATCCTGCGCGGGCTGACCATCTGGTTGTCGATCCTGACCACCCAGAAAACCGTGATTGGCGGCGTCAAGAAGGTGGCCGAGGGCGACTGGCTCGCCGCGCTTTTCGGCGGCAAGGTGCTGACGGGGCTGTTTCAATGGATGGGCGACCAGGGCTGGATCGATACGTTCAGCCGCGGCACCCGTCAGGGCCAGCCGGTGGTGGACGGCATTCCCATGCTGATCGTCTGGGCGCTGGCGCTGATCGTGTTCGGGCAGGTGCTGCTGACACGCACCCGTTTCGGCAACTGGATATTCGCGGCCGGTGGCGACGCCCAGGCGGCGCGTTATGTGGGCGTGCCGGTTAACCGGGTCAAGGTGCTGATGTTCATGTTCACTGCCTTCTGTGCCACGGTTTTCGCCACCGCGCAGGTGATGGAGTTCGGCTCGGCCGCCGCCGACCGCGGGCTGCTCAAGGAATTCGAGGCGATCATTTCCGTGGTCATCGGGGGGGCGCTTCTGACCGGCGGCTATGGCTCGGTGGTGGGGGCGGCGCTGGGCGCGCTGATCTTCGGCGTGGTGCAGCAGGGGCTGTTCTTTTCCGGCGCGGAAAGTTCGCTTTTCCGGGTGTTTCTGGGCACCATCCTGATCCTGGCCGTGATCCTGAACACCTATATTCGCCGCATCATTACCGGGGAGCGTTGAGATGAGTGAACCGATCATTGAAATGCAGGACATCCACAAGCATTTCGGCCCGGTGATTGCGCTGGGTGGGGTCAGTTTTGACGTGCGCCCCGGCGAAGTGCACTGCCTGCTGGGCGATAATGGCGCAGGCAAGTCCACCTTCATCAAGACCATGTCCGGCGTGCACAAGCCGACCGCGGGCACGATCCTGTTCGGCGCGCAGGAAATGAGCTTCAACTCTCCGCGCGACGCGATGGAGGCGGGCATTGCCACCGTCTATCAGGACCTCGCGATGATCCCGCTGATGAGCGTGACCCGCAATTTCTGGATGGGCAATGAGCCGGTGCGCAAGGTCGGGCCGTTCCGCTTCATGGATTTCCGCAAGGCCAACCGGGTCACCATGGAAGAGATGCGCAAGATGGGCATCAACCTGCGTTCGCCCGAACAGGCGGTGGGCACGCTGTCGGGCGGCGAACGCCAGACCGTGGCGATTGCCCGCGCGGTCTATTTCGGCGCCAAGGTGCTGATCCTGGATGAACCGACCTCGGCGCTCGGCGTGCGCCAGACTTCGAACGTGCTGGCGACCATGGACCGGGTGCGCAAGGCGGGCATCGGTGTGGTGTTCATCACCCACAACGTGCGTCATGCGATGGCGGTGGGCGACCGGTTCACCGTGCTCAACCGCGGCAAGACCCTGGGCACCGCCAAACGCGGCGAAATCACGCCCGAAGAATTGCAGGACATGATGGCCGGTGGCGAGGCGCTCGCACAGCTCGAAGGCTCTTTGGGAGGCACCGTTTAAATGAGCGGCAAGACCCTGGATGTGATCACCATCGGGCGCGCCTCGGTGGACCTCTATGGCGCGCAGGTCGGCGGCCGGCTTGAGGATATGCGGTCCTTTGACAAGTATATCGGCGGCTCGCCCACCAATATCGCCGCGGGATGCGCGCGCCTTGGGCTGAAATCGGCGCTGATTACCCGGGTGGGCGACGAACATATGGGGCGTTTCCTCCGCGAGGAACTGGCGGCCGAGGGCGTGGACGTGCGCGGGGTCATCACTGACCCAGAACGCCTGACCGCGCTGGTGCTGCTGGGCATTCGCGACCGCGAGCATTTCCCGCTGATCTTTTATCGCGAGAACTGCGCCGACATGGCCTTGTGCGCGGACGACATCGACCCGGACCTGATCGCCCGGGCGGGCTGCGTGGTGGCCACCGGCACCCATCTGAGCCATCCGCGCACCGAGGCCGCCGTGCGCAAGGCGCTGGATCTGGCCCGCGCGGGCGGCGCGCGCACCGCGCTCGACATCGACTACCGGCCCAACCTGTGGGGGCTGGCAGGCCACGGCGCGGGCGAGGAACGCTTCATCGACAGTCCCGCCGTGACTGCGCGCCTGCAGGAAACGCTGGGGCTGTTCGACCTGATCGTCGGCACGGAAGAGGAATTTCACATCGCAGGCGGCACCACCGACACGCTGGCCGCTTTGCGCGCCGTGCGTGCGCTCACCGATGCGACGCTCATCTGCAAGCGCGGGCCGATGGGGGCGGTGGCTTTTGACGGCGACATTCCCGCGCGTCTCGACGACGGCATTTCCGGCCCGGGCTTTCCCATCGAGGTGTTCAACGTGCTGGGCGCGGGCGATGGTTTCATGGCGGGGCTGTTGCGCGGCTGGCTTCGGGGCGAGGGCTGGCGCACCTCGCTGACCTGGGCCAATGCCTGCGGCGCGCTCGCCGTCAGCCGCCATGGCTGCACGCCGGCCTATCCCAGTTGGGAGGAGCTGCAATTCTTTCTTGATCGCGGCGTCACCACCCCGGCCCTGCGCCACGATGCGGCGCTTGAGCAGGTCCACTGGTCCACCAACCGGCACGGTGACTGGCCGGTGATGCGGGTCTTTGCCTTTGACCATCGCGCGCAGTTCGAGGAAATGCCGGGTGCGAGCCCCGCGCGCATTGGCGCCTTCAAACAGCTTTGCCTGCAGGCTGCGCGCGCGGTGGCGGGCGACGCGCCGGGCCATGGCATTCTGTGCGATGGGCGGCTGGGGGCCGAGGCGCTGCACGCCGCCAGCGGCTCGGGCCTGTGGATCGGCCGCCCGGCCGAACTGCCGGGCTCGCGGCCCCTGGCGCTGGAGCCCGAGCTTGGCCCCGATTGCGGCGGGCTGATGGAATGGCCGCGCGAACAGGTGGTCAAGGTGCTGTGTTTTGCCCATCCCGACGACGATGCCGACATGCGCGCGCGTCAGGAAGAAACCGTCAGGCGCCTGTTCACGGCGGCCCGGCGCAACCGGCTGGAGTTTTTGCTGGAGGTGATCGCGTCCCGCGTCGGCCCGGTGAATGACGATACCGCCGCCACGATCCTGCGCCGGTTCTACGAGATCGGCGTCTATCCCGACTGGTGGAAGCTGGAGCCGATGCTGTCGGATGCCGCCTGGCAGAATGTGGGCGCAGTGATCCGGGCCCATGACCCCTGGTGCCGGGGCGTTGTGGTGCTGGGGCTTGATGCCGCGCGCGAGGAACTGGCGGCAGGTTTCGCCACCGCCGCGCGCCACGAGCTTGTCCGCGGCTTCGCCGTGGGCCGCACGATCTTCGGCCCCGCCGCGCGTGCCTGGCTGAAAGGTGATATGACCGATGCCGAAGCCGTGGCCGACATGGCCGCGCGCTTTGCCGATCTGTGCGAAATTTGGGATAAGGCCCGCGAG
>Ga0256832_1003496_pt1 | contig 10677 bp, 8 predicted proteins | sample 134614metaG_FD_190534 | JGI IMG/M metagenome (GOLD analysis project Ga0256832, IMG submission 190534) | Hydrothermal vent microbial communities from Lau Basin, Pacific Ocean - 134-614 | ecosystem: Environmental > Aquatic > Marine > Hydrothermal vents | place: Pacific Ocean: Lau Basin | collected...
GTAAAGACAAAGCATTTCACCTCGTGTTTGACCGCTTCATTGATGAGATTAACGCTGCCAATGAGGTTGTTGGTGTAATTGAAACGGCGTATGAAATGGGAAAGCCCTTCGGCGGCGTAAGCGGCCAAGTGGTAGACATAGTCGAATCTGTACTCATTGAACAGCTGCTGCACCAATTCCTCATCGGTGACGCTCCCCTGAACAAAGATGGCGCCCTCTGGCACCTGGTCTCGAAAGCCACCGCTCAGGTCATCGAGCACCACGACCTGATGACCGCGAGCGAGGCAATGACGCACCACATGGGAGCCGATGAACCCGGCGCCGCCGGTTATCAACGAGTGCACATTAGTTTTTCGTGCTTTCATGGTTTTCGTCCTACCAAAATAAGCTGAAATGCAAACATGGTCTTCCAGGCCCAGCTCATCAAATATTCCTGATGGCGATACCAGGACCACCTTCCGAAGAGCCTTTCGACAATGGCATGGTATGGCTTCCAAAGAAATAGCCCTGGGGATACATCTACAGTTTCGACTACCAAACCAGCGTTTTGTAATAAAGATTTGGCCGAACGAAGCGTAAAGAATCGCAGATGGCCACTGGACAACGTCGAGTTTGTGTCATAGTCGAATCGTCCGGCCAGGAGTGAAAGCCGGATGGCGTAATTTGCAACGTTGGGCAACGAGGCGATAAATGTCCCCCCTCCCCGTAAATAAGGTAACAGAAGATTCACCGCACCTTGCGGATCCGGCAGATGCTCCAAAACGTCGGCCGCGAGGATGTAATCAAACTTGGTGGAACGGGGGTATTGCTCAGGCAGCTCCATTACGCCGCAGCAAATTACCTCATCGAGCCTCGTTTTAGCGAACTCTGCGGCCGGTGGCATCATTTCCACCCCAACCACATAACAATCCAATCGCTTTTTCAATTGCTCACCCAGCTCCCCTGTGTTACACCCAATATCCAGAACGCGTGAGCCAGGTTTGATATGAGAAACAATACGCATATGTGCATCAAAAGGGGCGGGATTAAAGGGACTAACATAGAATGAGTTCGTCATAGATTTGCCTCAATGTCTCGTTGTGGCGCTCGATAGAAAAACGCTGATTAAATAACTTCTTGCACTGCTTCCCCATCCTGATGAGGAGCTCAGGTGATTCGGCACATTGCTGCATATATTCGATAAGAGCATCTACAGAGGGCTGGGAGACCAACCACCCATTTACGCCATGTCGGATAATCTCCGGCATCGCCCATCCATCTACTCCGAGCACGGGCATTCCAAAAGACATAGCTTCAAGCAACACCAGACCAAATCCCTCTGCCCTGCTCGGCAACACAAGTACATCGGCCTGTGGGTAAATGCGTTCCAGTAATTCCTGGCGAGGCAGGAAGAGATAATGCGTCACTCCTGGCTCTGCAATCTGCTTCCCGTTTGCCGGTCTACCTACCAGTATCAAATGTACATCGGGATATTTTGCTCGCACCCGACGAAAGGCTTCCAACACCAAATGCCCATTTTTGCGCTTGAAGTCGCTTCCAATAAACAGAAAGGTCGTCCCTCTTCTGCCGTTATGTTTTATTCTTTCGTCTCCTCGCCATGGCAGGCCCGGATAGAGCACCTCGATTTGATCTGGACGAACATAGCCCTCCTCCAGATGCATTTGCTTTGCAAATTCCGACCAGACCAGCACACGTGCCGCATGCTCTGGCCGCAGGCTGGTATCGTGCGCTCCAATCAATTGTAGATATTGGCGTTTGAGCCAGCGTGCGCGCCTGATTCGCTTTTCTGGCCAGGATAAATAGTATTTTAAGTCGCTTATGCTCCCAGTGCTTGTACCCAACACGATAGGAACACGCCTTTCCAGATTAGGAAATTGCACAACAGCTGAAAAACCCTGGATATGCAAAATGTCCGGAATAAAGTCACTAATCAGGTATTCCGCCCACAGATCAGGAGGGAGGATGCCCCGTTTCCGCAGTCGGGGGCCAATGCGATAGAGCCACTTGATTTTTCTTATCTGGCCTGAAGCCATCAGGTCTTCGTAGTGATAATAGCGCACGCCGGGTGGGGGATATTGCAGCAGCGTATCTGTGTAAGCGTTATCACCGCAATAGCGGTTGTCATCAGGCGGTAAACGGGGGCTGACGAGGAGGACGTGAATCATGGTTTAATACTTGCAGTAGATATGTTTGCAATTTTTCAATCGATTTGTCCCAGCGCCAAACGCTTTGAACATATTTACGACCCGCTTGGCTTTGTTCGTGCCAAAGCTTCTTATCAGATAGAAGTAAGGCAATTTTGTCAGCCATATCCGCTGGTTCTCGGTCAACCAAGAAGCCCCCCTTCTCATCAGCGATGGTTTCTCTCACACCTCCTTCCCGGACTCCTACAACAGGCGTGCCGCAGGCCATCGCCTCTAGTGGAACGAAACCAAATGGCTCTAAAATCGGGGCAAAGGCCACCAATTTCGCTCGCTGGTAGCGAGTGATGATGTCATCCTGATGGGGGCTCGACTCGAAGGTAACATCAACGTTTCGTTCAGCAGCCAGTTGCGCCAGATACTTTTTTTCCTTTCCATCACCACCATCGCCCGCAATAACGAGACGGGGTCGGATTGAAGGCTGCAGCAACGCCAACGATTTGATCACAAAATCATGTCCTTTCTCCGGAGCTACGCGCCCAATGGATAGCACTACATTGTCACGTTTTTCATCAACCGGAGGGTTGAAAATATTGGCATCAACGCCAGCATAATTCACCTGAGCATTGACGGCGTAGGCGCGATATAACATCTCCCGACTGTAATACGAGTAAGCCAGCACCTTACGAGCGCTTCTGGCATTTCCAACATCTAGACGCCAGAAGATTGTTTTTATAAGCTTTTGCAATGGGTCGTATCTGTCAAGAAATAAAGAGACAGAACCTAACCGTCTACCAGAAGCGTAATAGGGGCGTTCGATGGGAGGTTCGATATATCCCCGCAACGGCTCTCCCATCAATAAGACTGAAGGAATTTGCAAAAAACGCAACAATAATGGCGCAGGGGTGACAATGCATGGGAATACCAGCGCCACATCGGCCCAGCCGTTGATCTCTTCCGCAACTCGGCGATAGTTGGCCTTGAGAGTCCTCAGCCCTGCTAGCATAAAAAGCGGATATAAACGATCAAAGGGGCTCGGAGGAGAAGAAAAACCGGTGAAGGCTACAGGCCGGTTGGGCTGCAAGGTCTCTAGCTCTGCCAGCCCTTCACCCGGAGGAGACAGTGTAAATGTTCTGACCTCATGTCGTTCCTGGAGGCGTCTCGTGTATTCGTACACGATTCTGCCGCTGCCTCCATAGGGGTTATTGTAAAATACGGCAATACGCATTGGATAATCTCACCCGAGCCTAACCGGCTGTCGAATTTCCTTCCGAATTAGCGCCCCAATCGCTCTGAAACCCTGCTTGATGAACCCCCGGTTATTTATCCAACGTACGAAGTCATAGCGGAATGCCCGGAGTGTATCCTTTCTGACTTCTCGCCATCTCCGGCGACTGGCGTAGAAATCGGCGCGAGTAGCATAGAAAAAACTGCGTATCTGACTCATGAAACGACCGTTTCGTCGAAATTCAGGCGGCAGATCGGCCAGCAAGTCTTCGATCCAATCTGGCGAATGTGGCTCTCGGTGATAGTGACTCTCGATATATCGACATCCCTGGATGGCAAACTCATAGTCCTTTTCCAACAACTTATAAACTTGAAGAGCGACGGAACAATGTTCGCGGGCATTTTTCCATTCTCCAGCCCGGTACAGCCCAACACCAGCTAACCAGTGCATACGACCATAGGCAAGTGACCGGACGCTTTTTAGTTCTGTTGCCACCTGAGGCAATGCAAAGAGGCTATCAAAAACATCTAATGCCTCCAACCAGAAGCGTTCAGGATGCTCGACTGTCTTGCTGCCTGGCTTCAGACAGTAAGTTGCCCAAACATGAGGCACATATAAACTTTTGCATCGTCGTCCAATACGCAACCAGAATTCGTAATCCATCACATAGTCCAGATCCGTACGCAAGAAGCCTACCTTCTCGAATACACGTCGGCGGAAAAAGGTAGCTTGTTGATTGATGGGATTGGAAAGCAGGGCCTCTGCCAGATTGAACTCTTTTCCCTGATGTCGATGGATAAAATTCCCTTCCGGGTCAAGATATATCACATCTCCGTGAATGAGATCTACGTTCGTATTATGAGCGAAAAGATCCATGACCTCCTGGAGCACTTCAGTAGATGCATATGTGTCATCTGCGTTGAGCCAGGCGATCACATTCCCCTTCGCCATGCGAAACCCTTTGTTGAGTGCATCGGCCTGGCCTTCGTCTTTTTCGCTTATCCATACCAAATGAGGGTATCGTTTTAGAATGTCTACCGTGCCATCCGTTGAGCCCCCATCTATCACGATGTGTTCGACATAAGGATACGTTTGTGATTCAACGCTGCGAATGGTTTCTTCAATCGTGTCCGCACAATTGAACGAAGGGGTAATGATTGAAATCAATGGTTTCTGTGTCATATCACATCGCTTGGAAGTCTAATCGATCTATCTTTTAGTGAACCAGTACCCAACCACTGCGAGTACAAGCAAAGTTACAGGCAAGATGCCAATGATGATTGGGAGAGCGGGGGAAGAAACCTCATTGGGATTTTCGGATATATTGGGTTCCCTTGTGGCGATAGGTTTGGGTAAAGGCGTCGCTTTGGGGGTATTGGTACGTTCAACCGTAGAAGTGAGGGTAGGCGTTACGGTCGGAACAGGTTCCAATGGCAAGGCAGGAGCGTCTACAACCATCATGGTATGCCAGTACCGATCATGCTCATTTTGCTGTTTGCGGGCCCCTTCGCGAACGATAAGGTGTAACTGATTGCCGGCCACGATCACCGGCTTGTTGCCCGAAAAATGGGGATCTTTAGTCCATCCTGGTGCAGAGGGCAATGTGACGACAATTGGGCGACTCCACTGACCACCAGGTTCGCGACGGGCGTATACGTCGGCAAAATCTGAGGCCATAAACCAATGCAACGTGCCTGCGCTATCAACGACAAGTTGTTCGGGGTTTACGGTCAACCCTGTGTCTCCACCGACAGAACCTGGCACGCCGACTTGTTGTGGTTCTGTCCAGCTCTCGCCGCCATCGAACGACGCCGCCGCATACCTGCCCTTATCTTGGGCAGAACTACCCCACACAAGGTGCACCTCGTTGGGCTTACGCACAGCAATGGCCGGACGGCTGGCATATTGATCACCTATTCGCTTGGGAGTATTCCAAGTCTGCCCTCCATCATCAGAATAGGCGTAAAAAACGCCGAGGGGAGGATAACCTCCGGGCATCTCATTCTCTGACCATGCAACATGGATACGACCACGAGTGTCTACCGCAATGGCTACGTCATCAGGCACACTTCGATTGGGATCGATATCTGAAATGCGACTATCTGGACTCCAGGTGTTTCCATGATCAACCGAGTAGCGATAGTACACATCGCCCGGACGCGAAGAGTATACAATGTGCACCTTGTCTGTCTGATCCACCAGGATAGCTGCTTTGGTGACCGACATTCCCCAGTCGCCACTCTTTGGTTCCTGCCATGACTGAGCATTGGAAGCGACTGAGACATGAGCTTTAGCGTATTTCAGAGCGCCACCGCCATTAGGGCCTCCGCCAAAGACCAGGTGAATGTTGCCCACACTGTCTATGGCCACATCGATGCCAGCGCCTTGCCAACGTTTGGGAACATCAGGAATAAAGATATCTACAGGCTCCGACCATTGCACACCATCATCGCTATATGTGTACAAAATGGTGTTGTAAGGGTATTCTGGCAATGGATAGCCATTTTCGTCTAGAGCGACGTAACTGAAGAAGACATGCAGTCTGCCTGAAGAATCGGCTGCAATTGTAAAGCCTTGATCAGCTACCGTGTATTCGGGGGCAAACACCAGAGAAGGCGTGGACCATTTACCAACTTGTGAGAGTGGCAACGGAGGCGGTTCTGCGCGCGTTTTCTGCGTCCCGAGCAAGAGAAGGATCGCGTAAATGAGAAGGATTGACGAAGAAAAGGAGAACAATTGCTTCTTTCGCCTTCCTAACATCAGCATCCCGACCTTACTAAAAAGAGTATCCAAAAAGCTCAATGTCCCGCCGAAAATATTCCTCAACCAAATGCTTTGTGTACTCATTGTAATAAGACCGATAATCGGGACGTCGGTGAGAAGCATTGACATGCGGCAGGCTCAGATGGGGCAATCCAATCCTCTGACAAACATAAACAAAGTCATCCTGCAAATTTTCAAATCGCCCCACGAAATCTACGAGTAAGTGGCCGTTATCATCCAAGATAAACTGGTGTTGGTAGGAGATGAGCATTGGATTACCTGTTTTCTTCTAATCGGCAATCATCCGCTATGATAAGCGCTGCATATCAAATGTTTCACATGCTTAAGACAATGCATGTACATGATCAATCGCTTGTTCGTAAATTTGAAGATATTGGCGAGCCTGTCTTTCTATTGAATACTCTTCAACAGCAATACGCCTACAATTCTCTGCCATTGATCTTCGTTTTTGGGGATTATCCAATATCTGAGCGATTGCTTCGCTTAACATTTCAACATCCCCTGGAGACACAAGCTGTCCCGTGACCCCGGGACGCACCATATCAGGGATGCCTCCAACAGAAAAACCAACTACTGGTGTGCCACAAGCCAATGATTCCAAGACTGTATTTGGCAAATTGTCTTGCAATGATGGAATGACAAATACATCTGCAGCACTATAAGCTAAAGACAGCAACCGATCATTATTAAGGAAACCCAAATGTAAATAGGGGACATTGACCTCAATTGAAGAGTGCCTATTGCCAACAGAGAGCAAAAATAAGCGTCCACGGTTTCTCAATCTTTGCAAAGCGTGCATCAAAAGAGAAAAGCCTTTCCGCCGATTATCGATTGAATCAGCAACGAAAAGGACCACTTCGCTCTTTTGTGGAATACCCAGCACCTGACGGGCAAACTTCATATCGCGAGGGGCAAAATTATCAATATCTACGCCATTGGGTATAGTGGCAATTGAGGCAAATTGGAACAAACTGCTAGCTCGCGCCTCGGCAGCTAACCAATCGCTAGGAGCGACAATGTATAATCTTTCGGAAAAATAACTGAACACTCGGTGCTTGCGATGCCAGATTTGAAACGAGAGATCCTTGGGATCGGTTGATCCCAGTTGCGAACAGGCTCCGCAAGACTGTCTATAGCCACCGCAACCATGATCATAGTGACAACCGCCCGTAAAAGGGTTCATATCATGCAATGTCCAAATCACGGGTATATTCGTTGGGATATCTTGAAAAAAAGATTGATAATCTACAAAACCAGCAACCCAATGAAGATTGATGACATCAGAAGTTGGGATTTGTTCTAAAATACTTCCACCGTGTTGACTACGATCATCGCTAAATGCTTCATATCCGCTGGGGCGGTTTTTCCGATAACGATTTAGATCCCTGGCGATGCGTTCCCGACGCATACGCCGTTGAAAGCGTGAGCGAAAATTCATTGGTGGACGGAAAGAAAAAACATTCGCATCATCACTGTGACGAAAGGCGACAAACATCGAGGAATCGTAACCGAGTCGACGCAATCCTTGATGCAGTTGAAAAGCAGCTCGGCTCGCGCCACCGGAAATATCAGAAGTGCTTATATGAACAACTCTCATTTTTCAAGACCGAAATATGCGTACAATACGCTTTCCAATACGTTTTATTGGCGCTCTTACTGGATATTCTTGCTCAGGGGTATTTAATGTATCAAAGCGCGTTGGGTCAGTTTTCTTTGTTTTTGAGAATACCAATGTGCGGCCGTCTGGAAAGATCTTCAGTAGTCTAAATCCTGCTTGAACGAACATCTCATCTGTTTTGCCATCATATTGCTTATTGTGAGCTAAATGTGTAGGAAATGCTGATTCGACTCTACCAAAACTCTCAGTAATAAATGCAATACCTCCAAACTGCAAAAAATTCCAGATATTCTCAATGACTTCAAAAGGATCAGGAACATGTTCAAGCACTTCACGACAGATCACAACATCAAACGTATCAGTGGGTATTTGGCTGGGGTGATGAATGATGTGTATTTGCTCCCTGACCTCCTGTCTTTGAAATCGATATAAAGCAAAACGGGAAGAATATCCCTCAAAATCAAAGTATGTAGTCCGGTATCCTGCTACGGCAAAACGTAAGGAATCGGTGCCAATACCATCACCAAACGCGAGAATCTGTGTGTTCTTAGGGCTGGGGAAACGCGTTGAAACATAATTAGCAATCCATTCATCTATTTTTTTGCAATAGTTGTCTAAATGGGACACTAATAGTTCAAATATGAATGATTGACTGTAGTTATAAAATTCCTCCATCCGTTCATCATAAACATGTGGCGTGATACCGAATTCAGTTGCTGTCTGGTTAGTGTTCCAACCGGGTTGTATTGCCTCCCAAAATAACCGTTCGTGAATTTCATCTTTTGGCATATGAAGAACAGCATGAATAGCTTCAACGATCTCCCGATAATTTTCAAAATCAAACAGCCCTATAGGGATTAACGTGTTTTTGGGTGACGTTGCATCCACAGATTATTCTCCATGCTTGAGAGTTGGACGTTTTCGATGCTCAGGGAGGACATTTTTGGCAAAACTACTAGGAAATTATGCCCCCCTCTTCATCAGTGTTGTTGTGATTAACCTAAGAAAACTTTTCACATTTTTCGCATACGGCGCCCTGGATATCAACTGATATATCAAATGATTATAGGCCATGGGCGAAGAGCCTTGGGTTGCGCGGAAATGTGTGTCGAATGTATATTGGTCAGCATCACGATGGCGAACCATGTATGGAGGATGGCGGAGAGGAAATTGGATGGGAAAGGTAGGGATATTAGCAGCAGTGCTGTCGCTGTTTTTTGTATGAGTTGCGGTATCACCAAATCCAATATTCGATACCAGGTTAACTTCAGGCAAAATTGTCAGGCCATTTTGAACCCAACAGGAAAATGTCCACGGGTAACCCCAGCTGTCAATCTCACCAGCATAGGCTTTATCGAAAATATTATACCAATAGTCAGCAGCATCCTGGGTGCCTAGAATATCAAAAAGCCATGATGTGTTACGCAAATCCGGCCAATATTTCATTTCACCATCATAATATTGCCATGCTCGCCGCCATGTTGCCCATCCCCAAATGTGATTATAGCGTGAAAAATAGTAACTGTACTGCGTTCGACGTCGTCCATGCTGAAAATTGTCACCGCTAATAACCATAATGCGCTCATCGTATCGATAATACTCTAAAAGTTCATTACAAAAGCGGAAAAATGTTGGGTGGGGCACACAATCATCCTCTAAAATGATTCCCTCCTCAACGTGTTCAAAAAACCAGGTAATCGCATTACTAACGGCGGACTTACAACCGAGATTTTCTTCCCGAAAGAGGCGATGCACCTCACACGGCCAATCTATCTCGTTTACAATGGATCTGGTCTCTGCACAAAGCGCAACTTCGTTCGGTCGATCCGATCTCGGGCCATCAGCGGCAATAAAAAGCTGTTTGGGAGCAGCTTCTCGGAGTCGGTCAAAAACCCGCCTGGTGAGCTCAGGACGATTATAAATTAGCAAAAGGACTGGAACGTTCGAGATCATTGACATTTGGAACTTCCTACCATTCCCATCGATGCTTGACCAACACAGATTTCCCAGCCCATCCTGGAGGGTAATTTCTGCCGGTGCCGAAAAAGTCGCCATCAATAACTTCTAACTGACCCGCCCCTTCTATCCAATCTTGTATCACCTTGTTGGCTTCCATAAAAATGTTTAGGTGATATTCACCGCGACTCAAAGGAAGCTCATCAATAATACAATCAAGATAACCCCGTTCCGATTTGATGATCAGCTCTTCATGAGAGACTAACTCTGTAGAAGCCAAAAAGTAAGCCTGTCCATATCGATGCACTGACACACTTGCCCTGCAATTTCGAAAAATCGTCCCTCGCTCTGCAATATAATGCAACCGGATTATTAACATCTTTCCCGAGATAGCGTGTTCAATAGGTCGATAATTCTCATCAAGAAACTCGATTCTCGTAAATCGTATCCGTCCCTTACCTTTTCTGTCTTTTCTTTCAGCTAAATCTAACTTTGTTCGAGAGAACATGGTATTTATGTACCGGTTGATCACCTCACCTGTTGTTCCATCTAATTCAATACGCCCTAAAGAGAGTAATAGGCTTCTGGGGCAAAGATTTTGAATCGCTGCCATATTATGGCTCACAAACAACACCGTCCGTCCCTCCTTTGCCACATCCCCCATCTTGCCCAGGCACTTCTTCTGGAAGGCCGCGTCGCCCACGGCCAGCACCTCATCCACCAACAGGATCTCCGGGTCCAGGTGCGCGGCCACGGCGAAGGCCAGGCGCACGTACATGCCGCTGGAGTAGCGCTTCACCGGGGTATCGATGAATTTCTCGATGCCCGAGAAATCCACGATCTCGTCGAACTTTTTGGCAATCTCTCGCTTTCTCATGCCCAGGATCGCGCCGCTCAGGTAAATGTTCTCCCGCCCGGTTAGCTCCGGATGAAAGCCCGTCCCCACCTCC
>Ga0256832_1003497_pt1 | contig 10676 bp, 9 predicted proteins | sample 134614metaG_FD_190534 | JGI IMG/M metagenome (GOLD analysis project Ga0256832, IMG submission 190534) | Hydrothermal vent microbial communities from Lau Basin, Pacific Ocean - 134-614 | ecosystem: Environmental > Aquatic > Marine > Hydrothermal vents | place: Pacific Ocean: Lau Basin | collected...
CTCACAGAGAGTGCAAAGCACAAGAGTTCCGAACAAGGCGAGGCTGAAGCTATCGTTTCCAATATTTTTGAAATTAATCTTGGGTAGGTACTTAACTACAAATGTTTAAGAATCTTTTCTACTTTTTGAGTAGGATTCTCATCTCTATAGATAGGACGACCAATGACAGGAAAATCAACTAACTCCTCTTTTGCCACCTCTAAGGTAGCTACACGCTGTTGGTCACCTGCATCTTCACCAAATGGTCTAATGGCAGGGCAGAGGGTTAAAAAGTTAGATGAGGTAGCCTCTTTTATGGCTTTACTTTCAAACGTAGAGCATACAACACCATCTAATCCATTTTCATAAGAGAGTTTAGCAAACTGTTCAGCTTTTTTATCTATACCTTCTCCATATATTAAGGAAAAATTCTCTTCATCAAAAGAGGTAAGGGCAGTAACAGCTAAAACTAAAGGTCTGTTTTCGTAGTTAGAGAGTCTTTCCATAACAGTTTTCATAGCTACTTTTCCAGCAGAAGCGTGGATGTTAAACATATCGACACCCAGTTTTGCAATCTCTTCAGAGGCATCTGCCATAGTGTTTGGAATATCATAGAGTTTTAGGTCTAAAAAGATTTTAAAATTAGGGTTAATCTTCTTTAATGCTTCTATAAAGGGTTTTCCGTCTCTGATGTAGGCTCTAAAACCAACTTTCATCCATATATTGTGAGATTTTAATGACTCAGCTAGAGCTAAATTTTCTTTTGCAGATGGTAAATCTAATGCGACACACAGTTCCATATTTTTCCTCTTATGTTTTATGGGTATAATTCTACCGAAAATACTAAAAAATAAGGATTAACATGTCAAAAAGATATGATGTACCTCAAGAGGTTATGGAGACATACAACTATGCAAAGATTGAAACTTCAAAAGGAACTATTTGGGTTAAGCTTTTTACTGATGAAGCTCCAAATACTGTAGCAAACTTTGCACACTTAGCAAATGAAGGTTTTTACAATGGTTTAAAATTTCATAGAGTAATACCTGGGTTTATGGCTCAAGGTGGTTGCCCTAACACAAGAGAGGGTGCTAGAGGTATGCCAGGAACAGGTGGACCAGGGTGGTCAATAGATTGTGAGACCGACACAAGTCTACAGCCACACAGAAGAGGAACTCTCTCTATGGCACATGCAGGACCAAATACAGGTGGAAGTCAATTCTTTATTACTTTTGTTCCAACTCCTCACTTAGATGGTGTTCATACAGTATTTGGTGCTATTGAACTTGATGATTCAGAGAGTTTTAAGGTACTCGATAGCATTACTCAGGATGATGATATTATCTCTATAGAGGTTCTTCCTAAAAAGTCTTAATATCAGCTATTTTAATACCTATTTCTCACTTTTTAACTAAAGAAGTGAGAGAAAAGCTCACATTTTTCCACAAAATTTTAATAACTTAAAAAAATATATTAATTTTTATTCTTTTTTATGTTATACTATTTAAACTATTACAAAGGAAAGATGTTTATGTCTCTTAATATACTATTTCAACCAGCTATCTCTGTCATGAATAAACTCTCTTTTAAAAGTAAGATATTAGCATCTATAGCCATACTTTTTTTGGTCTTTCTTTTCCCCTCTAAAACGCTTTTTTTTAATTATATTCAAAAAAGTAATCGATATGACAAACAGCTTATAGGACTTAAATATATTGAAGCGATTCATAATATGATTAATACAGTAGAGATTCACCGTTCAGCCTCTATAGCTTATCTTCAAGGGGATAAAACAGCTCAAGATGATTTAGAGGATTCAGAGTCTCAGTTCTATCATCTGCGTAACAAGATAATGGAGTTTGATGAGACTCATTTAAATATTTTGACTTCAGAACAAAATTTTGCAAAGGCAATTGCTCGTTTTGAACTTATGAAATTCAAAAAATTTGATGACCAAATATCAATTGATAAAGTTTATAGGGAACATAATAAAATCATTAACAGATTGATTAAAAGTATTAGAGAGGTTGTTGTTGTAAGTGACTTTGCAAGAAGTAAAGATTTACGTGTTAACTATTTAGCATTAATGTTGCAAGATAAGCTCTTAAAGCTCTATGAGACAACACGACAATTAAAAGATACAATTCAACGTGATATCAACAATAGTTTTACCTTAAAATCACAAAAACTACTTCTCTACTCTCTCTATAGAGATTTAAATAGTTTTCAAGAAAATTTTAAGGAGAATAAGCTTTTAAGTGAGTTGGATACTTATCATAGTTTAGAGCAGTTAATGACCGCTGTGATTTACAATATTTCAGAGTTATTAGAAATTTTAGATGAGGATGTTCTATCCTCTAAGGAGCATCACCTTTTAAATAAGGATTTATTGTTAAAGAAGATAGATAAAGGGATTACTCTTCAAGAGGATTTTTACCGTAGTATTCTTTATACTTATGATGCAACAATAAAGGACTTGAAGTCTAAATTAAAAGGAAAAGAGTGGTCTCTCTTTTTAGTACTGGTTTCAATTTTACTATTTGTATTTTATATTATTATCGCTTTTTATCAGTCTATAACTGGAAACTTAAAAAAGCTTCAAACAGCCTCTGAACTTATCTCAACAGGACAGACAAAGATTAAGTTAGAGGTAGATAAGCCTGATGAGATAGGTGATGCACTACTTGCTTTTAATACAATGAGTGAAAAACTTACTGAAAATATAGCTTTTTTAGATGGTTATAAAAAAGCGATTGACAAAAGTAGTATAGTCTCTAAAACAGATACTTATGGAATTATAACTTATGTCAATAAGATGTTTTGTGATGTATCGGGCTATAGTGAAGAGGAGCTACTTGGGCGTTCACATAATATTGTAAGACATCCAGATACTCCTAGTGAAATTTTTGAAGATATGTGGAGAACTATTCAAGAGAAAAAGGTTTGGAAAGGTACGTTAAAAAATAGAAATAAAGATGGCTCAGCCTATATTGTACAAGCAACTATTTTACCCATTTTAGATAGTGACAAAAATATTTTAGAGTATGTAGCTGTACGACATGATATTACAGAGCTTGAAGAGAGTAAAGAGGAGATTAAAAAGCAGAGAATAGACTTTTTAACAGGACTACCCAATCGTCAACAGCTTTTAGTTGATTTAAAGAGTGCAGTTAAACCTATTATGTTTTATCTTAATATTGATAACTTCTCTGGGTTTAATGATTTTTACGGTTCAACTATTGGGGATTTGGTATTGATTAATTTAGCTAACTGTTTAAGTGAACTTAGAGAAAGAGAAGAGTTTAAACTCTATAAGTTACAAGCTGACCAGTTTATTCTACTTTTTGAAGATGAGTATCTAGCAAAACAGAATCTTAAAGAGTATTTTAGAGGACTTTTAAAGCAGATAGAGGAGGATATCTCTAATATTAATTTAGAACATCAAAACCGTATTAGTATCTCTGTAAGTGGAGGGGTCTCTACCTATTATGACCATGATAACTACCAAAATCTTATAGTTTATGCGAATATTGCAAGAAAAAAGGCAAAAGAGTCACATAAAAAGTTTCTACTTTTTGACTCCTCGATGCGTAAGAGTGAAGATTATGCTAAAAATATTGAGTGGATAAAACGTATTAAAGAGGCGATTGATGATGATAGAATTACTACCTATTTTCAGCCAATTATTGATAATAAGAGTGAAAAAGTGATGAAGTATGAGACCTTAGTGCGTATGTTAGATAGAGATGGTGACCCTGTTCCTACATGGACATTTTTAGAGATTGCTCAAAAGGCTAAGCTCTATCCTGAAGTTACTAGAATTGTTATTGATAAAGCATTTAAAAAGTTTGAAGATTTACCAGAGATTGAGTTCTCACTTAATTTAACTATTGATGATATCTTGTCTAAAACAACAACGGATTATATTTTTGATAAATTAGAAAACTATCAATACTCTAATAGAGTCATTTTTGAGATTACAGAGTCTGAAGAGGTGAGTGATTATAAGATTATTAACGATTTCATCAAAGAGGTTAAAAAATATGGTGTCAAAATTGCTATTGATGATTTTGGCTCAGGCTATGCAAACTTTGAACATATTATCAATATTGATGCAGAGTATATTAAAATAGATGGTACACTTATTAAAAATATAGATAGTGATAAAAATGCAAAAATTATTACTGAAGCTATTATTGATTTCTCACGTAAATTAGGAAGAAAGACAATTACAGAATATATTCACAATGAAGAGGTCTATCAAATTGTTAAAGAGTTAGGGGCTGATTATTCTCAAGGTTTCCATTTGGGAATGCCTCTTCCAGAGCTTATATAGTTAAGAAATGTTACTTTATACTCGAAAGAGTAGAGGTCAATATGCTCAAAAATAGGGAACAACAGATAATAACTGGATTCTTGATTTTTTTTAATTAATTTTAAAATTTATTATATTTTAAGAATAGTTCTATGTTATACTTTACATATGAAAAGATTACTAAAGACAATTAAACTTTTAAGTTTACTTTTATTACTAACCAATACAACTGTTTTTGCTAAGGATATCTCTGGAGTTAAACCAGCTTATAATAAGGTTTATCGTTCAGACCGAATAGGGGATTCATATCATTTTTTACTTTTAACAAAGAGTGGAAAGTTCTATCATCTTATTACCAATAGAACAGATCACCTTACGGCAAGTGAATTAAAATCTTCTAATATAGTCGAAATACTCAAAAAGAAACAATCTTGGGGGAAAGCCTATCCTAAAAAAGGAGACTACACTATAGATAAAGGAAAAATCTATACAAAACTTTTATGGAATAGAATTAAAATTCTCTCTTCTAAAAAAATAAAATACTTAAATAAAATCCTATATCTTCAATAGTCTAACTCTAATTTTTGTTACAATTAGAGTTTAATTTATATAAGGATATTTTATGTATGGATTCTATAGGGTAGCTTCAGCTATTAATTTTACTGTTGTTGCCAATCCTCAAAAAAATGCCACAGAGATTTTTAAACTTCTTAATCAAGCCTATCAAGATGATGTCTCTGTTGTTGTTTTTCCAGAACTAACATTTACAGGCTACACCTCTTCTGACCTATTTTTAAATCAACTACTTATCTCTAAACAAAATGAAGCGTTAGAGAGGCTACTGCAAGAGAGCAAAAATATCTCTACTATTGCCATTGTAGGGTTTGCTCTTTTTGAGCGTTCCTTTCTCTATAATACAGCAGTGGTTATTCAAAATGGAGAGATATTAGGAGTTGTTCCAAAGAGTTACCTACCAAATAAAAAAGAGTTTTATGAAAAACGGCAGTTTGTCTCAGGTAAAGATATTAAAAATAGCTCTATCGAACTTTTAGGTCAAGAGGTTCCTTTTGGGGTAGATTTACTCTTTAAAGCAGATAGTGAAATGCTCTTTGGAGTTGAGATTTGTGAAGACCTTTGGGCAGTTACCCCTCCATCTAATCAGATGTCAATCAATGGTGCAAATGTTATCTTTAATCTTAGTGCTAGTAATGAGCTTGTAGGAAAAGCAGAGTATCGTGAAGAGTTAGTCCGTACACAGAGTGCTAGATGTATGGGAGCTTATGTCTACGCCTCATCAGGAGTAGGGGAGTCGACTACTGACACAGTTTTTGGAGGTCATGCTCTCATAGCAGAGTATGGCTCAACCATAGCTCAAAATGAACGCTTCTCTATTGAGAGTCACTACATTACAGCTGACATAGATGTAGAGCGATTAAATTGGCTACGAATGAATGAGTCTAGCTATTGTGACGTTGAGCGAACAGAACATAGAGTTGTTAAAACTAAAGATATAGTGACTATAAAAGAGTTAAGACGTTTTATTCCCTCAACCCCATTTGTTCCTTCTATCTATCAAGAGAAACAGCACCGTTGTGATGAGATTGTCCATATTCAGGCGTATGGGCTTATAAAGCGAATGCAACATACATATATACAAAAAGCTATTATAGGAATCTCTGGTGGGCTAGACTCTACTCTAGCACTTCTCTCTACATACAGAGCCTTTGAGTTAATGAAGTGGGATGTTAAAGATATTGTCGCTATTACCATGCCAGGGTTTGGAACTACTAGCCGTACTAAAAACAATGCTGTTGAGCTTTGTAAAGCTTTGGGTGTGACACTTAGAGAGGTAGGGATAACCAAGTTATCACTTACAGAGTTTGAAGCCATTGGACATGATGTCTATGACCACTCTGTAACTTACGAAAATGTCCAAGCTCGTGCAAGAACAAGCATACTTATGAACACTGCTAACCGAGAGGGTGGTTTAGTTATTGGTACAGGAGATTTAAGTGAGATAGCCCTTGGTTGGTCAACCTACAACGGCGACCACATGAGTATGTATGCTCTAAACTCAGGCATTCCAAAGACTCTTATAAAGTATGTTATTGAGTACTTTAAGAATAATGAAAATATAGCTCATATCATCGACGATATTTTAGCCACCCCAATTAGCCCAGAGCTTCTACCTCATAAGGGTGACAATATAGTCCAAGAGACTGAATCAATAGTTGGTCCTTATGAGTTGCATGACTTCTTTTTGTACCACTTTATAAAGTATGGAGCAACTCCAAAAAAGATTCTCTTTTTAGCCAATCACGCTTTTGAGAAGTATGATGAGCAAGAGATTAGAAAGTGGCTTAAGAAGTTTATTTGGCGTTTCTTTACCCAACAGTTTAAACGCTCATGCATACCAGATGGTCCAAAGGTAGGAACGATTAGCCTTAGCCCTAGAGCTGATTGGAGAATGCCTAGTGATGCAGATGTGCAGGTTTGGTTGGAAGGGTTGTAATTATTTCCCCTTCTCGCCCTCAGCGTAACGCTCATTTTTCAAAACAATAAGCTCTCGTGAGAGTTCAGAGAGCTTTCTTTCGTACTCTCTGTTTTTCTCTTTTGCATCGTTTAGTTGTGTTGTCAGGTTAAACTTTCTCTCCGTAGCACTAGATGTAATGGTTGCAATCTGTTTTTTGAGAGATAAAATCTCATTTTGAAGTTTTCTGTTCTCTTCTGAAAAATCTTTTGTATTGGTAGTAGGATGGTTATTTTTCATATCTAAAATTTGTGTTTTAAGCACCTCTAATTCACTACTACTTTTAACAAGTCGACGTTGAAGCTCTACAACCTTTTCTTCTAAAAACTGATTCTCTTTTTCAAGGTGAGAGAGTGAATCTCTTTTATGCTCATGTGCTGTGGTTGCAAACTCTCGATGTTTTATCTCTGTTTGGTTAAGAAGCTCTTTTGTTTTAACTAATTCATTTTGTGAGTTTTGAATGGCTACTTTTTTTTCATTCATAAGTGTTTCTAACTTTTCATTCCACTTCTGCTCTTCTTCTTTTAGTTTTGCTTCCCACTTTTTATCATTTTCTAAAAGCCTCTTTGAGCCATTACCTCGTAGAAGCCAACCAACAATAAGTCCAATAAATCCTGCTACAAGTAGATAGAGTGAGATTTGTATAAGTAAGTAGTTCATTATTTTGTTCCTTTTATGCTAAATTCGATTCTTCTGTTCTTCTCTCGTCCCTCTTTTGTCTTATTGGAAGCGATAGGATTTTTTGCCCCATGACCAAAAGCTTTAATGGATTTTTTGTCAAGACCTTTTGAGAGTAGATAGGTTTTAATGTTGTTAGCTCTCTGTTGACTTAATCTTTTGTTATATAGTGCATTACCACTATTGTCTGTATATCCATCAATCACAATAAGCTTTGGAGAACACGATTTTAAAATCATACTAAGTTGGTCGAGTTGAGGGTAGCTACTCTTTTCAATTTTACTACTATTGTGAGCAAATTGAATTTTACTTCTCTTTAAAAGGGTATTGAGTTGCTCTTGACAGCTAGATTGATTGGTCTCATTACTCTCTTGTGTTAAATTTCTCTCATCTACTTTTATAGGCTCTTGTTGCGTAGAGTTGAGTTCATTAGTAGTATTGTTGGTCTCATTATTCTCTTTAGAGATATTTTTATCTTCTATGGTATTATTTGTCTCGTTGTTATCTACTATAGATGGTTGTACTATATTTTGATTTTCCACTTTCTCTTTTTGTAGTAGTTTTTTAGGAGTTTTTTCAACTTCAATACTCTCAATCTCTTTTATAATAGGCTTTACTTCTGGAACCTTTAAGAGATTATTAACATTTGTAACTCCTTCAATGTCTTTAAGTAGACTAGAGGCTAAAGCTTTTTCCTCTTTTGTGGAGACACTGCCCAGTAAGACAAGCTCTCGGGTTAAGGCAAATCCATCTCCTTTGAGTTTCACATAGACATCTTTAAATGCAGGATTTTTATGAATAATCTCTGCTTTTTTGAGTAAATCCTCTTTTATTATAGTCGCTTTTTGAGTAAAAGAGAGATATGACAATATTAGTATAGAGATAATACCTAGTATTAATAGTAGCCATTTGTTCATGGATTACCTTTTGATTTTATTATATTTTTTTTTATTTTATTATATTATAGATAAAAAAATTACTTTATATCCTTAATTGACCTCTTGCTAACAGTAAAGTCATAGATTAACCAATCTTGTAGACCACCTCTATACCAAAGTAGTTTTTCTACAGGGTAGCCTAAGTTGACCAATGACATAATGGCATGAGGTGACTGAGAACACCAACTACCGTTACAAAATAGTAAAAGAGTCTTAGCTTTTGAAAAGTCTAATCCATCTTTAGTTTGAACTATGCCAAACTGTTTAAAAAACTTTTTATAGCTCTTTTGATAATCTTGATACTCCTTGGGAGTTTTAAAATCATCTTCATCTAAATCTTCATCATAGTTAAGTTGATTAAAGGGAACATTTACTGCTGTTGGAATGGTCATTTGAGTAAACCAACGTTCTGTTCTAGCATCAACTAATAGATATTTAGATGGCTCTTTTTCAGAAGCTTTAATCTGTTTTAGAACTTCAATCTCTCCTACTGTTTGAACACCTTTAATCAGGTTCATAGGTTGTAGTACTCCTACATGTGTTACAAAACTTTTTTTACAGACATTGGGAACATCATCTCCTGCATAGTCTCCTCCAAATAGAGGTTCAGGTGCGAGATTCTCTTTCGTGCATAATCTATTTTTCTCTCGCTTTACATGGATGGTCTTTCCATTTTTTTTGATTATGATTCCATTATCTTGAAAATCTTTTAAAAGATTTTCTGAAAAGAGTTCTAAAGTCAATACTAAAGGTAAAATTAATAGTTTTTTCATCCGATTTCTTTTTGTGAATAGTAGCTTATCTTTGCTTTATTTTCGAAGAAAAAAACTCTCCACACGCTTTCCACAAAGAAAAGAGTATACTTCCTCAATACAAACTAAGGATTGACAATGAAAAATATTATTAAATGGACATTAACTATAGTGGTTGGACTCTTTTTTATCGCTTGTGGAGGCTCAGATGAGCAGGTTCAAGGTTTTAGTAAAAGTGGAAATGCAGGTCCTCTTAAAGTTACTTATAGTTCAGATAAGCCTCTAACGGTAGGAGACAATACAATTGTAGTTGAGATTAAGAAAGATGGTAAACCTGTTACAGGTGCAAAGGTAGAGTTTAAAGTCTTTATGCCAGAGATGCCAGGTATGCCTTATATGGAAGATGTAAGAACACTATCTTCTACAGGTAATAGCTATAGTGGAAATATAAACTTTTCAATGGCTGGAACATGGCAGGTGAAGATATATATTGAGAAAGATGGAAAAAAGTATAAATACTCATCTTCTGTAATTTTATAATGGATTTATAATGAAAATACTCTATCTACCTTTACTTATGTTCTCGTCTCTATTTGCTCAAACTCTACAAGAGAGTGTTGAGCAGAGTATTGCTAATAACTATCAGTTACAGATTTTAGAGCAGGAGCAGGGAATAACAGCTCAACAGGCTGACATAGAGGGCTTTTGGGATGACCCAAAGGTACAGATAGGTATTAACGATATTCAAGCTGTTAGACCTCTTTCACGAAACCTTGAAGCGATGCAGAATCAATACGCTACCTACTCTCAGACCATTCCTCTCTCAAACAGACTTCAAGTTGCATCAGAGTTGGAGAAAGAGAAAGTAAAGGTGCTAGAGGCTCGAAAAGAGGCTCTAAAAGTAGAGATAGCCTATGGCATACGAAAAGCCTTTATAGATGCCTCATTTTCTAAAAAAACGTTGCAGATTTTGGATGACTACATCGCTTTTTTACAACGACCAAAACAACTGCTTATAAACCTTGCCTCTGTAGAGCGTAATTTAGTAGAGCAGTATATTAAAACAGAACTTCTTCAAAAAAGCTATCAGCTACAACGCCAAAATGCAATTCAGCGAATCAAGATTGCTAAAGAGCAGGTGGAGTTGATTGGTAACATTAAAATAGATGGTTTTTCTGATGAGATTCTTCTAAAACATTATGAGCAGAGTGATTTAAGTGAACTTCTTTCAAGAGTTAAAGAGAGTCCAACACTGGGCGTTGCTACTGCTTTAGAGGAGGTAGCAAAAAAAGGGGTGGAACTTGCACAGGAGAAAGAACAAGCAGACATTACCGTGACAGGTGGAGTCTACCAACGGTTTGATAGAAATGATTATGTCTCATTTTCGGTGGCTTATCCTCTCTATATTCATGGGAAACAAGAGAAAGAGAAAGTTCAAGCAATGAAGAGAGCCAATATTCAGGAGTTGACCTATAAAAAGACTT
>Ga0256832_1003498_pt1 | contig 10675 bp, 5 predicted proteins | sample 134614metaG_FD_190534 | JGI IMG/M metagenome (GOLD analysis project Ga0256832, IMG submission 190534) | Hydrothermal vent microbial communities from Lau Basin, Pacific Ocean - 134-614 | ecosystem: Environmental > Aquatic > Marine > Hydrothermal vents | place: Pacific Ocean: Lau Basin | collected...
CAGATGGCCACCATGGCGCGGTCGGCGGCCAGCCGCTTGCCGGTGCGCAGATAGAACGGCACACCGCGCCAGCGCCAGTTGTCCACGTAGAGCTTGAGGGCGGCGTAGGTCTCAGTGACGCTGTCCGGGGGGACGCCGGGCTCTTCCAGATACCCAGGGACCCGTTCACCATCGACGATCCCCGCGGTGTACTGACCACGCACGGCGTGGGCATGAACCGCGCTGGGCGGGATGGGGCGCACCGAGCGCAGCACCTTGACCTTCTCGTCGCGCAGCGCCTCGGCCTCCATGCACGCCGGCGGCTCCATGGCCACCAGGGTCAGCAGTTGCAGGAGGTGGCTCTGGATCATGTCCCGCAGGGCCCCCGCCCCGTCGTAATAGGCCGCACGCGTGCCCACCCCCAGGGTCTCGGCGTGCGTGATCTGCACGTGGTCGATGTAGTGGCGGTTCCACAAGGGCTCCATCATGGTGTTGGCGAAGCGGAACACCAGGATGTTGCGGATCGTTCCCTTGCCCAGATAGTGGTCGATACGATAGACCTGCTCTTCCTTGAGGAAGCGGCTCAGGCGCCGGTGCAACTGGCGGGCGCTCTCCAGGTCGTAACCGAAGGGCTTTTCGATCACCACCCGCCGCCAGCCCGAGGTCTCGTCCAGCAGGCCGTGTTCGTGGAGCTGCTCCACCACCACGCCGAACTCGGCGGGGCGGATGGACATGTAGAACGCCACGTTGGCCGAATACGCCTCCGCGGCCAGCTCCCGCGCCAGTCCCGCGTACGTGGCCGGCTCGGTGAGGTCACCGCGGAAATAGATCATGCGGGCGGCGAAGCGCTCGAATACCGCCTCGTCGAGCCCGCCACGGGCCTTTGCCTGCACCCACTGACGGGCCCGCTCGATCCAGTCCTCCTGGCTCCAGGGTCGGCGCCCGTTGGCCACGATGCGGGTGTCCGGATGCAGCAGACCCGCCGCATCCAGGTGATAGAGCGCCGGAACGAGCTTGATCTGGGCCAGATTTCCGGTCGCACCGAAGATGACGAAAGTACAGGGCTCGGCCATGGCGATGCGTTTTCCGTGCGGAAGTGGCGGTATTATGCCTCCCCTCCGCAGCGAGTGCCGGGAAGAACCATGAGAGATCGGACACTGTTGTCGATGGTGGCGCTGCTGAGCATGGGCTGTCCCGCACATGCCGAACGCATCGGGCACGTGGACACCCGCTTCAAGTGGCTGGGCCCCGACGACAAGATCGTCATCGAGGCCTTCGACGACCCGGGCGTACCCGGCGTGACCTGCTATTTGAGCCGCGCCAAGACCGGCGGGCTCTCCGGCGCCGTGGGCCTGGCCGAAGACCGCTCCGATGCCTCCATCGCCTGCCGGCAAGTGGGGCCCATCGTCCTGGCCGAGGACATCCGCAACGGCAGGCGCGATGGGGAACGGGTCTTCCGCAAACGCACCTCCCTGGTGTTCAAGTCCATGAAGGTGGTGCGCTTCTTCGATGCCAAGCGCAACACGCTCGTATACCTGGTCTACAGCGAGCGCGTCATCGAGGGCTCACCCAAGAACAGCATCAGCGCAGTGCCCGTGATGCCCTGGCCCGAAGGCCCGTGAGTGCGACCTGCAAAGTACCCGGTGAAACGCGGGACCTGGAACGCCGCAGCATGAGCGCCCGGCGGTGATCCCGGAGCGTGTGCGCACCATCGCTGGAAGCCAAGGATCCCAAGATGCAGCCCCAACACCAGACCCAACGGAAAGGCCTCCACCTGGGGCCCTGGGGTATCTATTTTTCGGCCAAACTCGCACTGTACGCCGAGCAGGCCATCGGCTTCCATGCCCTGGAAAACCTGGCGCTGGCCCTGTTCGTGGCACTCCCGCTGCGCGCCCCTTGGCTGCGGCGTATGCGTCAGGCCGTAGCCCTGCCCCTCGGCCTGGCCCTGCTCTACTACGACTCCTGGCTGCCCCCCGTCTCTCGGCTCCTGGATCGTGCGGCGCACCTGGGTGATTTCAGCCCCGCCTTCGTCCTGGAGTTCGTGGCTCGCTTCGCGGAACCGGGGTCGCTGCTCGTGTTCGTGCTGCTCTGGGGCGCGTATCGCTTGTTGCGCCGCGTGGCGCGTCTCGACACCATGGTCATGGCAACGCTCGCCGCCCTCTCGATCCACGCATCGCTGCCCGCACTGTCCAGGCCGTTCCTGGCGCTGGGCGTGCAGCCCACGCAGGCCGAAGAACCCCCTGCGCCCGGGACGCCGGCTTGGAGCATGCTGCTCGATACGCGGTTGCGCGCCTTCCACACCGAGGAGGCCCGCCGCCACGTGACGCTCCACGCCCCGGCGCCGGATGCCGTCCCTTTCGACGTGCTGTTTCTACACGTCTGCTCGCTTTCCTGGGACGACCTGGACTACGCCGGCCTGAGGAACCATCCGCTGTTCGGCCACTTCCAGATTCTGTTTCGGGATTTCAACTCCGCCGCCTCCTATAGCACGCCGGCGGCAGTGCGCCTGCTGCGCGCGAACTGCGGTCAGCCACCCCATGCAGCACTCGGGGAGCCGGCTCCCGAGGGCTGTTACCTCTTTCCCAGTCTGGCCCGCCTGGGATTCGAGACCCAGAAGGTGCTCAACCATGACGGGCGGTTCGACGACTTCGCATCCCGCCTGACGGAGAACGGCCTCCCGGAGGCGCCGCTGAATCTGTCGGGGCTGGGCGCCGCGCTACACGCCTTCGATGGCTCTCCCGTGTACGACGACCTGCAAGTGCTGAGCCGCTGGTGGGGCCGACGCCTGGCCACGGAAGCCCCGCGGGTCGCCGCCTACTACAACACCATCACCCTGCACGATGGCAATCATCCCGTGCGCGCCACCGGCAACATGCTGGGCAGTCGGCGCAGCTATCCGCGGCGCCTGCGCCGGCTCCTGGACGATCTGGAGACCTTTCTGCGTACCCTGGAGGCCGGCGCTCGGCCCATGATGGTGATCCTGATCCCCGAACACGGCGCGGCCATGCGCGGCGATCGGCTGCAGATTCCCGGACTGCGTGAGATCCCGACCCCGAGAGTCACCCGGGTGCCGGCGGCCGTGGCCTTCATCGGTGCACGGAGTGTGGCAGGTGGACCGGTGCTGATCGACCGTCCGAGCAGCTATCTGGCCCTCAGCGCACTGCTGGACCGGGCGCTGGACAGCAACGTGTTCGGGACCGGCATCTTCGACCCGGCCGCGCTCACGGCGGACCTACCCGCCACCCCTTTCGTGGCCGAGAACGCCGGCAGTGTAGTCATCCGCCAGGCGGGAGCTTATGCCGTGCGCCTGGCCGACGAGCCCTGGATGCCCTATCCGGAAACGCCGCCGCTGGTCGAGCGCATTCCCGCTGCACTCCGGCTCACCGTGTTCGAGCGGCGCGGTCCCTCTCTACGGGACGTCTCCAGCCCTCCCGCCCGACGCTGAGCCCCCGCCTCCTTGCGGGGCATGCTCGGATCGGGACGCCAGCCGAAGCCGGCGCTCTCAAACGCCCCCACCGCGCACCGCATGCCGGAGACCAACGTGCCGGATCACCCATTTCTCGGCCTCCACCAGGACCAGGATGGACACGCCCACGGCCAGCACCCGAGCCCACTGGCCCAGATCCAGACCCTGCGTCTGGAACAGATGCTGGAACGGGCCCAGATAGGTAAACACGAGCTGGAAGGCCACCAGCACCGCGATGACGATCCAGACCACACGGCTCCCGAACAACCCCGCTCGATTGAGGATCGGGCGAACCAGATAGCGGGTATTGAACAGATAGCACAGCTCACAGCAGACGAGGGTGTTCACGGCCACGGTGCGGGCCAGATCGAGATGCACCCCTTGGGCCCGCTCCCACAGAAACAACCCGAACGTACCCAGGACCACCAGCACCGATACGAAGCCCACCCGCCAGACCAGGAACGGAGACAGCAGGGGCTCGCGCGGGTCCCGCGGCGGGCGCTGCATGAGGTCCGGCTCGCCCGGCTCGAACGCAAGCGCCAGCCCCAGGGTCACCGCCGTGATCATGTTGACCCACAGGATCTGGACCGGCGTGATCGGCAGCAACGTCCCCAGCGCGATGGCCGCCAGGAGCATCAGGGCCTCGCCGCCGTTGGTGGGAAGGAGGAAGACCATGGCCTTGCGCAGATTGTCGTAGACGGTGCGGCCCTCTTCCACCGCGTGGACGATGGTGGCGAAATTGTCGTCCGCCAGGACCATCTCCGCCGCCTCCTTGGCGGCCTCCGTGCCCACACGGCCCATGGCGATGCCGACGTCGGCACGGCGCAGCGCCGGAGCGTCGTTGACGCCGTCCCCCGTCATGGCCACCACCTTGCCGTGGGACTGCAACGCCGCCACCAGGCGCAGCTTGTGCTCGGGGCTGGTGCGCGCAAACACGTCCACGCTCAGGGCCTGACGCCGCAGCACCCGATCGTCCATCCGGTCCAGCTCGGGCCCCGTGAGCACCGCCTGGCCATCTCCAAGGCCAAGCTGGCGCGCGATGGCCAGGGCGGTCGCTGCGTGGTCACCGGTGATCATCTTCACTGCAATCCCGGCGCTGCGACACTGGCCCACGGCCCGCACCGCCTCTTCGCGCGGCGGATCCAGCATGCCGACCAGGCCCAGCAGGATCAGCTCCCCGGCCACGTCCTCGAACCGCAGCTCCGTCTGCTCCCCCGAGACGTCCTTACAGGCGATGGCCAAGACCCGCTCGCCCCGGCAGGCCACCGTCTCCATGCCCTGCGACCAGTAGGCCGCGTCCAAGGGCAGGTCGGCGCCCTCGGCCGTGCGCTGTCGGATACACCGTGGCAACACGACCTCGGGTGCCCCTTTCACAAAGATGAAGCCATGGCCCGCATGGTCGTGGTGCAGCGTGGCCATGAATCGCGCCTCGGACTCGAATGGAATCACGTCCGTGCGCGGATAGCGCTCCCGTTCCAATGCCGGGGACAATCCGAGCTTCATCGCATAGACGAGAAGCGCCGCCTCCGTAGGGTCGCCATGGACCCGCCAACCAGCCTCGGACGGCTCCAGCTCTGCGTCGTTGCAGAGCAGGCCGGCGCGCGCCAGCGCCACCAGACCCGGCACGTCCTCGGGCTCGATCTCCTGGTTCGCGAAGCGCACGACCCCGTGCGGGTCATAGCCCACCCCGGTGACCTCGTACAGACCATCGGCCATCATGACCGAGCGCACGGTCATCTCGTTGCGCGTCAATGTGCCGGTCTTGTCCGAGCAGATCACGCTCACTGCGCCCAGTGTCTCCACGGCAGGCAGGCGCCGGATGATGGCGTTGCGGCGAGCCATGCGCTGCACGCCGATGGCCAGCGTGATGGTCATGACCGCGGGCAGCCCTTCCGGGATCGCCGCCACGGCGAGCCCCACCGCCGCCATGAACATGTCGATGGCGGCGTAGCCCCGGACCCAGACTCCGAACGCGAAGGTTCCTGCCGCCACCACGAGGATGGCTGCACTCAGGCCACGCGCGAACCGGTCCATCTGTCGCAACAGCGGCGTGGTGAGGGGCTCCACCTCGGCGATCATCCGGCTGATGCGCCCCAGTTCGGTGTGCTCTCCTGTGGCCACCACCACCCCTTCGCCCTGCCCACTGACCACCAGGGTCCCCGCATAGGCCATGCTCCGACGGTCCCCCAACGGGGCGTCCTCGGCCACCGGTCCCGTGGTCTTGAGCACCGCCACCGACTCTCCGGTCAGCGCCGCCTCCTGGACGTGCAGGTTGCGCACCCGGAACAGGCGCAGATCCGCGGCCACCTTGTCACCCGCCTGCAGTAGGACGACGTCGCCGGGAACCAGGCGATCGGCCGGGAGGCGGCGGTACGTCCCGTCGCGCCGCACCATGGCCTCCGGGGTGAGCAGCTTGCGAATACCCGCCAGGGCATCCTCGGCCTTGCCTTCCTGGATGAACCCGATGAGCGCGTTGACCGCCACCACCGCGAGGATCACCCCGGCATCGAGCCAGTGCTGCAGCAGTGCCGTAACACCCGCCGAGGCCAGCAGGACGTAGATCAGCACATTGTGGAACTGCGAGAGGAGCCGCGCCCAGGCGCTGCGCCGTTGCGGCTCCGGCAGGCGGTTCGGCCCGAATCGCGCCAGGCGGCGATCGGCCTCTTCCGTGCTCAGACCTTGCGGGCCGCTGTCGAGCGCAGCGAAGACCGATTCCGGGTCCCGGGCATGCCAGGGCGTATCGCACCCATCTTCGGGCGCACCGGCGGTACCCCGCTCCAGGGGTTTCACGACCTGTGACGCCTCCAGCCGAGGAGCTGCATCCAGGCCCCCGCCAGCAATGCCAGACCGCCCAGCGAGAAGGCGGCCCCGAGCCCTGCGAGGATGGCCGGGCCGGCCAGGCCATCGCGCTCGACGACCGACGAGGACGGGGACTCGGGATCCACGTAGACGCGAATGCGGGCCCCCGGCGGATAGGTCTCGGCCAGCCGTCCCCGCACGGCCCCCTCGTCGCTGCTGTAGGTCGGCACCAGACTGAACCGGTCGCTCTGGTACCGGCGCCCTGCGTATGTATACACATAGACGACGCGGGGGGCGAAGACGGTCTCGGTGGGATCGGTCTTGCGGGCGCCATGGTGGCGGGTGCTGCGTACCACTTCGGTCCGCACCACGGTGGCCGTGACGGGAACCCAGCCGGCAAAACCCTGCCACGCCAGGCGCAGGGCCAACCAACCGTCCACGCTCATCACCGCCCCCAGGGCCGAGAAGGCCACGCCCAGGGCCAACAGGGCCCAGGGCGCCCGGCCGCAGCGGGGCCCCACGGGGTGCGGCGGCCGCACGCGACCGGGGGCTAGGCCCATCGCATACGGCCCATCTCCAACGGATGACTGAGGGCCGGGTGATATGGATAGGCACGGAACCGGTAGCAGATCAGACCGGACAGCTCGGGCACAAAGTCCAGTGTGAATACGGCGCTGCGCCCGCCCGCCCAGGGCTCGGCCTGCAACCGGTAGGTGATCTGCGCGGGACACTCGCCGGTATCCCCGGGGTGGCCGACCAGACACTCCACCAATAGATCGTCCGGGCGCAATCCGGCCAGATCCACTTCCAACCGTACGTGCACCGGCTCCCCGGCGCCGATGAAACGCGGAGCGTCGTCTATCCGGCGCAAAGCGACACCGGGCCAGAGCTCTCGAACCCGGGCCTTCCATTGGGCCAGCTCGCGCGCGCCCTTTGCCCCATCGGCCGCCAGACGGGCGGCACCGTCACGCGCGGGACGATAGTAGCCCATCGCATAGTCACGCAGCATCCGCCCGGCATTGAAGCGTGGGATTACGGTGCGCATGGAGGCCTTGGAGCGACGCACCCAGCCCTTGGAATAGCCGTCGCCATCGGTCCGGAAATACAAGGGGATCACCTGTTCCTCCAGCAGGTCCATCAGCGCGTCGGCCTCGATGCGCCGGCGTTCGGCGGGGTCCTCCACGGCCACGGCCGGCTGGATCGCCCAGCCGTTCTCACCGTCGTAGGCTTCGGGCCACCAGCCATCCAGGACGCTCAGATTCAGCACGCCGTTGATGGCTGCCTTCTGCCCCGAAGTCCCACAGGCCTCCAGCGGGTATTCCGGGGTGTTGAGCCACACGTCGACCCCGGTGACCAGCCAACGCGCCAGGGCGAGGTTGTAGTCCTCAAGAACCAGGACCTTCCCCTGGAATTCCGGTTGCAGGCCGATCTCATGAATGCGCCTGAGCAAGGCCTGGCCCTCCTCGTCGTTGGGGTGTGCCTTGCCTGCCATGAGCACCAGCACCGGGCGCTGGGGGTCGTTGAGGATACGCCGCAGACGCTCCGGGTCCTGGAACAGCAGGTCGGCCCGTTTATAGCTGGCGAAACGGCGGGCGAAGCCCAGCACCAACACCTCGGGGTGCTTGGGGTCCAGTAGCTGCGTGAGGTGCTCGATCTGGATGGGATTCAACCCCTGCTTGCGAAACTGGCGGCAGGCATGGCGGCGGACGAACTCGAGCATGTCCTGCTTCATGCTCTGCCGGGTGCTCCAGAACGCGTAGTCGGGGATCTCGTCCACCACACGCCAGTAATCGGCGTTGAGGATCTGGTTACGCCAATTGCCACCGAGGTTGAGGTCGAACAGGGCCCGCCAGCGCGACGACAGGAAGGTGAACAGATGCACCCCGTTGGTGACGTAGCCCAGCGGATTCTCCTCCGGGGGCACCTCGGTCCACACATAGGATTCCATGCGCGAGGCCACCCCGCCGTGGATCCGACTCACGCCATTGCAGTGACGTGAGCCGCGCAGGGCCAATGCGGTCATGTTGAGCCCCCACTCGGTGCCCGGGGCCCGACCCAGGCGAAACAGGGTGTCGAACTCGATCCCCAGCCGCGCAGGGGCCCAGGCGAGCATGTGTTCCACCAGCCCGCGCTCGAACACGTCATGGCCGGCGGCGACGGGCGTGTGGGTGGTGAACACGGTGGCGGCGGCCACCAGTTCCCATGCGGCCGAGAAGGGCAGGCCCTGAGCCACCTGCTGGGCGCAGCGTTCGATGACCAGGAAGGCCGCATGCCCCTCGTTGATGTGCCAGACGCTGGGTGCCAAGCCCAGTGCCTCCAGTGCCCGCACCCCACCCACGCCGAGCACGAGCTCCTGCTGGATGCGCATGGCCCGATCGCCGGCGTAGAGTTGATAGGTGATGGCACGGTCGGCCTCGGTGTTGTCCTCCAGGTCCGTATCCAGCAGGATCAGGCGGATCTTGCCCACCTTGGCCTCCCAGACCCGCGCCCATACCTCGCGCTCGGCGATGGGCACCGCGACCCGCAGTTCCTGCCCCTGGGGATCGCGCAGCAGGCGCACCGGGAGCTCCCCGAAGTCCGTATCGGGATAACGCACGATCTGGTTGCCGTAGCGGTCGATCTCCTGGGTGAAATAACCATGGCGGTAGAGCAGGCCCACCGCCACCAGCGGCACCTCCAGGTCGCTGGCCGCCTTGCAGTGGTCACCGGCCAGGATGCCGAGTCCGCCCGAATAGATGGGCACGCTCTCGTGCAGACCGAACTCCAGGCAGAAATAGGCGACCAGGTCGTGTTTCGGGTCCAGGCACCGCCCCATGTTGCAGAGCTGGGACTCGCTCATGTACGTGTCGTACTCGGCCAGGGCGCGGTTGTAGGCCTCGAGGAAGGTCAGATCGTGGGCCGCCTCTTCGAGGCGCGACTGGGCGATACGGCGCAGGAAGACCTTGGGGTTGTGCCCACAGCTCGCCCACAGCTCGGCGTCCAGGTAGAGAAACAGGCTCCGCACCTGGCTCGACCAGCTGTAGTACAGATCCTCGGCCAGCTCGGCGAGGCGCCGGATCCGCTCCGGGATCCGAGGCCGAATCTCCAGCAGATAGGTGTGTGCGGTCACGGAATGCTCCTCGGTGGCTGATGGGCGCATCGTTGTTGTGCGTAGCCGGATCCCGTCGGATCCGGCAGGCTCCGATGCCGGTCACTCTACTTCGGACCCCCGGCACCGTCTACGGCCTCAGGGCCCCGCTCGGGCCGGCCGTCGCGGTGCGCCCGGAGGGACTCGCCAGCGGCCTCACGAAACCGCGGCGCCCGACTCCCCGGCTGCATGGTGGGCCTGACGCACGTCCGCCAGGACGCGCTCGTTCTGCAGCACCCACTCCTGCCTGGTTCGTGCCCGTGCAGCACCACAGAACAGCAGCCGGTCGCCGAGCGCCAGGGCGCGGTCACCGGGAGGGAGACGCTCGAAACGGTCCCCGTGCTCCCTGGCAAGGGCCAGGGCACGGAGCGCCCGGTCCGGTTCCCTAGGATCCACCAGCAGGAGCCCCAAGGGCACGGTGTCGCCGTGCTCCAGGGCCGCGGCCACGGCATGGGCCTGGGCCTCACCGATCTCCACCTCCCAGACCTCCGGGGGGCGATCGCCCACCAGGCCTGCCATGCGGCTTGCCAGTTCGCAGGCCCACTGGTTGGTCTCCTCACGCATCGAGCCGAAGAAGCGATAGAGCAGCGGCGTATTGAGCAGGATGCGCACCTTCTCGGCCACGGTACGGCTGGGGTGCATCCGGATGTCGGCGTGCACGGTCTCGAACAGCCGGTCGTTGCGTGCCTCGTTCTGGCGCAGGACCACGAACAGATCGGGATTGATCTCCCGGGCGGTCATGATGATCGAGAGGTTGTTGGTGTCGTTGTTGGTCCCGGCCACGATGGCCGCTGCGCGGTCGGCACCGGCCTCCAGCAGGGTGCCGGCCTCGGTGCCCCAACCCACCACGCAGCCCTGTGGCGGCGTGCCGGTGCGCTCGGGAGTGGCCTCGATCACCACCACGTCGAGGCCCGCGGCCTCCAGCTTCGGAATGACCGCCTTGCCGAAGCGTCCGTATCCGCAGACGATCCACAGTCCCTGCAAGGGGGGATAGATGGGCTCCGGCAGCCGGGTGCCCTGCTCCACGCCGAGCCAGTCATGGACGAGATGCTGGCACGGCGCACGCAACGCCGTCTCCAGCAGCTCGGCGAAGGTCTCGAAGGGATCCACGATATGGTCGGTGCCGAACGAGGCCATGTTGGCTTCCACGTCTCGAGCATCGGCACGGCACACCACCATCAGGCCGGGGCGCAGCAACTTGCTGGAAATGGCCACCTTGAGGTTCACCTCGTTGACATTGGTCAGTGCCACCACACCCCTGCAGCAGCGGTGCTCCAGACCGGCCTCGATCAAATGCCGCGGCA
>Ga0256832_1003499_pt1 | contig 10674 bp, 5 predicted proteins | sample 134614metaG_FD_190534 | JGI IMG/M metagenome (GOLD analysis project Ga0256832, IMG submission 190534) | Hydrothermal vent microbial communities from Lau Basin, Pacific Ocean - 134-614 | ecosystem: Environmental > Aquatic > Marine > Hydrothermal vents | place: Pacific Ocean: Lau Basin | collected...
CGACTTCCTCTCCGGCAATCCGCAACTGCGCAATGCCAACTCGGTGACGCAGGCCCTGAGCGCATACGCCGCCCCACCCTACAACTTCCAGAATGGTCAGGACTACCTGAAAATAGAAAACGCCCGCAAGCTCAAACCCAACGAATACACCCTCAACCCCTATCTGGGCTATATTTCGCTGAGCCAGTCGCTCAATCCCAACGAGGCGCTGGCAGTGGCGTTTGAATACACCGTCAACGGGCAGCGCTTTCAAGTGGGCGAGTTTTCCACCGACGTGCCGCCCAATCCCGACACGCCGTCGGTGCTGTTCCTCAAGCTGGTGAAAAACATCAACGTCCGGCCCGACCTGCCCACCTGGGACCTGATGATGAAAAATATCTATCCGCTGGGTGCCTTCCAGATCCAGCGCAAAGACTTTGACCTGCAAGTGGTCTATCAGGACGATAAAACGGGCACCGACCTGGTGTATATTCCCGAGCCCGACGAACCCAACCTTTACAAGAAGCTGCTGATTCAGGTCTTGCGGCTCGACCAGCTCAACGAACAAAACGAACCCGCACCCGACGGGCAATTTGACTTTCTGGACCGGATCACGATTTTGCCCGACAAGGGACTGGTCATCTTTCCGGTGGTGGAGCCTTTCGGCGATTTTCTGGCACGGAAGTTTACGGACTCGCTGCGGGCCGAGCGCTACGTATTCCGCACCCTTTACGACTCGACGAAATTTTACGCCGAGCAGCAGGCCGCCAAAAACAAGTTTTTCCTCAAAGGCAGCTATGCCTCTTCGTCGGGCAAGGAAATTGCGCTGAACGCCATCAACATTCCGCGGGGTTCGGTGAAGGTCACAGCCAACGGCGTGCCGCTGACGGAGAACGTGGACTATACGGTCGATTACCTGCTGGGCACGGTGCGCATTCTCAACGAAAGCATCCTGCAGTCGGGGGCGGTCATCAAGGTCAGCCTCGAAAGTCAGACCGTGCTGGCCTTTCAGCAGAAGACGCTGCTGGGGACGCGCCTCGAATATCGCTACAGCCCAAAGGTGCGGTTCGGCGGGACGTTCCTGCACCTGTGGGAAAAGCCCTTGGTGCAGAAGATCAACATCGGCTACGAGCCCATCGCCAACTCCATTTGGGGCGTGGACGGCTCGTTCGACACGCGGTCGTTGCTGCTGACCCATCTGCTCAACAAGCTGCCGCTGATTCGGACCAAAGAGCCCTCCCGCATCGTCATGGAAGGGGAGTTTGCGCATCTGATTCCGGGGCATCCGAAAGTGCTGGGCAAGACCGGCACCGCCTACATCGACGACTTCGAGGGTTCGGAGGTGCCGTATGACCTGAAATTGGAAGGCGACTGGAAATTGGCTTCCCGCCCCCGGTTTCAGGACTATCTTTTCCGGCGCTACAACCCGGCCGATCCGCTGTCGGAAGGTTACGACCGGGCGCTGATTTCGTGGTATTCCATCGACGACATCTTCTATCGCAATGCGCCCACAACGCCCACACACATCCGGGCCGACAAGGACATGCGTTCCAACCATTACATGCGGCAGGTGCAGGAAACCGAAGTGTTCCCGAACAAGCAACTTCCCAACGGGCTGCCCGCCATCCTGCGCACCTTCGACGTGGCCTTCTATCCACACGACCGCGGCCCTTACAATTATTCCACTTTCGACCTCACCCCCGACGGCCGGCTGGCCGACCCGCAAAGCCGATGGGGCGGTATCATGCGCCGCCTCGAGGTGACCGACTTCGAAGCCGCCAACATCGAGATGGTCGAGTTCTGGCTCATGGACCCCTTCATTTATAATCCCGACAACGGCGGCGAGCTGTACCTGCAACTGGGCTACATCTCTGAAGACATCGTGCCGGACGGCTACCGCTTCTTCGAAAACGGCATGCCCACCGACACCTCAACGAGCGGCCTGGCCCGCACGCCGTGGGGATATGCACCCACGCACACGCCCGTTAACTATGCATTCAACAACGACCCGCAGGCCCGCCCGCATCAGGACGTGGGCCTGGAAGGCCTGACCACCGAACGGGAACGCAGCTTTCATCAGCCGTTTTTAGACTCGCTGAAATCCGTCTTCGGCACCGCATCGGCAGTCTATCAACAAGCCTTCGAAGACCCCTCGGCCGACAACTACCGCTATTATCTGGGCGATGAATGGGACCAACAACAAGCCGACATTCTCCTGCGGTATAAGTATTATTCCCTTCCCGAGGGTAACTCGCCCACGCCCGACCAATGGCCGTCAGGCTATTCCAACGCCCGCACGCCTAATCCCGACGTCGAAGACATCAACCGAGACTTTACCCTCAACGACCTCGAAGCCTATTTTCAATATCGCATCAGCCTGCGCCCCGAAGACCTCGAAGTGGGCAAGAACCATATCACCGACGTGCGCGTGGCCAACGTCCGACTGCCCAACGGCAAGGTCGAACAGGTCAAATGGTATCAGTTCAAAATTCCGGTGCGGGACTACGACCAGTCTTTCGGGGCGATTTCCGATTTTCGGTCGGTTCAGTTTATGCGCATGATGTTGCGGGGCTTTTCCGACAGCGTGGTGTTGCGGTTTGGCGAGCTGCAGCTTGTGCGGAATGAATGGCGGCGTTACCTCGAATCCTTAGGGGAAGAGCGGGAAGAAGTGGCCAACGACAATCTGGACCAGACCACTTTTCAGGTCTCCTCCGTCAACATCGAAGAAAACGGGCGGCGCACGCCCATTCCTTACGTGTTGCCGCCGGGCATCGAACGGGAAGTGACCTATTACGTCAATCAGCAATTAGAAGAAAACGAGCAGTCGATGGCGCTGCGGGTGTGCGGCCTCAACGACGGCGACGCCCGCGCGGTGTATAAGACGGTGGGGCTGGACGTGCGGCAATACAAGTATCTGAAAATGTTTGTGCACGCCGAGGGGGACGACCTTTCCGACGGTGACTTGTGGATCTTTGTTCGGCTGGGCACCGACTTTAAGGAAAATTATTACGAGTATGCCATCCCGCTGAAGGTCACGCCGCCCGGCGCCCGCACGCCGTATGAGATATGGCCTTCGGAAAATGAAATCCGGCTGCGGTTCAACGAGCTGTATCGGGCCAAACAGGTCAAACAGAACCTGGGGCTTCCGTTTGGGGTGGCTTACACCGTTCCTTCCGACTCGGGCGGCTACGTCACCGTCAAAGGACGGCCCGACCTGAGCAACGTCCGGGTGATGATGATCGGCATTCGCAACCCGTTGCGCACGGCCAACCCGCTGCCCGACGACGGCCTGTCCAAATGCGGCGAGATATGGGTCAATGAGCTGCGCTTGACCGACTTCGAAGAAAAAGGCGGCTGGGCGGCCCGCGGACGGGCCACGGTCAAACTGGCCGACCTCGGACGCGTCAACCTCACCGCCCAACGCAAAACCATCGGCTTCGGCAGCATCGAACAAAAACTGCAAGAGCGCAACCTCGTCGATCAGCAAGACTATTCGATGGGCCTGAACCTGTCGCTCGGGAAGCTCTTTCCCACCCGATGGAACGTCTCCCTGCCGCTCTATTACAGCATGAACGAACAAATCAACCGCCCGAAATACAACCCGCTGGACCCCGACCTGCTGCTGGCCGCCGCCCTCGAAGCCTATCCCACCCGACGGGCCCGCGACTCGGTGCGTCGCATCGTGGAAGACTACACCATGCGCCGCAGCTTCAACTTCACCAACATCCGCGTCGGCCGGAGCGGCAACGCCCCCCGCTGGATGTTTTTCCATCCCGCCCTGTTCAACTTCACCTATGCCTATCAGGAAACCTACAAGCGCAACATCCGCCAGCAATACAACCTGCAACGCACCCAGCGGCTGCTGGCCGACTACACCTACACCTTTCCCAACAGCGGATGGCGCCCCTTCAAATTCCTCAAAGGGCGAGCGTTTCGGCTGCTCAACAGCATGACCATCAACTTCCTGCCCCGCAACCTGACCATCAACTCCGAACTGCAACGCTACTACTCCTCCATCAAGTTTCGGACGCTGGTGCCCAACGCGCCGGAGCTGGACCCGATCTTCAATAAAAACTTCACCTTCAAACGGACCTACGACCTGAGCTATCCGGTCTTCCCCTCGCTGATGCTCACCTACCACGCCGTGGCCGACGCCCGGGTGCGTGAACCCGAAGGGCCGCTCACATCCGAGGTGAAAGACAGCATCTGGACCGAGCTGAAAAAGCTGGGCACCCTGCGAAAATTCGACCAACAGATCACCGCCAACTATAACCTGCCCTTCAACCGGATTCAGCTTTTGAATTGGATCAATGCTTCCACCTCCTACTCCGCCTCCCTCCAATGGGACGAAGCACCGCCCACCACGCCCACCTTCGGCAATACCATCCAGAACTCGGCTCGAAAACAGCTGAACACCCAGCTGAATATGGTCAACTTTTACAACAAAATCAAGTTTCTCAAAAACATCAACGCCGGCCGGTCGAACGTCGAACACATCCGCAAGCGGCGTTACGAGAAGCTGCGCAAGCAATACCTCGCCGACAAGCAAGCCGGGGAAAAAGTCAACCCACCTCCTTCCATCGACGAGATCGAAGTCCCCGAGCGCACCATTAAGATGTTTGAGTCGCTGCTGCGCTTTTTGATGGTTACCCGCAACATTTCGCTGACCTATTCGCTGAATGAAGGGACGTTTCTTCCCGGCTTTTTGCCCTCGCCGCGGTGGCTGGGGCTTTCCGCCGACGGCACCGCCCCCGGCTGGCCTTTCATCTTAGGAATACAAGACCCCAACTTCCACCGCTACGCCGCCCAACAAGGCTGGCTGACCACCGACACCAGCCTCAACACCCTCTATCGCCTCACCCGCACCGAGAACTTCACCGGCCGCATCCAGCTCGAACCCATCAAAGCCCTGCGCATCAACGTCACCTTCAACCGCCAGCACAATCACACCGACCAGCGCCTGTTCCGGGCCACCTCACAGGGCGCTTTTCAGGAGTTCAACCCGCTGAAAGGCGGCAGTTTTTCCACCTCGTTTATGTCGTTGCGGACCGCCTTCCGGGCCGGCAAAGAAGAAGGCCGCGACGAGATTTATCAGCAATTTGAAAACAACCGCTACGTCATCGCGCAACGGCTGGCCCCATGGAATACCATCGACACCATCACCCATTATCCGCTGGGTTACGGCCCCCGCTCCCAGCAGGTCATCACGCCGGCCCTTATCGCCGCCATTGCAGGGAAAAACTCCAACTCCGCACCGCTGGACCCGTTTTCGCTGATTCCCGCCCCCAATTGGCGAATCACCTACTCCGGCCTGGGACAGTTGCCCCTGTTCAAGCCCTACGTCAACAGCATCACCATCAACCACAACTACACGTCCACCTTCAACATCAGCCGCTATTCCAACTACCTCCAGTATGACCCCAACGAGCCGCCCCAATACGGAAAGAACCTCACGCCCGAGCTGCAATTTCATCAGATAGCCATCAGCGAAAACCTCAATCCCTTGCTGGGCATCAACGTGCTGTGGAAAAACGGGATGACCACGTCGTTTAACTTCCAGCAACAGCGCACCATCATGTTCAGCTTCGCCAGCTATCAATACACCGAGACGTTTGCCAAGACCATCAACTTCGGCCTGACCTACCGGACCCGGGAATTCGTGTTGCCCTTCCGCATTCGGGGCAAGCAAAAAGTGCTGGAAAACGACCTGACCTTCCGGCTCGACATGTCGTTGGAAGACCGCCAGACCGTATTGCGCCGGCTGGATGAAGACCGCAAGACCTCCACTTCCGGCAACCGGCGTTTTCTGCTGAAACCCTCGATTGAATACGCCATCAGCCGCAGCCTCACCGCCCGCATTTTCTTTACCCGCACCAGCAACGTGCCCTACGTAGAAAACACCTATCCCACCTCCCTGTCCAGCGGCGGGTTCAGCATCCGCTGGTCGTTGGGAATGTAGCCCCCGCCCTGAAATCCATCCACACCGTCCCGATTAGGGCCCGAATCTGCTAAATTTGCCCCGCCGTAGCCAAAGCAGGCATTTCAACCCACGATGAAGGCTGATTATCCTTTCCTTACCGAAGAGCATCAGATGTTGCGGGATTCGGCCCGTCAATTCGCCGAACAGGTGTTGTTGCCGACGGTGATTGAGCGGGACATCGAATCGCGCTTCCCCACCGAGGAAGTGCGGCAGATGGCCGAGATGGGCTTTATGGGCATGGAGATCAAGCCCGAATACGGCGGCATGGGCATGGACAGCCTTGCCTACGTGATTGCCCTCGAAGAAATCGCCGCCGTTGACGCCTCGGCGGCGGTGATTATGTCGGTCAACAACTCATTGGTCTCTTACCCCATCCAGAAATGGGGCACCGAGGCCCAAAAGCAGAAATATCTGCCCAAGCTGGCCGCGGCGGAATGGATCGGCGCCTTTTGCCTGTCCGAGCCCGAGGCCGGGTCGGATGCCACCCAGCAACGCACCACCGCCGAAGACAAAGGCGATTACTTCCTCATCAACGGCACCAAGAACTGGATCACCAACGGCACGGTGGCCGGCCTTTATCTGGTCTTTGCACAAACCGATCCCGCCAAACGCCACAAAGGCATCACGGCTTTTTTGGTCGAACGCGACCGGGAAGGTGTGGTGGTCGGCAAGAAAGAAGACAAGATGGGCATCCGCAGCTCCGACACCGCCAGCATCATGTTTCAGGACGTCAAAGTCCCGAAGGAAAACATCCTGGGTGAAGTGGGGCAAGGTTTTAAGATAGCCATGCAAACCCTGAACGTGGGCCGCATCGGCATCGCCGCGCAGGCGCTGGGCATCGCCAAGGGAGCCTTCGAGCGGGCGCTAAGCTATTCGCAAGAACGCAAAGCCTTCGGCAAGCCCATTGCCGAGCATCAGGCCGTGGCTTTCAAGCTGGCGGATATGGCCACGCGCATCGAAAGCGCCCGGCTGCTGGTCTATCGGGCGGCCTACGTCAAGTCCAAAGGCGAGCCCAACCCGACATACAGCGCCATGGCCAAAGCCTTTGCCTCCGAAACGGCCACCTACGTAACCAAAGAAGCCGTCCAGATTCACGGCGGTTACGGCTACGTGCGTGAATATCACGTAGAGCGCATGATGCGGGATGCCAAGATTACGGAGATTTACGAAGGAACCAACGAGATTCAGCGCATCGTTATATCGCGGGCGCTGTTGAAACATTAACATAAGCCGGCATAGCTCAGTGGTAGAGCGGTTGATTCGTAATCAGCAGGTCAGGGGTTCAAGTCCCCTTGCCGGCTCTTTTTAACATATTGGCGGGCTGTTAGCTCAGGGGTTTAGAGCGCTACCTTGACGCGGTAGAGGTCACAGGTTCGAATCCTGTACAGCCCACCACCTGATGCCCGGGTGGCGGAATTGGTAGACGCGGTAGACTCAAAATCTACTGCCCGCGAGGGCGTGTGGGTTCGAGTCCCACCCCGGGTACGACGTGTGCGCCCGTAGTTCAGCTGGATAGAACGTTGGCCTCCGGAGCCAAAGGTCGCAGGTTCGAATCCTGCCGGGCGTACTTTCTTTCCGGCAAGACGGCCGAAAGGGGCGCTCACGCCCCTTTCGGCAAGTTCTTACGCCCCACAGCCTACTCAGCTTTGCGCGGATAGCGCGCCTCGGTCATCTCGTAAGAAACGGCGGTTTTTTCCACCGTAATTCGGATGTTGGGCGCCACTTCGAGGCCGATGGTCTCGTCTTTGATTTCCCGAATGCGGCCGTGAATGCCGCCGGCGGTGACCACTTTCTGTCCCTGTTGCAGGGAGCCCAGAAACTCCCGCTGACGCCGGGCCCGCTTTTGTTGCGGCCGGATCATCAGAAAATAGACAACCACCAGAATGAGAATGAACGGCAAAAACGAAATCAGCGGATTCGGCCCACCGGCGGGCGCCGCTTGCAATAAGGTCAGTAAGAGAGTCATCATGTTATTTTTAGAGGTTTACGACATTGCCGGTGATCTTCAACACATGCCGGGGCGGGTCGGCATTGGTGATCACCGTGATGGTTTTGGTAAAGCGGCCCCGTCGTCCTTTGCTGTCGAAACGGACTTCGATGGCGGCACTGTCGCCCGGCGCCACGGGCTGGTGCGGATAGTCCGACACCGTGCATCCGCAACTGGTGGACACGTTGCCGATGACCAGCGGCGCATCGCCGACGTTCCGGAACTTAAACGAGTAGTAGGCTTTGGCGCCCTGCGGCACGTTGCCGAGGTCGTGGACGGTGTCGGCCCATGCGATGCGGGGCGTTCCTTCCACCTCGCCGGCCACCATCGCCGCCGGCGTCGAACCGGACGCCTCTCCGTCATTCGCCGAAGGCGAACCGCTGCATCCGCCAAGCAGCACGCCCATCATCATCCACCATCCGAGTAAAAAAAGCTTACGGTTTTTCATAAGAAGCACCTTTTTTGCGAAACCGCTTTTGACGGCCTGTTTGCGTCTGATAGATCGAGTCGAGCACGCCGTTGACAAAGGCGGCGCTGTTGAGGTGACCGTATCGGCGCGCCAGATAGACATATTCATTAATCAACACCTGCATCGGGGGCGCAAAGGCGGTCATCTCCTGCATCGCCAGCTGGAGGATCAGCCGATCGACCCACGGCGTCTGAAACTGAAACTTCTTCTCATCCACATGCGGCAACACCCACTGCTGTATCAGCTGCTCGCCCTGTGTGGCCGCCCCCACCAGCAACTGATGCGCAAAACGCTCGTTTTCTTCTTCCACGTAGGGATACCACAAGAAATCCTCGGACACCGCCGCCCGCTTCAGCGAGCGCTGTGCCGCCTGCACGGCCAGGTCTCGGTCGTCTTCCCAGTTGAGGAAGGTTTCGTCCATGTGGGCTTCCAGATGGGCAAAATGCAACGGATAATGCTTCAAAATATATTGGAGGATCTTGAGATGACCCGCCAGGTCGGGGTCAGCGGCCCGAATATATTCGCCGTATGCTTGGGAGGTTTTCAGGTCCAGAAACACCCGTTTGATCACCTGATCATCGCCCTGCCAGCGAACGTGAAACCGGCGGGAATGTTCGATGAACTGCGGATGTTCCCGAATAAACGCCAACACCGGATTGGCATGCAAGCGCAGGTGGCGCTCGACGCCCTGCGGCCGGAACTCCTCCGGCAGACGGGTGGTGTCTTCGTAATATTCCACCACATAATCGCCCAGCCGGACCAGAAAATGAAACTGATAGAGATAAAGCCGATAAGAGCGGCTCAAAAAGTCATCAAAGAAAGACGCTTTCCGCAGCCGGTCGAGCGGACACGCCTCGCTCGCATAGGCATATAGCAGCTGCAACGCTTTAATCCGTAACCGTCTTCGACCCAGCATAGAAAGCGCACCGTAAACGGCTTAAAGGAACATTAAGTTGGTCCGGCCCACGTCCCGCATGCGTTCTTCGGCCATGGCGTTGGCCATCTGATGGGTGGGCACTTTGGCGTCCAGCGCCCGGGTCAGGATTTGATAGGTCGTATCATAAATCTTATCGGCCCGGGCCATGGCCAGATCGTGGTCGTAGCCATGCCATTCGGTATAGACGTTGATCAGGCCGCCGGCGTTAATCACAAAGTCGGGTGCATACAGGATGCCGCGCTCGAGCAGCATCTTCCCGTGGCGGTCTTCATCCGCCAGCTGGTTGTTGGCCGCCCCCGCCACGATGCGGGCTTTCAGTTGCGGGATGGTCTCATCATTCAACACGGCGCCCAGCGCACAGGGCGAATAGATGTCCACATCCGCGCTGTAATGCTCGCCCAGCGGCACGATTTCCACCGACGGATAGCGCTGTTTGATTTCTTGCAGGCGGGGTTCGTTGATGTCGGTAATCAACACGTGGGCGCCGTCCTGGACCAGATGCTGCACCAGATAGCTGCCCACTTTTCCCACGCCTTCCACGAGCACGCGTTTGCCGTTGAGGCTGTCGTGACGATGAAGCACGTCCACGGCGGCTTTCATGCCGAGGAACACGCCGTAGGCGGTGATGGGCGAAGGGTCGCCGCCGCCGCCCATGGCTTCGGGAAGGCCGGTGACGAAGTCGGTTTCCCGGGAGACGATTTCCATGTCGTGGGTGGTGGTGCCTACGTCTTCGGCTGTGATGTAGCGGCCGTTCAGGCTTTCCACATAGCGGCCGAACCACCGCAGGAGCGCCTCCGATTTATCTTTCGCGGGATCACCGATGATGACCGCCTTGGCGCCGCCCAGGTCCAGCCCCGAGATGGCGGCTTTATAGGTCATGCCCCGCGACAGCCGCAACACATCCCGCAGGGCTTCTTCTTCCGAAGCGTAAGGATACATCCGCAACCCGCCCAGACCGGGCCCCAACACGGTGCTGTGAATGGCGATGATGGCGCGTAATCCGCTTTCGGCGTCGTGGCAAAAAACGACCTGCTCATGGCCCATTTCTTGGATGTGGGCAAATACCGACGAGGGGGATACTTTTTCGGAGACGCTTACACTCATGACTGTTAAAGCTCAATTTGCGGCGCAAAGTTACTATTTTGCAGCCCGTATGAAAGCCCTGCTCGCCCTCCTGCCCTATCTGCGCCGCCACCGAACAAAGCTGTGGGCCGGTTTTTTATTCGTCGGGCTTAACAGCCTGCTGGCCACCATTCCGGCGCAGCTGGTCCGCCACGCCATCGATCACTTCTCGACACCAGCGGCCTCCCGATTCGAGCTTT
>Ga0256832_1003500_pt1 | contig 10674 bp, 12 predicted proteins | sample 134614metaG_FD_190534 | JGI IMG/M metagenome (GOLD analysis project Ga0256832, IMG submission 190534) | Hydrothermal vent microbial communities from Lau Basin, Pacific Ocean - 134-614 | ecosystem: Environmental > Aquatic > Marine > Hydrothermal vents | place: Pacific Ocean: Lau Basin | collected...
GGGTGGTATGTGAAACCGTGGCGGGCAAAGCGGTGGGTTTTAACGGGATTAAGATAGGGAAAATCCGGGGATTTGTTGGGGTTGCCCCGCCGGGGGCGGAAGAGTCTGGCGGGGTGGAGGAATTTTTATTAATCAAATGATTTTTCTTTAAAATCTCTAAAATTAATATTGTTCAAAAACTCGTCCAATTCTTTTCTTGTTAATGGCCCGATTAATTTATCTCCATTACAACATTTTAATTTTGCCCCCTTTGCTTTAATGATAAACCAACTTTGATATTTTGTTTCCAAAATAATATATTTTCTGTTCCATTTGACGTAAATAATATTTTCAATTTCAGGATCATTCCTACAAGACAGTTTACAAATCAAATAATGGCCGTTCCCGAACTCATCCTGTTTATATATACGATAATCATCTACTAATTTAACCGGATTTTCTCTGCAACCGGATGCGGATAATAAAGTTAGTATGATTATCCACTTCTTTAACATTGGAAATAGATTTTATTGTTATCGATACAAATTTAATCAATATCCCCTCCCCAAACTTCCCGCTTTTTGACTAAATTTGAAAAAATTCTGAGGAATGAGTTTGGTCGGACCTTACGACTTGGCACGTGCATTGGGCATTCGCAAACAAAATGTTCTTTCCTACCTGCTGGGAGCCGGTTTGATGTATGTCCTCCGGCTCGATAAACTCAACCGGTTCTACGAACGTAACAAACACTTGCATGGCAAGGAATTCCTGGACAAAATCCTGGACGAAATAGGCGCAAAGCTCGAAATAGCCCCCGAAGACCTTCGCCGCATCCCCCGCGAAGGGCCCTTTATCACCGTGTCCAATCATCCGTTGGGTGGCCTCGACGGTATGCTCCTGATTAAACTGATTCTGGAAAAACGCCCCGACTACAAAGTGCTGACCAATTTTCTGCTGGACAAAATCGAACCCCTGCGTGATTACTTCTTGCCCGTCAATCCCTTCGAAGACCGCAAGGAATCCAAATCCAGCTATCCCGGCCTGCGCGGTGCCCTGCAACACTTGCATCAGGGACATGCCATCGGTATATTTCCCGCCGGCGAAGTTTCCACCTTCCGCGAAGGAAACATCTACATCGACAAGGATTGGGACGAAGCGGCCCTTAAACTCATCTACAAGGCCGGCGTGCCCGTGATTCCCATCTATTTCCACGCCCGCAACAGCCGGGTGTTCTACTGGCTTTCCAAGCTGGGCCCCATGTTTCGCACCGCCCGCTTGCCTTCCGAACTTTTCAACAAAAAACGTTCTCACATCTACGTGCGCATAGGACACCCCGTCAAACCCGCCGAAATAAGCAAATTCCCCGACCACATAAGTTTTGGCGAATATGTGCGCCGCAAAACCTATCTCCTGGCCAAACCTTTCGAAAAAACACCGGCCAAACCGGCGGGCTTTTCGCTCAAAAAACTCTTTTCGGGCCGCGACAAAAAAATCATCGACCCCGTGCCGGTGGAAAAAATCCTTCCCGAAATCCGGGCCCTGCGCAGTGCCGGCAAGCAACTGCTCCAACGCAACCATTATCAGGTTTATTTGGCCGATAGCAAGGACATCCCCCATATTTTGCGCGAAATAAGCCGCCTGCGCGAAATCACTTTCCGCCGCATCGGCGAAGGTACGGGCAAGCGGTTCGATTTGGACAGCTACGACCGCCACTACAAGCACCTGTTCCTTTGGGACGATCAGGCCCGGAAAATCGTAGGCGCCTACCGCATTGGCATCGGACGCGAGATATACGAAAAATACGGCATCAAGGGTTTCTATATTCCTTCGCTTTTCCGCTTTGAGCCCGAAGCCGAATACATCCTCAAAAACGGACTCGAACTGGGCCGTGCCTTTGTTGTTCCCGAATACCAGCAAAAACCCTATCCGCTCTTTTTGCTCTGGCAGGGCATCCTGCACACCATCCTGCGCTATCCGCAGCACAAATACCTGGTGGGCGGCGTGAGCATCAGCGACAAATTCTCCGATTTTTCGAAGGCCCTGATGATCGAGTTTATGAAATCCCACTACTACGACCCTTTCCTGGCCAACTACATCCACCCGCGTAAGGAATTCAAAGTCAAGCTCAAAGATGCCGACAAGGATTTTATTTTCGAAGCCGCCCAGAGCGACCTCAACAAGCTGGACAAAATCATCGACGAACTGGAACCCAACTACCTGCGTATGCCCGTGCTCATCAAGCAATACATCCGTCAAAACGCCAAAATCATCAGCTTCAACGTGGATCCCGACTTCAACAACAGTGTGGATGCCCTGATGTATATCCGCATTCTGGACATTCCCGAAAAAACGCTCAAACCCATCCTTGACGAATACGAACAGAAATTGCGCGAGCAAAACGGCGATTAATTTTTTATTTGGGCGCCCCGCCGCACACGTTCGGAGCGCCTGCGGCGCATCGTCCGCCGCTTCGCGGTGACGGAGCACGCTTGCGGACGGACGTTCCTCACGTGGCGCCGTCGCGTGCTCCGCTCCTATCTTGCTTGCATCCGGCGGTTTTTGTATGGCGGCGTGCGTATGCCTCCTCATCGGAGCTCGGAGCCCCCGCCGCCGCACAAAAACTTTCGCCGGCTGCTGCGCAAGGATACCGCTGCGCCCGCTGGCGCGGAGATAGGCCGGTAAATAAACCTGCCGGTAGTACTTGTTATTAGGTTTCTTGAATACAAACATTTCTGTCTCGGTTATTGTGTAATGGGTTATTTTATTATGACTATATCAAATTGTGTTTTCTTGTGGGGTTCCTTTGGGTATTTTTAAAATTTTTGAAGAAATGATGATATGCCGAATATGTATTTGTTTGGATAATCAAAAAATTTTATTTTTGCAGTGCTAAAAAAGATAAGCATGAAAAAATTTTTAATATTACTATTAATTCCGGTTCTTTACACCGGTTTGCAATCCTGCAAAAAGCAGGAAACCGAAGATAATTCCGACAATAACCAACCCGATCCATTGGAAATAATAACCAAGGATTACTGGTTGAGAGTAAAAGTGGAAACATATAATTCGAGCGGGACGCTAACACATGTGAATAATCCTTACGACAAATGGATTTTTGCACTGTCTAAGGATTATTATGTTTTTGATACCTCGGGCCAATTAGATCGTAACGGTAAATGGGAATTGTTGGATGACGGCAATATTATTGATATTTCCGACAGAGTATTCAATGTTGACACTTTATCCGAAGATCTTTTTATTATTTCGGAACAATACTACAATTATGGCGATAAGCAGATACATTATTATGTAAGAAATTAAAATTACGGTAAAAACAATCGAACCATGAAAAAGTTTTTTGTTATTCTAATGTTGAGTGCTTTTTTATTTTCCTTTCAATCATGTAAGAAAAAAGAGGAAGAAGAACCGCAAATTCCGGCCGCTGAATTACTTACCCGTGTAGCTTGGAAGCATTATAAAAATACCTTATTCGATGAATCGGGCAATGTGGTTTACACCTCCGATACCGAAGGGAGATTGGTATTTACCAGGACAAATGATTATTTTTTTCACGACGAATATAATGATGTAGATGACTACGGGAAATGGGAACTACTGGAAAATGATACAAAATTAAGATTTTATGATCGTCATTGGTATAATGGTGATGCAGTCTATAAAATCTACAAGTTATCAAAGGACGAATTGATATATTTTCGTGAATATCAATCCGGACGGAAATACGTCTATTATTATGAAAGGGAAGATTAATAATATCTTACACGATAACCTCAAATTAATTCCGGAATAAACTCCGGATAAGGATAGTTAAAATCATCAAATCTCCTTATCCACGCTATACATTCCCGACCGGCTGCCCTGCTGTAAAATCAGTTCGCCGATAAAGCCCGCCAGGAAAAACTGGCTGCCCAAAAGCATGGAGGCCACCGAAATATAAAACCACGGACGGTCGGTTACCAAATGGGTGGGCAAGCCATGCCAGAGCTTGTAGGCCTTGATGCCCAAAATCACCGCCACCGCCACAAAGCCCACAAAAAACATCAAAAGACCCAAGCCGCCGAACAAATACATGGGCCGCTTGGCAAAGCGCATGTGAAACCATAGCGTAATCAAGTCCAAAACGCCCTTGATAAAGCGGTCGGAACCGAACTTGGTGTGGCCGTATTTGCGGGCATGATGTATCACGGGCTTTTCGCCTATCCGGCCGAAACCGGCCTGCTTGGCCAGGAACGGAATGTAGCGGTGCATTTCGCCATAGACGCGGATGTTGTCGATAACCTCGCGGCGGTAGGCCTTCAACCCGCAATTGAAATCGTGCAAGCGGATGCCCGAAACCTTGCGCGCCGCCCAGTTGAACAGTTTGGACGGCAGGTTTTTGGTCAGCACGGGGTCCTTACGTTTTTGCTTCCAGCACGAAACCAAATCCAGGTTTTCGTCCGTAAGTTTTTGAACCAGCCCGGGAATTTCGGCCGGATCGTCTTGCAAATCGGCATCCATAGTGATAATCACATCGCCCTTGACCCGGCGGAAGCCCGCATCCAAGGCCTGCGATTTGCCGTAATTGCGGCGGAATTTGATGCCGTGCACGTGTTTGTCGCGGGCGGCCAGGTCTTCGATAATGGCCCAGGAACCGTCCGTGCTGCCGTCGTCCACAAAAATAATTTCGTAGTCGTAGTGCGGGCTAATCGCTTCGCCCAGCCGTTGATGCAGTTCGGGCAAGGATTCCGCTTCGTTGAGCAAAGGTATGACCACCGAAATTTTCATCGGGCCAGTTCTTGGTCTTTAAGCATAAAGGCCGAAGTAAGGCCGGCCAACAGGGCGATAAAACTTTGTCCGATGATGGGCCCCACTAGCAGATAATAAGGAAATCCAGCCCTAAATTTGGCAACTTCTTCCTCGATTTTGTTGGGTTGATTCTGGAATTGAGGCAATTTTTCCAGCGCTTCGCGTTGATGTTCCATCACTTTGTCGATGGCCTCGGGACTGATAACGTAGTAATACAAATACATGTAGGCGCTAATAATAAGCCCGGAAATAACGCCGGTGTACAATGACAGCATAAGCCCGTCGCGCATGGAAAGGGAACCGAAATCGGATTTGAATTTTTTGACACCGTAATACACCGTAAAGGCCGCCGCTACATAGGTACCGATGGAAATAACCGAGGCCAAGGCCCGGTTATCGGCAAAGGCATTGTTCAACACAAAACCCACCACGCCGATAATGGCCATAATGCTTCCGTAGTTCAGCGCAATGCGTAAAAGTTTTTTGTGTGGTATGGGTGATTTTTGTTTCTTATTCATTGTGTCCGGATTTTGTATTGCAACAAATTTAATCATTTTTTCCGGGGTGGTTTGGCCGAAAAGTCTTACTTTTGGAATGGCTGATAAATTCGATTTCATGCAGCACAAAGAAAACAATCAAGGGAAATTAATCGTTTTTTCGGCGCCTTCGGGCAGCGGGAAAACCACCTTGGTGCACCGCTTGATGAAAAATCCCCGGCTGAACCTGGCCTTTTCGGTTTCGGCCACATCGCGGCCCAAGCGCGACTATGAGGAACACGGCAGGCATTATTATTTTCTTTCGCCGGACGAATTCAAAAGGAAAATAGCCGAAAATGCCTTTGTGGAATGGGAGGAAGTATATCCCGATCATTTTTACGGTACCTTGCGCAGCGAAGTGGAACGCCTGCTTTCCGAGGGAAAAAACGTGATTTTCGATATCGATGTCAAAGGCGGAATGAACATCAAAAAATATTTTCCCGGGCGCACTTTGTCCGTTTTTGTTCAAGCGCCGTCCCTCGAAGAATTGGAAAAGCGGCTGCGCAGCCGCAACACCGAGTCCGAGGACAAAATCCGGCTCCGTTTGGACAAGGCCCGCGAAGAAATGCAATATGCGCCGCAATTCGACATCATGGTAATCAACCGTGATTTGGATGCCACCGAGCGGGAATTGACGCGGATATTGGAAGATTTTTTGAATAAGGAATAGATTATTTTTTTAACGCAAACGTTAGTGGGAGAAAAAAAAGTTTTTGATTATTTAAAAAAACTCTGCGCGACTCTGTGCCGTACTCTGTGCGACTCTGTGGTTAAATTTTTATAAACCACAGAGGACGCAGCGTTTATTTCACAAAGTAACACAGAGGGTTAGTTTTATGCAAGATTATTCCGGAAACAAAGTAGTTATGTCCTTCAATGTTTACAGTAGCGGAAAGGAATAATAAATTCCGTGAAACTCTGTGCCGTACTCTGCGAAATGCTGTGGTTAATTTGAATTACAAAAACGCTATGCGACACTGTGCAGAATGCCGCGAAATGTTGTGGTGAAACGGCCAATATTTCCTACAAATCGAAAATATCGGGCCTTTTGCGGTAAAAGGTGTCCTTGACGCGTAAAGCAAAAGCCAAAAAAATGTATAGGAAAAACGACAAACCCAGTGTGGGAAACGAAAGGTAAATAAAAAACATACGCACATTCCGCGCCGGAATGCCCAGCCGGTTGGCCAACCGGTAGGAAACGTCCAGTCCGTATTTTTCGAGCGTCAAACGCCAGCGGTCGATAAGTCGCATGGCCAAGGGGATTTGCTAGCAATATTACGTATTTTCGCCGGAACGGAGGATTTGGTTTCCAAAGGCGCAAAGGGTGCAGCGTTTGGCATCGCAATAGGCCGTTTTGAGTTGCATCAGGGCCTGCGAATGCAGGGCGTTGGTATTGGGCAAACCTTGTCCGGCAAAAAGCCGGGTGATACGGTTATTTTCGGACGGCAAGCGGCGGGCCAATTCCAAAAGGGACTCCGTGTGGGGCGTGCCGTAGGCGGTTTGCCAGGCAAATTGCACGGGAATAAGCACATTTACGATAAGTTTTTCCACAAACGAACGGCCGGTTATTTTGCTGCGTTGCTTGGATGTTTTGCCCGGCCGGTAATGGGTTTTCCAATAGTCCGATGTTCCTGTGCGCAAGGTTTCGGCCCAAATGGCCGGGTCGGTTTTGTGAATAAGCAAGGCGAACAATTGTGGATGCTTATGATAGAGCATGGCAAATTGTGCCAGCCGGATACTTGGAAAATTAGCCGGACGCATACGGCCGAAGCGGGGCTTAACGGCCAAGGGGCGCAACCGGTGCTTTTGACGCAGGAAATCGAATTCGGTTTGCAATTGTTTGGTATAGTCATCGGCAGGGGCTTCATCGAGCAAGCCGGCCGTACCCAAAAGCAGGGCTTCCGATTGGAGCAGATTGCCGGTGTATTTTTTGTAAACTTCGTAGGGTAGGGCGGCGGCCAATTGTTCGAATACGTCCGAATTGCCCGGCATGCCGAAATAGCGCAACAATACGGCATACAAAACACCTTCCCAGTCCTGCACACTTCGTTTGAGCATTTGGCGAAAACTTTCGGTGCGCCGTTCTAGCCGTTCCACATAGAGCCGTTCCAACCATTGGGTTTGCACGATTTTGTCGATGGATGCAAGACGACCGGCACAGGCCAGCGGATGCTTGTTGGTGCGCAAAAAATTCCAATTGTTCAAAAGCCGTTCGGGAATGCGTCCTTGGAGTTCCAGCACGGGAATATACACGTCGTGGGTGTTATACACGGGCATATCGTATTCGTAAACCACATGCAGGATGACACTGTCGTAGCGGGGGTCCTGTTCGTGGTGATGGGCGAACCAATCCGAGGATTTGCGATGAATTTCCACATTGCCCGCCCAGAGCCGGCCGTCGATGCGCAGGCGGACATCGGTAAAATCGGGGCCTTGGTCGAGGTTATAAAATCCGGAAGAAAGAATCTCCAACGAAAGCCCGTCGCGGGTACGCAGGTCTTGTTTGTCGAACAATCCGTATTGCCAAACATAGTGAAGAAAATCCTCTTGCATGCGGCCGGTTTGTTTAGACGCGTCCATTATTATAACTTTGCATAATAAATGGAACACTTTTTGTTCAGTGAAAGATACCAAAATTTTATTTAGCATGACAAAAAAATATTTTACCTACATAATTGTTTTGAGCATATTGGTGCTTGCTGCCATGAAATGCAAAAAACTGGATAAGCTGACCCAATTCGATTTGACTTATCATAGCGAAATTACCATACCGGCCGGAATTCCCGTAGCATCGCCCTACAATATTCCCACGCCGCCCATTACCACCAACTCTTCCGAAGAGTTTGAGAACAATAACACTCACTCGGATTTGATTCAGGAAATAAAACTCAAATCCTTGCGCTTGGAAATTACCGATCCGGCCAATGGAACTTTTTCGTTTTTGAATAAGGTGGAAATTTTTATCAGTGCCGACGGATTGGCTGAGAAAAAAATCGCTTGGCGCAATAATATTCCCGATTCGGTGGGAGGAACATTGGATTTGATTACCACCGAAGATGACCTGAAAGAATATCTTATCCAAGATACCTACAAATTAAAAGTCCGCACCACCACCGATGAAATTCTCACGCGGGATTACACGGTAAACATTACGGCGGTATTCCGGGTGAATGCCGAAATTTTGGGTATTTAATTTCCGGCATTGAGGCGGCGTTTGAAATATCTTTTTTTCTTGGCTCTGTTTGTTGCGGGGTTTATTTTGGTCACGTATTTCCAAATCGAGCAGGCGGTGTCGAAATGGATATACACCGACATCGGCCGGATTCCGCCTGCACGTGTGGGCTTGGTGCTGGGAACGGCCAAATATACACGGGACGGACGTTTGAATCTTTATTATATGCACCGTTTACTTGCCGCCGAAAAATTGTTTAGCAGCGGCAAGGTGCAATATTTACTTCTTAGTGGCGACAATTCCACCAGACATTACAACGAACCGGCCACCATGCGTAAGGATTTGATTCGGGCCGGCATCCCGAAAGAACGCATATTTTTGGATTACGCCGGTTTTCGCACCTTTGACTCTATGCTCAGGGCCAAGGAAATTTTCGGCTTGGACACCCTGATTGTTGTTTCACAAAATTTTCATGTACGCCGTGCGGTTTACATCGGACATCGCTACGGGATGCACCCTTACGGTTTGGCAGTGGAAGGAGCGGGGCGTCCGTCCGACACCAAAATGTTTTTACGTGAATTGTTGGCGCGTATTCGCGTTAAAATCGATATATTGTGGGGAAATAAGCCGAAATTTTTGGGCAAGAAAATTCACATCGAATGAACGGGGAAAATTTTAAGATGATCGCCACCACCTTCAAGGGGCTGGAAAAGGTTTTGGCACGCGAGTTGCAGGAACTGGGCGGACAACGTCCGCGTCCATTGGTCAGGGCGGTGGAATTCTATGGCGACAAAGGTTTTATGTATAAGGCCAACCTGCGGCTTGCCACGGCTTTGCGTATCCTTAAACCCATTGCCCACTTGCGTAACATCAGATCCGTGGCCGCCCTCTACGACAAAATCAAAGCCATTCCCTGGGAAGCATATTTCGATGTGAACAAAACGGTTTACTTTCATATTTCCGGCCGTTTGGATACGCTGCCGCATACGCATTTCGTGAGCCAAAAGGCCAAGGATGCCCTGGCCGACCGCTTCCGTGAAGTAACGGGTTACCGGCCGTCGGTGAACAAAGACAATCCCGACATTCGTATCGACCTGCACCTTTTTCGCGACCAAATTTCGGTTTCCTTGGATGCTTCGGGCGATCCCTTGTTCAAGCGCGGTTACCGGACGGCCACAGGCCCGGCGCCCATCAACGAAGTTTTGGCGGCCGGACTTTTGCGTTTGGCCCGCTGGAAAGGTCAAACCCATTTGATCGACCCCATGTGCGGCTCGGGCACCATTCCCATCGAAGGTGCTTTGTTGGCAGCCAATATTCCGCCCGGCATTTTCCGTGAAAAATTCGCCTTTATGCAGTGGAAGGATTTTGACCCGGCATTGTATGCGCAAATCCGGAATGCCGTTATGAAGCACGTGCGTGAACCCTTGGAAATCATCCGCATCATCGGTTACGACAAAGAATCTTATTTGGTGGAAAAGGCCTTGAAAAATTTAGCATCCGCCGGAGTGGACCAATTCGTTAGTTGCGAAGCCAAAGATTTTTTTATGACCCGTAAAATTCCCGGTCCGGTAACTTTACTCTTCAATCCGCCCTACGACCGCCGCCTGCCGGTGGATGACAGGGACAAATTCTACCGGCGCCTTGCCCGGCATTTGGAAGAAAATTATCAACGTTCCGAGGTGTGGATTGTGTCCGAACACGGTTTCGACCGCTATTTCAATCGTCGGCCTATAAGGAAATTCCACTTGATGAACGGAAAAATTCCCGTAACTTTCGCGGGTTACAAAATGGATTGATTCGTGGCAGGATTCAAAGCATTCGTCGCCCGTATATTGGCACGTCAAACGGACGCCCGCTATCGTAAAATACGTAGCAGAGCCGTTACCGACCAGCAAAAATGGTTCCGCCGGCTTATACAAACGGGCAGGGCTACGGCCTTCGGCCGTGATTTTGGTTTCGACCACATCCAAACCCACACCGATTTTGTCCGGCAGGTGCCTTTGCAAACCTACGAGGACATCAGGCCGTACATCGAACGCATCATCGGCGGTGAAAACGATGTTCTTTGGCCCGGGCGTCCGCGCTATTTTGCCAAAACATCCGGCACCACTTCGGGCACCAAATACATTCCCATTTCGCGCCAATCCATGCCCTTTCACATCCGTGCCGCCCGCGATATGC
>Ga0256832_1003501_pt1 | contig 10672 bp, 9 predicted proteins | sample 134614metaG_FD_190534 | JGI IMG/M metagenome (GOLD analysis project Ga0256832, IMG submission 190534) | Hydrothermal vent microbial communities from Lau Basin, Pacific Ocean - 134-614 | ecosystem: Environmental > Aquatic > Marine > Hydrothermal vents | place: Pacific Ocean: Lau Basin | collected...
ATGGTCACACTGAAAGGTAAGGCCGATGAGGAGATTGTCGAAGTATCCTCCGTCATCCTGGCCACCGGTTTCAAGCACTTTGATCCGGGCCGGGAAACGCAGATGTACGGCTATTACGAATATGATGATGTGATTACCCTGGTGGACGCCGAAAAGATGCTCAAGGAGAAAAACTTTGTACGTCCCTCCAACGGGGAAAAGCCGAAACAGGTTTGCTTTATCCAGTGTGTGGGCAGCCGCGACCGTCAAATCGGCAACCAGTGGTGTTCCAAGGTATGCTGCGGTATTGCCTCGCAGGAAGCGCTGGAGATCCGCCAGTTACTGCCGGATTGCCGGGTGTTTGTCTTTTATATTGACCTGCGGGCCTATGGCTTCTGGGAAGATGACGTCTACTGGAAAGCCCAGGAGCAGTATCATGTCAACTTTATCCGCGGTATCGTTACCGAGGTGACCAAGCGCGGTGACCAGGTGGTGGTTAAAGGCGAGGATACCACGCTGGGACGTCCCATGGAAATCCCCATGGATGTCGTTGTCTTGTCCGTGGGCATGGAGCCCAGCGAAGGCACCACGGCCATGTCCAAAATTTTCGACCTGCCGCTGGAGCATCACGGTTATATCGGCACAACGGGAGGCTGCCTGAATACGGTATCCACCTCGCGTGAAGGCATTTTTGTTGCCGGCGCTGCCGCCGGGCCCGCTGATCTGGAAGATTCGGTCTCCATGGGTGGCGCCGCCGCCATGAAGGCCGCGGGATTTGTACGCAAAGCCGAAGCACAACCGGCCTAACAGGAAAGAACAGCAACCATGCTTTACGATGAAATCGTAATCGATGAAACCGTTGACAAGGAAACCGCGCACGAGTTTTTAATGGAAGCCACCAAGCTGGCTTCCTCCGCGGATCTTGATGATATGGGCGAACGTCTGGAGCACAAGCAGCTTCTCTTTCAAAAGATACTGCGCCCCGATCATCTGGATGACTTGTCCGAGGAGGATTTAAAAAAACTGATGCGCCATATTTTCTTCCTGAAACGCAAGGCGGGACTGCTGCTTAAAGGTAACAGCATCGAGCTGTTGCGCAAGGAAATCGCCCTGTTGCTATACGGTGATAAACCGGTGGATCAGCGTTTCAATCGTTTTGTTTCTACCGTCAGCGGTTTAAACGAGCCCCTGGCCGTGGCCCTGGCCAGCGAATTGCTGCACTATAACGAGCCGGAAAAATACTGGCTGTGGACCACCTGGATACTGGACCCCGTGAAAGGTAACGGAGCCCTTAAACTGCTGGTGCGCGACGGTGTTGAAATAACGGGCGATACGCCGGGTGAAAAATATCTGGCCATCGGTAAGGCGACGGCCGCCGTTCACCGGGCCGGTCTGGAGGAGGGGTATTCCCGCATCGCCTCCGGGCTTAGGGGGACGAACATATTCATGGCCTGTGTTTACGCCGTTTATATGTATACCGTGTTCAGAGTGAAATTGTCCAAGGAATTTAACCGCATCCTGCCGGAGTTGCCGGAGTTGGCGCGCAGAGTGCTGGGTGTTCAAAAAATGGAGATCAGTTCTTATGATTTTTAAAACCATGGTCCGAAAGGAGAAAGAGCAAAAAAGTTCTTATGTGGAAAAAGACAGCGCCATTGTAGACGGGATTGATATTTCCGGCCATTGGAATAAAATGTATCAGCCCCGGGAAATCATGAATTATGATGTGACCCCCCTGGAAGATTTGCGGGCCCTGCCCGGCGCCGAGTCCATCGGCAACTGCTACCAGTGCGCGCAGTGTATTGGCGTTTGCCCGATAGACAATGTGGGGGACTATGGTCCGCGTAAAATCTATCGCAAGCTGCAGATGGGTATGAACCTGCTGGAAAGCGTGGACCTGTGGCAGTGCACCACCTGTATGAACTGCCTGCGTGTTTGCCCCAAGGAGGTGAACATGATCGACATCATGCCCGCCGCCCGGGAAAAGGCCATTCTGGACGGCAAGGAAGTACCGGCCGAGTTGCAGGAGATGTTCCAGAATTGCGCCGAGTATGGCAACCCCATGGGCGAGTCGCCGCGTAAGCGCGCCCGCTGGGCCAAAAAGGCCGATGTGGAGGTAAAAGACCTTTCCAAGAATCCCGAGCCGGTGGATGTGCTGTGGTTTGTGGGTGACTACTACGCCTATCACGGTCGCGGTAACGATGCTGCCCAGGCCATGGCCCGTGTGCTGACAAAGCTGGGCGTCAACTTTGGCACCCTGGGCGCGGAAGAGCGTTGCGACGGCGACAGCCAGCGCCTGGCCGGTGAAAAGGGCCTGTATGAAATGCTGGCCGAGCATAACATTGAAAAGTTCAACAGTCTGGATTTTAAAAAGATGGTGGTCTCCGGTCCCCATGCCTACAATGCCATCAAGAATGAGTATCCCAAAATGGGCGGCACTTACGATGTAGATCATTACACGCAGTTCCTTTCGGCCATGATGGACAAGCTTAAACCGTTGATGACCAAAGAATTCGGTAAAAAGGTGACCTTTCACGATCCCTGCTATTTGGGACGCCATAACGGTGAATATGAAGCGCCGCGTACTTTGCTCAATGCCATACCCGGCATTCAGTTCAGCGAGATGTTCCGCAACAAGGAGCAGGGCTATTGCTGTGGCGGTGGCGGCGGCGGAATGTGGCTGGATGGCTTCATGGCCGATAATATCAACGAGCGCCTTTCCGAAAATCGCGTCAAGGAAGCCATTGCCGTGGGCGCCGAAGTGCTGGCCGTCTGCTGCCCCTATGAGGTTTCCCGTTTTGAGGATGCCGTAAAATCCACGGGCAACGAAGGCAAGCTGGAAGTACTCGATATCATCGAAATTATCGACCGCTGCATTGAAGAGTAACAATACGCTTTATATAAAAAAATTAAAACAATAAACCATAGAGGTAGATTCATGAAGATAGTTGTTCCCCTCAAACAGGTTCCCGATCTGGTGGAAGACCTGGAACTGAACGACGATGGCACGGGGCTCGATTACGAGTACCTGAAGATGAAGCTGAATGAATGGGATGACCATGCCCTGGAAGAGGCCATTTTAACCAAGGAAGCCGGTGACGCTGAGGTGATCGCCGTGGCTCTGGATGGCGAGGATGTGGATAAAATGCTGTTTACCGCCCTGGCCAAGGGGGCCGATAAGGCGGTGAAAATAACCGGCGCCAATCCCTACGCCGGCAACCATGAGATGGCCAAGGTTCTGGCCAATGCCATTTCCGGCATGTCTCCGGACCTGGTGCTGGTGGGCGTGCAATCCGCCGGTGACAGCGACGGTTGGCTGGCGCCCCTGTTGGCGGCCCATCTGGGCATGCCCTCGGTGAGCGTGGTAACCGGTTTGCAGGTAAGCGGCAATACGGTCACGGTTCATAAAGAGTATTCCGGCGGTATCATGGCCGAGTTTGATGTGGAGCTGCCGGGTGTGATCGGCATACAGGCCGCGCGGCAAACTCCGCGTTACGCGCCGGTTTCCAAGGTGCGCCAGATTCAGCAGTCCGCCACCATCGAAGAGGTGGCCGCGGGCGATCTGGGCGATGTGGTTACATCCACCGTGGAAGAGATGAAACACCCGGAAAAAGGCGGTGGCGCCAAGATGCTGTCCGATGTTGAGGAAATTGTGGAAGTATTAAAAGAGAAAGGGGTGGCCTGATGGGAGATATACTTGTAGTTGCCGAACATTTGAACGGCCAGTTGGATGAAGCCACCTTTGAACTGATCGGCATGGCCAACGGTTTGGGAAACACGGTTGTGGCCCTGATCGGCGGCACGGATGAGATGGTGTCGCAACTGGGCGCCGCCTCAAAAGTGGTAAAGGTAGATGCCGCGGCTGATTTTAATCCGGAAAGCTATGGCGCGGCCCTGGGCGCCGTGGCCGACGCGGTTAACCCGCAAGTGGTGCTGACCACCGGCTCTTCCATGGGGATGGAACTGGCCAACAGCCTTTCCGCGCAAAAAAACTGGCCCCTGGCCGTGGCGGCCACCGGCGTTAGCGCCAACGGCAGCGTAAAAGCCCAGGCGGCCCTGTTTGGCGGTAAAATTATCGCCACCACCGATCTGGGAAGCGGTCCCTGCATTGTCGCCGTTGTGGGCGGCTCGGCCCCGGCGGATGCCGGACGTAAGGAGGGCAGCCCCGCCGTGGAAACGGTGGACGCTCCGGCCGGCGCGGGTAAGGTACACTTTAAAAAACTGATCATGCCGGAAAGCGCCGATGTGGATATCACCACAAAAGATGTGCTGGTGGCCATCGGTCGCGGTATAGGCAGTAAGGATGACATCGAAGTGGCCGAGGAACTGGCGGAGGCCCTGGATGCCGCCGTGGCCGCCTCCCGTCCCATTATTGATGCCGGCTGGCTGCCCAAATCACGCCAGGTGGGTAAATCCGGTTTAAAAGTAAAACCGAAAGTATATATCGCTCTGGGCATTTCCGGCGCGCCGGAACACCTGGAGGGTATGAAGAACAGCTCGACAATCATCGCTATCAACAGCGACAAAAATGCGCCTATCTTTGATGTGGCCCATTATGGAATGGTTGCCGACCTGTTCGACGTAGTTGAGGAGTTGACGGAAGCTCTCGACTAAAAACGACGGAAAGCATCCCGCTCAAGCTCTCGGGCGGGGTGCTTTTTTATGTTAAAAAGAGCCGCTGCCTTTCGGCGTTTCTTTCCTGCATAAAAATAAATTCGCAATATATTAGGAGAAACTTATGCTGTCGTCTACGGAGCAAATGGCCTTTATTGTGCTTGTTGTGATATGCGGTATCATTGCCGCCGGTGGATTTATACGCATTTTTAAGATCGTATCCAGCGGCCGGGAAGCTTACCGTTTTGATAACATCGTCGGGCGTTTTGTAAAGGCCCTGGTGGATGTGGGTCTGCAGAGGCCGATTTTTAAAGCCCGTCCCCTGGCCAGTACCTTCCATGCCCTGATCTTTTTTGGTTTCAGTTTCTACCTGCTTGTAAATGTAAATGACATTCTGGAGGCCTACGTTGATGGCTGGACAACGATTGGAGGCGGGCCTATCGCCAGCGCCTTCAATCTTTTTTCTGATATTTTCAGCATCTTTGTGCTGGTGGGGATGATCTTTTTTCTGATCCGCCGTTTTATCGGTAAGCCCAAGGTGTTTGAGTTCAATAAAAATGTTTTACTGAATCCCGCCGTACAGGCCGGTGGCGTTAAGCGCGACAGTCTGATTGTCGGTATTTTTATCCTGATCCATGTGGGCTCCCGCTGGCTGGGCACCGCTTTTCATCTGGCGGAAAAAGGCCACGGCGATCCTTTTTTACCGACCGCCAGCCTGGTGTCCGTTCTTTTTGCCGGCATGAGTCCGGAATCCCTGGAACTGGGCATCCATATCACCTGGTGGCTGGCCATGGGCTTGATCGTTGTCTTTTTACCCTACTTCCCCTACAGCAAGCATATTCACCTGATGATTGCCCCGGTGAACCTGGCCTTTGAGCGCCGCACGCCCCTGGGCATGATGGATCGTGAAACCAATCCCCTGGAACCGGGAGCGGCCAAACTCACCGATCTGCCCTGGCCGCAGATTCTGGACAGCTATGCCTGTATTATGTGTACGCGTTGCCATGAGGTGTGCCCGGCCCATAACAGCGGCACGCCGCTCAGTCCCTCGGCTTTGGTGATCAACAAGCGTTATTATATCAATCAGCATGGGGCCGAGATTGAAAAGGGCCATGAAAAACCGCTGCTGGAGGTAGCCATATCCAGGGATGCCGTTTGGAGCTGTACCACCTGTATGGCTTGCGTGGAGGTGTGCCCCGTGGGTAACGAGCCGATGGCCGACATACTTCAACTGCGCCGGCGCATGGTTTTTGAAGCCGATATGCCGGATGAACTGGGCGAGGTGCTGCGCAATCTTGATGAACAGGGCAACTCCTTTGGCGAATCGGCCCGTAAGCGTACCCGCTGGACCAAGGGGCTGGATATAGAGCTGAAAGACCCGACCAAGGAACCGGTGAAGTATCTTTGGTTTGTGGGCGACTTTGCTTCCTACAATCAAAACTGCCAGGAAACCACCCAAAAGGTGGCCAGGGTGTTGCATGCCGCCGGAGTGGATTTCGGCATTGTCATGAAAGGTGAAAAATCGGCGGGGAATGACGTGCGCCGTGCCGGGGAGGAAGGCTTGTTTGAAGCCCTGGCCGAGGATAATATCAAACTGCTGGAAGGATGCCAGTTCGAAGAGATTATCACCACCGACCCGCACACCTATAATGCCCTTAAAAATGAATATCCGACCCTGGGCGGTCATTACAAGGTACAACACTATTCCACTTTTTTGCTGGATCTGGTTAAAAAGGGTCAGATTCAACTGAAGAAAAAGATCAATGCCCGCGTGACCTATCACGATCCCTGCTATCTGGGACGTTACAACGGCGTATTTGACGCTCCGCGCGAGTTGATGAAACTGTGCGGCGTGGAATTGGTGGAGATGCAGCGCAATATGTCCAATTCCTTTTGCTGTGGCGCCGGTGGCGGTCGCATCTGGATGAAGGATCACGATGATATGACCCAGCGCCCCAGTGAAAACCGTATCGAGGAAGCCATGAGTCTGGGCGATATTAAATATTTTACCGTGGCCTGCCCCAAGGATATGACCATGTATTCCGACGCCGTCAAAACATCCGGCAACGAAGGCAAGCTGGAGGTAATGGATATTATCGACTATGTGCTGGAGGCTATGGATATTCAGGAACCGGCCGCGGAAGCCGCCGAAGCCTAATCAAACAAACCGACCCCTTTCGATTGTTTTTCAAAGCCGGAAGGGGTTTTCTGTATCCGAAAGAAAGGAAACGCGATGTCCAGGAAAGAGTTTTTATTTCCCGAAGAGTTGTTTTATGAAAAGAACAGCCACATGTGGATAAAAAAAGAGGATGATGATATCATAGTGACCGGGATCGACGCCATTGGTCTCGATAACCTGGGTGACCTGGCCTATATCACCCTGCGCCCCGCGGGAACACGTGTTAAAAAGGGGGAATCCATGGGTACGCTGGAGGCGGCCAAGATGACCGGTGATGTTTTTGCTCCGGTAAGCGGAACGGTGGTGGCGGTAAATGAAGCCTGTGTTCAAAATCCGGGTATTGTAAATGACGATACCTATGGCCGGGGCTGGCTGATAAGCATCAAGGCCGATGACTGGCCGGGTGAGTCCGTGGATTTTGTTTCCGGCGAGGCCCTGAAACCGTGGGTGGAAGCCGAGATAAAACGCCTGGAAAGTCAGGGTTTTGACGCCTGATGTCCTGGCGCTTGATTTGTGACGACGGGGTCGGGGCCGCTTTTGGCCTGGCCGCCGATGACTATATGGCCGGCGCCGTGGGCCGGGGCGAATCGGATCCCCTGTTGCGTTTATACACCTACCGGGACCACTGTGCTCTGGCCGGACGCTTTCAGGATGTGGAAAATGAAATACATCTGGACTTTTGCCGCGGGCACGGCATTGCGGTAAACCGCCGTCCCACAGGTGGCGGCACCATCTTTATGGGGCGCAACCAACTGGGCGTGGCCCTGTGCATTCCGGGTAAAAAGGAAGATACCTATGGCCGTGCCCGTGAGGTAATGGGCCGTTTTTCCGAGGGCATCATCCGTGGATTGCAAAGCCTGGGGGTACGGGCCCGTTTTCGTCGTAAGAACGATATTGAGGTTGAAGGTCGTAAAATCGCCGGTTTGGGTATTTTCCGCGATTCATCGGGCGGACTGCTGTTTCACTCTTCCATTCTGGTGGATATGGACATCGCTCTGATGCTCAAGGTGTTGAACACGCCTTTTGAAAAGATATCGGATAAGGAGATCGCCACCGTGGATCAGCGCATTACCACCGTGTGCCGGGAAAGCGGCCGGGCGCTCTCCACGGATCAGGTGCGGCAGGCGGTGGCTACGGGTTATAAAGAGGTTTTTAACACCAGTCTGACAGAGGGCTATTTTAGTACGCGGGAACTGGAGCGCATTGCTCTGAGGCAGCAGGAAAAATATGAGCGCCCGGAATGGATTTATCAAACATCCCGGGTTAAGGATGCCGAGGGTATGTGCCGCATCAAAACGGAAAAAGGGTTGCTGGAAGTCCGGCTGACCCTGGCCGGGCGGCAGATCAAGGCCTTGTTTATCCGCGGGGATTTTTTTGCTTCGGAAACAGCCATCGCCGATGTGGAAGGGCACTTTCGCTGGCATGCCGCACACAAGGAAAAAATTGAAGAGACGTTAAACCAACTGTACCACAAACATAATGAAGCCCTGAGTTCATTACCGCAACAGAGCCTGCTTCAGGCCATTGTTCAGGCCCTGAGCCGGGCAAGGGTGGTGGAAAAGAAACTAAGCCTGGAACCCTATGGCTGTTTTGTATCGCCGGGAGGAAATCTACATGCCTGATATATTGCCCCTGTATGCCCCCAAGTGGGAGCCCTTAACCATCGAGATTGATCCGCTGTGCGGACGCATACGGGAAAACCATTTTGATAATCGTATCACCTTTTACGCGCCGGGGTTGAAGAATTACAAAACGTCGGAATATTGCGGCCACTCGGCCACTGAGTTTGTTTCTATCAGCGTAACCGGCGAAAACTGCGCCCTGAGCTGTGAACACTGTAAAACAAAATCGCTGCATGGCATGCTGGATGTGCGCGGCTTTGAGGGCGGCCTGTTCGGCATGTGCCAAAAACTGGCCGAAAAAGGGGCGCGTGGCGTGCTTGTTTCCGGCGGCAGCGATATTCACGGCCGTGTGCCGCTGATGAAGCATATTCCCGATATGATCCGCGTGCGCCGGGAACTGGGCATGGCCATCCGCGTGCATCCCGGCATCCCGGATGAAGAAACCTGTGCCGCCCTGGCTAAGGTGGATGTGGATGGGGTGATGCTGGACATCATCGGCGACCAGGAGACTATCACGGAAATCTATCATCTGGATAAAACACCACAAGATTACGAGGATGTGCTGGAACGCCTGCATCGTTATAACGTACCGGCCATACCGCATATTATTCTGGGGCATTATTTCGGAAAAATGAACGGTGAATGGGCCGCCCTGGAAATGATAAAAAAATATCCCCCCAAAACCATGGTTTTGGTGGTGCTGATGCCCCTGCAGGGTACGGGTATGCGCGTGGAGCAACTGCCCTCGCTGGATGAGATGGGGAAGTTTTTTGAACTGTGTCGCCAATCCCTGCCGCAAACACCGATCATTTTGGGTTGTGCCCGCCCCATGGGGCCGGTGAAACTGGAGATAGACAAGCTGGCCATCGACGCCGGACTGAACGGTGTGGCCTATCCGGCGGACGGCATGGTGGAGTATGCCCGGCAACGGGGGCTGGAAACCGATTTTATCAACGCCTGTTGCGGTGTGAGTTGGTAGTCCGAATAAAAAAAATATATAATTGAAAATGGGAGAACAGAGATGAGTAAAGTAAAACTTCCCTTGGCCCAACAGGCAGAAGTTTACCAGATCAGTCCGGAATATGTGCGTATCAGCATGGCCGCGGCCATCGAACTGGGGTTGAAGCCGGGCCGTTTGATGCGCGGCTGCGGTTGCGGCTGCATCAATCTGCTGCAAAATTACCCGGAAGGCTGTTACGCCAACTGCAGCTATTGCGGTTTGGCGCGGGAGCGGCCAGGCGTGGCGGAAGAGAATACCTTTATTCGCGTGGACTGGCCCCTCTATCCCACGGAGCTGGTGGCGCAAAAGATTGCCGAAAAAGAGGCTCAATCGGAAGTGGGCCGGGTCTGTATCTCCCAGGTGCAGGATCCGCGTAATAACGATGATATGCTGGAGATGACCCGTATTATCCACCGGGCGGCCCCCACCGTGCCCATATCCGGTTTGATCAATGCCACCACCATGACCGAAGAGGTACTGTTGCAGCTTAAGGAAGAGGGTATCGATATCATCGGTATCGGTTTGGACGCCGCTTCCGAGGAGGTGTTTTACAATACCCGCGGCCGGGGCGCCAAGGGTCCCCATGATTGGGAAGGGCACTGGAAGATCATCCGCCGGGCGCGTGAGCTGTACGGACCGATGAACGTTAATTGCCACATGGTGGTTGGCCTGGGTGAAACCGATCGTGAACTGGTGGAGCTGTTCGCGGGCCTGCACCGGGAGCAGATCGCCTGCTACCTCTTCTCCTTTAATCCGGAAGAAGGAACGGAACTGCAACACCAGCCCCGCCAGCCCATCGATCGTCACCGTCGCGTGCAACTGGTAAAATATCTGATCGAACATATGGATGTGCCGGCCTCGGCCATTGAGTTTGACGATCAGGGCTTTATCGCAAAAATCAATGTGGAGCAGTCCATACTGGACACGGCGGTGCAACGGGGCGTAGCCTTTATGACCGACGGCTGCCCCGATCGCCACGGGGTGATGAGCTGCAACCGGCCCTACGGTTCCTACCGCCCGGGCGAGGAGTTCAGGGACTATCCCTTTCCTCCCAATGAAAATGATCTGCGGGTGATAGAATCACAAATGAAACTGAAGGAAGTTTTGCCCGGTAACGGGGCCAAGGCTTAGAAGATGTCCGCGCCGCCCGTTCGTCTAATCCGCCTGGGTACCGTGCCCGGCTGGAAAAGCCAGGCCGTTTACCACGTGCTGACACGTGAGATGACGGAGTCCGCAGCGGATACGGTGGTTTTATGCCGTCCTGCGGATCGTTACCTTTGT
>Ga0256832_1003502_pt1 | contig 10669 bp, 10 predicted proteins | sample 134614metaG_FD_190534 | JGI IMG/M metagenome (GOLD analysis project Ga0256832, IMG submission 190534) | Hydrothermal vent microbial communities from Lau Basin, Pacific Ocean - 134-614 | ecosystem: Environmental > Aquatic > Marine > Hydrothermal vents | place: Pacific Ocean: Lau Basin | collected...
TGAGGAAGCTAAGCTGGGAGGACTACCTGAAGGCGCCCGAGCGCTACCGGCTGGTGGACGTGCGCGATCCCGCCGAGGCCCGCGCCGAGCCCGTGGAGGACGCGATTTTGATGCCGCTCGAGCGCATTGCCCAGAAAGCCTACGACCTGCCCCGTGACCGGCCGCTGGCGCTCCTTTGCAAGGGGGGGCAAAAATCCAGCCTGGCGGCGCTCTACCTGGAGGCCGACGGGTTCGAGGCCTACGTGCTCGAGGGCGGCCTCAAGGCCCGACCAGGCGCCTGATCGCCCGGTTCGCGGCCTCGGGGCGGTTGACGTAGGAGAAGTGTCCCCCGCCATCCAAGGTTTCAATCCAGGCGGTGGGGTAGGTTTTCTTTAGGTTTTCCCGCACCTCGGGCGGCAAAAGGGGGTCGTTCTTGGCCTCGACGATGCCGAGCGGGACCCGGGGCCGGGGCGGGGAAAACAGCGTGGCCACCGCCCGCCCCCGTCCGAGGAACTCGGCCTTATCGAGCCGCCGGTAGCTTGCGACGAGATAGGCCTCCAGGAAGGGGTCGTGGTCCCCGGCGGGCACGACCACGCGCCGGGTGTGGCGGATAAGGAAGGCCCTTAGCAGCGGCCAGGGCAGGATCCGGGCGAGGCGAAGCGCCTTCTTGACCCGGGCGGCGAACGCCGGGTCGGGCGGGAAGGTGTGGAACAAAAGCGCCCCCCGCACGCGCTCGGGAGCGATCTTTAAGAGGTACTGGGCGGCGTAGCCCCCGAGCGAGCTGCCGACGACGAAGAACTCCCCGACGCTCATGGCATCGAGGAGCCCGAGCACGCCCCCGGTCAGCCCCTCTAGCCCCTCCCGGGCGCGGTAGCTGGGGGCGATCACCCGGTAGCGGTCCTTGAAGGCTAAAAGCTGCTGGAACCAGATGTCCCCGCCGCCGGCCATGCCGTGCAGGAAGAGGATCGCCGGGCCCGAGCCCAGGTCCCAGTAGGAAAGGTCGGCCCGCGTCTTCGGAGGGTGCGCGGCCAGGAAGGCGCGGTAGCGTTCGCTTTTGTTCCCCACTTCCCCTATACTAGGCGGTTGGCATGCCGAACCTCGGAATCGGAATCGTCGGCCTCCCGAACGTGGGCAAGTCCACCCTCTTCAACGCCCTCACCAAGGCGGGGGCGCTGGCCGCCAACTATCCCTTCGCCACCATCGAGAAGAACGTCGGGGTGGTGCCGCTCCCCGACGAGCGCCTGGAGAAGCTCGCCCAGGTCTTCAAGAAGGGCGACCGCGTCCCGCCCATCGTCCCCACCCACGTCGAGTTCGTGGACATCGCCGGGCTGGTGCGCGGGGCCCACAAGGGGGAAGGGCTCGGCAACCAGTTCCTCGGCCACGTGCGCGAGGTGGCCGCGATCGCCCACGTGGTCCGCGCCTTCGAGGACGAGAACGTGGTCCACGTCGAGGGCTCGGTGGACCCGATCCGCGACGTGGACACGATCAACACCGAGCTCGCCCTCGCCGATCTGGGGGTGCTCGAGCGCCGGGTGGAGCGGTTGAAAAAAAGCGCCCGGGTGAAGAAGGAGGACCAGGAGGAGCTCGACCTTCTTCTTCCCCTCCTCGACTGGCTCTCCGAGGGTCGGCCGCTGCGCCGGTTTGAACCCAAGAGCGAGGAGGCGGCAAAGAAGCTCAAAAAGCTCTACCGCCAGCTGGGGCTGATCACCGCCAAACCCCTGATCTACGTCGCCAACGTCGCCGAGGAGGACCTGCCTGGGGGCGAGGGGAACCCTTTTGTCGAGGCGCTAAAAAAGCGCGCCCAGGAGGAAGGGGCTGAGTTGGTGGTGGTCTCCGCCAAGCTCGAGGCCGAGCTCGCCGAGCTCCCCGAGGAGGAGGCGAAAGAGCTTCTCGCCGCCTACGGGCTAAAGGAGTCCGGGCTTTTCCGCCTGATCCGCACCGGCTACAAAGCGCTCGACCTCATCACCTTCTTCACCGCCGGCGAGAAGGAGGTCCGGGCCTGGACCGTGCCCCGGGGCACCAAGGCCCCCCAGGCGGCGGGGGAGATCCACTCCGACATGGAGCGGGGCTTTATCCGCGCCGAGGTCATCCCCTGGGACAAGCTGGTCGAGGCCGGCGGCTGGGCCCGGGCCAAGGAGAAGGGCTGGGTCCGCACCGAGGGCAAGGACTACGTGATGCAGGACGGCGACGTGATGCTGGTCTTGTTTAACGTTTAGCGGGGAAGACGGTAGACGACGATGAAGTCCGATCCCTGGCCGCTCGGTGGCGCCTTGGCGAGGATGTCGTTGTCCCGCATCAAGGTGCGCATTGCGCTCACGACTTGGGGCATCCGGTTTCGCAAACCCAAGGCCTTGTGTACGTCTCCCGCCTTGACCGCGAGCACGCTTCGTCCCAGGCATTCGGCCTGTTTGAACCATTCGCCGATGAACCGGCGGATGGCTTCCGAGTTGATTTCTACCCTCATAGGGGTATTTTAGCGATGGAACACGAGAGGATGGGCTGCTCATGAACCGCAAGGACGGCCGCGAACCCCTGGAGCTGCGCCCTTTGAGGATCACCCCCGGCTACGCCGAGTACGCCGAGGGCTCGGCGCTTCTTGAGCTCGGCAAGACCCGCGTGCTGGCCACCGTCACCCTCACCGAGGGAACGCCCCGCCACGTGAAGCGGGGGGCGGGCTGGCTGATGGTGGAGTACAACCTCTTGCCCCGCTCCACCCGGGTGCGCACCCAGCGGGAGCGGTTCAAGCTCGGCGGGCGCACCCAGGAGGTGCAACGGTTTTTGGGCCGGGCCTTTCGCGCCGCCCTCGACCTCAAGGCGCTTCCCGGCAAGACCGTGGTGGTGGACGCCGACGTGCTCCAGGCCGACGGGGGGACGCGGGTCGCGAGCCTCCTAGGTGGCTACGCGGCGCTCTTTTTAGCCCTTGATGCGCTGGTCAAGCGAGGGGAGCTCGACGACTGGCCCTTGACCCCCTTCGCGGCCGTGAGCCTGGTCTGGCAGGGGGAGGACCGCGTCCTCCTCGACCCCACCCAGGTAGAGGACGAGAATGCCTGGGCCGACCTCACCGTGGTGGCCACCGAGGCGACCGACGTGATCGAGGTCCACGGCGGCGGCGAGGGGCGGCCGGTGCCTCGGGCGGTCTACGAGCGCATGGTGGGGATCGGGCTCGATACCGTGCCCGGGCTGGTGCGCCAGGTGCACAGGGCCCTTCGTGAGGGGCTAAAGTAAGGCCAATGAAGGTCGTCGTCGCCACCACCAACCCGGGCAAGCTCCGCGAGCTCGAGGCCGGGCTTGCCCCCCTCGGCTGGGAGCTCTTGCCCCTTAGCGACTTTGCGGTGGAGATGCCCGAGGAGGCGGGGATGACCTTCGAGGACAACGCCATCCTGAAAGCGGCGGCAGTGGCCACCCAGACCGGCCTGCCGGCGCTCGCCGACGACTCGGGCCTGGAGGTTGACGCGCTTGACGGCGAGCCCGGGGTCTACTCGGCCCGGTTTGGCGGCCGCACCACTCCGCTGGAGCGCAACCTTTACCTTTTGGAGCGGCTCAGGGACGTACCCTTAAAAGCGCGCACGGCCCGGTTCGTGGCCGTGCTGGCGCTGGCCTACCCGGACGGCAACCTGGAGCTCTTTCGCGGCGAGACCGAGGGGCTGATCCTCGAAGCCCCCCGGGGCGAGGGAGGCTTTGGCTACGACCCTCTCTTCTACGTCCCCGAGGCCAACAAGACCTTCGCCGAGATGACCCCCGAGGAGAAGGCCCGCTACTCCCACCGCGGCAAGGCGCTGCGGGCGCTGCTTGAAGCGCATGCGGCTACTTGAGCCCAAGCTCGCCTTCTACCGGCTCTACGACGTCGCCGACGAGATCGAGCTTTCGACCCTCGACTGGCCGCGGGCGGCGCTCCGGCGGCCCAGGAGCCCCATCAATCTCGCCGAACCGCCGGCGGAGCTGGCCCTGGGTAGGGCAGCGGTGGCGGGGCACGAGGGCGAGCTCCGGGCCCGGGTCTTTCCCTTCGGCGTGGTCTCGATCCGGCTCCTGGTGCCCCTGGGGCCAGTGCGCTCGCTCGAAGCGGCGAGGTCGCTTGCCCTTTCGCTCGAGCCCGGGGACGGGGTGTTTGAGGGGGCGCTCAAGGAGGTGGTCGCGCGCCTCCGCCCGGCGCTCTACCGGCCCTTAGCGGCGCCCGGCGAGGAGGAGTTTAGCGTCTTCTTCTTTTCCGGCACCGAGCCCTCGCGGCCGGCGAGCCGGCTCCTTCATGAGCTCGACTTTCTGCCTTTGGTGCTGGGCGAGACCGAGGTCTTCTCCCCGCAGGTCAGGGAGGAGCTCTTGCGCATGGCCTTCTCCTACACCGAGGAGGACCTCGCCGTGCTCGGCTTTGAGCGGCTCTTGCTCTACGACTCCGAGGGGGTCTGGGACGTCGCCGACCTGGTCGAGTTCGTCCACGCCGAGATCTTGGAGCTCGCCTACTACGACCGGCTCTTGACCCGGCAGCTCGCCGACCTCCCCGAGGCCCTGGCCCGCTACTCCCCCTGGCGCTACCGGCACTACGAGCGCCTCCGGCGGCGGTTGATGCAGGTCCACGCCGAGGTCACCGAGGTGCGGGCGCGGATGGAGGCCGCCCTCAAGATCACCGAGGACTTCTTCTACGCCCGCGTCTACCGTGCCGCCGCCGAGCTCTACGGCGCCCAGGAGCTCGCCGAAACCACCCGCGAAAAGCTCCTGGCCCTTTCCACGCTCTACGAGATGATCACCGAGGAGCAGAACTTCGCCCGCGCCCAGGCGGTGGAGGTGGGGATCTTCGCGCTGATCCTCTTCGAGGTCTTAAGGGCGCTCCTATGAGGTTGGATCGCTACCTGGTGGCCTCGGGCCTGGCCGAGAGCCGGGCCAAGGCCAAGGACCTGATCCAGGCGGGCCGGGTGCGGGTGGATGGCAAGGTGGTGAAAAAGCCTGCCTTCGAGGTGCCCGAGGCTGCGCGCGTCGAGATCGAGGAAAACGAGGGCTACGTCGGCCGCGGGGCCCATAAGCTCCTGGGAGCGCTTGCCGCTTTCCCCGTCCAGGTCGCGGGCAGGGTGGCGGTGGACGTCGGCGCCTCCACCGGGGGGTTTACCCAGGTGCTCTTGGAAAAGGGGGCGCGGCGGGTCTACGCCCTCGACGTGGGGCACGGCCAGCTGCACCCGAGCCTTTTGGCCGACCCCCGGGTGGTGGCCATGGAGGGGGTGAACGCCCGCACACTCGCGAGCTTGCCCGAGCCCGTGGAGCTCGCCACCATGGACGTTTCCTTCATCTCCAGCACCCTGATCCTGCCCCGGCTCTTTGACTGGCTGGCACCCGGGGGCGAGGCGCTTATCCTCGTCAAGCCCCAGTTTGAGCTCGGGCCCGGGACCCACGCCGGCGTGGTGCGCGATCGGGCCCTGCGCCAGCGGGCCCTGGCGCGCGTCCGCGCGGCGGCCCGGGGGCTCAGCTTCGTGGTCCGCGGCGAGGTCGAAAGCCCCCTCCCGGGCCGCGCCGGCAACCGGGAGACCTGGCTCTGGCTGCAAAAACCGCCCCGGGGCAGTTAGGTGGCATAAAAAAGATGGGAGCTTATGACACTAATGGGTGGAATTGGTCCTTGGGTCAAATAACCCAGACTGACCCGATGTTCAGCCTAAGCTGAAACTAATGCGGCAGCTGGGATGGGTGCTGGTCAGCCTGGCCCTGGTCTGGGGGCAGGCGGTGCCGAGCTCGGGGTTTTTCCGCATCACCGAGCTCCGCTCCCACACCACCACCAGCCCCGGCGCCTGGCGCTACCTCATCGCCCCCCGCACCAAGGAGGCCCGGCGCTACTGGGACGAGATGGTCGGCGCCTGGCGCTGGCGGCTCAGGGCCGGGCTTGAGGTCAAGCTCGGGCCCCTGGTGCTGCGCTATAGCCCCCGAGGGCTTTTGGTGCGGCCTGGATGCAGGGCCTACGACCCCCGCTGCTTCGACCGCCCCAGCCTTCCCGAGGGCTTTTCCGCTTGGAAGGAAGAGCTCATCCTTTTGGACCTCCATAACGCCCTCACCAAGACCCTGATCCTGGTGCGGAAAAATGACGGCCCCTACCCCGTCACCCTCACCCTGAGCAAGCTGGCGCGGGTGGTGATCGGCGAGGAGGGCTACATCAAGGCCGAGCCCGTGGGCTGGAAGCCCTAAAACCTGGTAAACTGACCGGAGTGCCCAGGATTTTGCCGTTCCTGGTCCTGGCCTTTTTGAGCTGGGGGTGGGCCGTGAACCATCTGGCCAACGAGACCTCGCCCTACCTCTTGCAGCACGCCGACAACCCCGTGGACTGGTATCCCTGGGGGGACGAGGCTTTTGAGAAGGCAAAAAAAGAGAACAAGCCGATCTTCCTCTCCATCGGCTACGCCACCTGCTACTGGTGCCACGTGATGGAAAAGGAGAGCTTCGAGGACCCCGAGGTGGCGGCGATCCTAAACCGCTACTTCGTGTCCATCAAGGTGGACCGCGAGGAACGCCCCGACCTCGACGCCCTCTACATGCGCGCCTACCAGCGGATGTCGGGCGGCGCCGGGGGCTGGCCGTTAAACCTCTTTTTGACCCCCGAGGGCAAGCCCTTCTACGGCGGCACCTACTTTCCCCCCGAGCGCCGGGGTGGCTGGCCAGCCTTCAAGGAGGTGCTCTTTGCCGTCGCCCGGGCCTGGGCGGAGGACGAGGCAAGGCTCCGCCAAGAGGCCGAGCGGCTAGCCCGCGGCCTTGCCCCCATCTTCGCCGCCGCCTCGGGTGAGGGGCTTGACGCCAGGGTGCACGAGGCCGCGCTCGAGGACTTTCGCTTTGCCTTCGACGCCGAGCACGGCGGCTTCGGCGGGGCCCCCAAGTTCCCCCAGGCGCCGGTCCTCGGCTACCTCCTCGCCCGGGCCTGGCTGGGGGAGGCCGAGGCCCGGGCCATGCTCGCGGCCACCCTCGAGGCCATGGCCAAGGGGGGGATCTACGACCAGCTGGGCGGGGGCTTTCACCGCTACAGCGTGGATGCCTTCTGGCACGTTCCTCACTTTGAAAAGATGCTCTACGACAACGCCCAGCTCGCCGCCGTCTATGCCGCCGCCTACCGGCTCACGGGGCGGCCCTTATTCAAGCGGGTCGCCGAGGAGACGCTGGACTTCCTCTTGCGGGAGATGCGCGGGCCGGAGGGGGGCTTTTTCTCGGCGCTTGACGCCGGGGCCCCGGGCGAGGAGGGGGCCTACTACGTCTGGACCTGGGACGACTGGGTGGCGGCGCTGGGCGACGAGGCCGAGGCCGCCGCCCGCGCCTATGGCGTGCGTCCTGCGGGCAACTGGGAGGCGGGGAAGAACGTGCTCTTTTGGCGGGGCGAGCCCCTGCGGCGCTGGCGGGAAAAGCTCCTCGCCGCCCGTGAAAAGCGCCCGCGGCCGGCCGCGGATGACAAGGTGCTCGCGGACTGGAACGGGCTGGCCCTTTTTGCCTTCAGCGAGGCGGGGAGGTTGCTCGGCCGGCCGGACTACGTCGAGGTCGCCAGGGAGACCGCCGGGTTTTTGCTCAAGACGATGCAAAAGGACGGCCTCATGCGCCACGCTTGGCGGGCGGGGCGGCTTCGCGAGGAGGCCTACCTCGCCGACCAGGCGGCGGTGGGGCTCGGACTTTTGAGCCTGCACCAGGCCACCGGGGACCCCCGCTGGCTCGAGGCCGCCCGGGGGCTCGCCGCGGCCACGATGCGGTTTTACGCGCCTGAAGAGGGCCGCTTTTTCGACGCCCTTGGGGAAGGGCCTTTGGGCCGGCCGCTGGACCCCGCGGACGGCGCCTACCCCTCGGGCACGGCGCTGGCCGCGGCCTTCTTGCTGCGCCTTTCGCCGGTGTTTGCCGAGCCCGCCTGGGAGGAGGCCGCCCGGCGGGCGCTAAAGGCTTTGGAGGGCGCCTTTGCCCGGGCCCCGCTCGGCTTCGGCGCCGGGCTTTCGGCCCACCTCTTTGCCCTGAAAGGGACCGAGCTCGCCCTGCCCACCCCGGCGGGGGGGCTCGGGGAATGTGTCAAGGGCGGGCTCTTCCCCCTCACCGTGGTCGTCTTCGGGGCGCCGGATCGCCTTCCCCTCCTCGCCCACCGCAGCCCGGGGCAGGCCTACCTGTGCAAGGCGGGGAGCTGCCAGCTCCCCGCCCGCGACCCGGGAACGCTCGCCCGGGCGTTCAAGAACCTCTACCCGGACGCCCCGTTGCCCTAGGGGCCGCAGTAGCCCTCGGCCCTGAGCCAGTCCTCCAGCGTGGTGGAGCCGTCCTTAAAGGTGAGGGTGACGTGCTCGCCGGGGCAGCCGTCACTGGTGTCGGCGTCGTCGATGTAGCCGGAGAAGGTGACCGCGGTCTGGCCGTTATAGCGGACATAGCCGTTCAGGTCCACGCGGCTGACGTGGCCGTTTTGGTCGCTCTCGACGTTGGTGACGTTGACGCGGAACTCCACTCGCTCATTCCCCACCTGGGTGGTGTAGGTCAGGCTGCCGCGGTTGAAGCGGGCGCTCTCGATGAAGCAGTCATCGCCCCGGGTGACGGTGCCATCAAGGGTGAGGTCGGCCGTGATCCGGGCCTCGGGGTCGGTATTGACGGTCGCGAGCTCGAGGCCGAGGTGCAGCCGGTCGGAGCTGCCCTCGGTGAGGCTGTAGCTGAGGTTCCAATTGAGCTTCTTGTTCGCGCCGAGCTCGCCGGTAAAGCGGAGCGCGTCGGGCTCGGTGATGTAGCCGCCGTGGCAGGCGTGCCAGGTGGCGCTGAAGTCGGCGCTGCCGGCGGCGTTATCGTCCACGGTCAGGGCCGCGTGGGCGGACTGGGGCAGTTCGTAGGTGGCGCCGCTCGATGCGCGGGCTTCCAAAGTCGGCTGGCCCGCGTCCCAGTTGACGAGGAGCTCGGCGGTGTGGGTGTTCGCCTGCCACTTGACGCCGAAGTCATAGGGCGGGGCTGGCGTATAGTTTTCAGGAGGGTTTTTGGTGTAGTCCTTGCCCCCGCGGCGTAGGTTGTAATCGCTGAGGGGTACGAGCCCCTCGGGCGTGAGCGCGTTCACGGGATTCAGGGCGTTGAGCGCCGCCAGCGCCAGGGGCTGGGCGTCCGAGGGCATCTGGAGGATCGCCTGGAGGGCGGGGTCGGTCGCGAGGTCGTTAAAGCTCGTCTTCAGGTCGGTTTTTACCCCGCTCCAGGCCTGGTCGAAGTCGTTTTCCGTGTAGCTTGGCTGGTTGGCGGCCTGCTGGTTGCAGGCGGCGAGGAAAAGGACCAAGGCGAAAGGTACCATCCAGGCGCTTTTCCGCATTGTCCACCTCCCGGTACCACATGCTAGCGCTGGGGACGGCACCGGGGCAGGGACAGGCGTCCTATGGATCGGTCTCTAATCCTGAATTATACTCGCTTGCATTTTTCCTGGCTTCGGTTATCCTCCGGCCGTGGAGGGGGCCGAGGCGTCATCGCTTTGCCAGGGTCGTCCGCCGTTTCTTTCCGTCAGGAACTTGGTCAAGCGCTATCCCGGGGTGGTCGCCAACGACCACGTCAACCTCGACGTCTGCCCCGGGGAGGTGCACGCCCTTCTTGGGGAGAACGGCGCCGGAAAGAGCACGCTGGTCTCGATGCTCTATGGCCTCGTCGAGCCCGACGGGGGCGAGATCTACGTCGAGGGCCGGCGGGTGCGGATCCGATCGCCGAAGGAGGCCCTGTCGCTGGGGATCGGGCTCGTGCCCCAGCACTTTTTGCTGGTGAAAAAGCACACCGTAGCCGAGAACGTGGCGCTGGGGCTGGAGGGGGCGCCCTCCTGGCGGCCGGCGGCGGCGATCGCCCCCAAGATCCGCGAGCTCGGCGAGCGCTACGGCCTGCCCGTGGACCCCGAGGCCCGCGTCTGGCAACTCTCCGCCGGCGAGCAGCAGCGGGTGGAGATCTTGAAGGTCCTCTTTCGCAACGTCCGCCTGTTGATCCTCGACGAGCCCACCAGCGTCCTCACCCCGCAGGAGGCCGAGGGGCTCTTTGAGGTGATGCGCCGCATGAAGGCCGAGGGCCACGCGGTGATCTTCATTACCCACAAGCTCGAGGAGGTGCTGCGGGTCGCTGACCGGGTCACCGTGCTCCGCCGCGGCCGGGTGGTGGCCACGCTCCCCGCAAAGGAAGCGGACAAGGCGACGCTGGCGCGGCTGATGGTGGGCGAGCGCCTGCCTGAGGGCCGGGTAGAGAAAAAGCGCGCCCCCGGCCGGCCCTTCTTCTTCGTCGAGGACCTTTGGGTGCGCGGCGACCGCGGCCAGTTTGCGGTCAAGGACGTTTCCTTCGAGATCCGGGAGGGCGAGATCGTGGGCGTCGCCGGCGTCGCCGGCAACGGCCAGAGCGAGTTGATCGAGGCCCTCACCGGCCTCCGCCGCCCGGCGCGAGGCTGGATCCGGCTGGATGAGCAAGACCTCACGAAAAAGGACGCTCGCGCCTTCTTCGAGGCCGGGGTGGCCCACGTCCCCGAGGACCGCACCCACCGCGGCGTGGTGGGGTCCATGTCGGTGGCCGAGAACCTGGTCTTGAAGCACTACCGCTACCCGCCCTTTGCCCGCCGGGGCGCGCTCGTCTTTTCTGCCATCGAGCGCTTCGCGCTGGAGGCGGTAAAGCGCTTTCGCATCCAGACCCCGACCATCAAGACCCCGATCCGCCTTCTCTCCGGCGGCAACATCCAAAAGGTCATCCTGGCCCGGGAGCTCTACGGCAAGCCCCGGCTGCTGGT
>Ga0256832_1003503_pt1 | contig 10669 bp, 10 predicted proteins | sample 134614metaG_FD_190534 | JGI IMG/M metagenome (GOLD analysis project Ga0256832, IMG submission 190534) | Hydrothermal vent microbial communities from Lau Basin, Pacific Ocean - 134-614 | ecosystem: Environmental > Aquatic > Marine > Hydrothermal vents | place: Pacific Ocean: Lau Basin | collected...
AGTATCCGCTCGAACGCAAATAAAGAAAATACGGCCCTTACACCTCCTTAAAGGCAACAAAAAACCACGTCTAAGCGGTGCAAAGACGTGGCGACAATATCATTAAAACTACTCTTCGGGCTCTATTACTGGACACCCATTTGAGCCATTTTCTTATTTTTATAAATTGCTTTGAGCACTTCCGCTCTTCTTTTGATGGAAGGCTTCAGGTAGTGCTTTCGGTTGCGAAGTTCTCTGATGAGCTTGGTGCGTTGATGCTTTTTCTTATAACGCTTTAGCGCTCTATCAATGTTTTCTCCGTCTTTTACTTCAATAATGAGCATATTTCAGTGCTTTAAAAGTGAATATATTATTTTTTTGACTTTCGGGTGGAAGGGGTGGATTTGTCATCGTAACTCTTGCCATTCCATTTGCCCAGCCACTCGCAATTTTTACCAATTTTCTTGTATCTCAGAAACGCCTCTTTAGCCGCTTTTTTCGTATCTCTATTGATTAAAATATTCTGTTGTCCGGTCTTCAATTGGAAGTAGTACTTGCCCACTCCCATGGTATAATTCTTTCTTGCCATCGTGCATAGAAATTAATTAAAAAAACACGTCTTTCCAGCCTACAATCCTATCTTCTCACCCTCTCGACGCCCCCTTCCATTCGAAAAGGAGTGCAAAGGTACTAATAATACAGACAAACACCAATAAAAAGCCGGCAAAATTTGATAAGTTTTTTCTCTTCTTTATCCGGGAGTTTTGCTTTCCCCGCATATAGGTGTCCATCTTCCCCCTCGAAAAACTTCCCCAAGGGTACACTACCACAATAGCCCCACCGGGTACATCCTTACCTTCCTACCATCACCTTAGTGGTCAATGCTTGGTCGCCGGCCGACAATTTCAAAACATATACCCCATCTACGCATCCAGAGGGAATCTGCAATTGGAGGTGCCCATTATGAACCTTGGCTTGGACGTGTCCAATGACTTTACCATCCATCCCGGTCCATTCGCCGGACACTTCCTCATTGATAGAGTGATTAAGACGGATATGGACACTACCCCTTGAAGGTTGGGGATAAACCTCTTCGATTTTCAAGGAAGCATCCTTCACCTCCACGATTTTCGTTTGTAATGATTTGTGGTCTGTGATAGCCAGGTACAATTTTGCCCCTTTGTTTTTTCTGCCATCAGAAAAGGCAGTATAGGTTTTGGTCCCAAAGGTGGTAGAGTTAAAATAATCTCCGAAGAAAACAGTTCTATTATTGACATACCGCTTGAAAGGAGTTGTCTCCGTAGAAGCAAAAAGAGGGATTGTCTCAAACTTTTCCTGATTGTGCAATTTGACCGCCATGGTAAACTGCCCCTTTAAGCGTTCATCAATTTCATACCAGGAAACCACCAAATCGTCCTCTGAATTCATCGCAATAGTAGGCATCAGACTGTATATCCCGAATTCTGAAAAATCGTCAACATCATAAGCGCGCTCCCAGGTTTTTCCACCATCTGTGGAGCGATTGATATAGGCATGGGCTTTATTGCCGGCAAAATCGGTCCAAGAAGCATAAAGAACGCTCCCATCCTTTGATGCAGCGATATTGGGCATCGGATTTTCCCTCATTTGCACATTCTTCACAGGAGCCTGCTTATTGTACACCATGAAGTCGACCGGAACCGGGTTGGAGAAAGTCCTCCCTCCATCCGCTGATTGTTGGTAAATAACCTCTCCACTCGCTATCGTCGCGTAGATGACATGAAGTACACCATTATTGTCGATTACCATATGGGCAAACTGAGGTCCGGTGGCGGTAGAAATTGGCCGGAGTTGGGTGGGAAATGCATCCTCTGAGGAGTCCCGTGAAATAACCATTATTTGAGGAACCAAAGTTCCCTTTTTGACGTACAATCCCGAGAAATAATGGCGTCCTCGATTGGGACCGTTGGTGTGATCAATGACCATCCATTGGCGGTCCAACAGGCCATTGCCATAGTTAGTAACAATGGCTTGGTTCACAATTTTAGCACGGCCTACAAACTTGCTCTTGGTGGTCTGTTTAAAGGACCCACCATTATTATCTGAATAGGCCAACCAGCAAATAAATTTGGCCCCGGATGCCTCTGCAGTATAGGAAATGTAACTGTACCAAAGCCTGCCATCGATATCATATACCAGGACCGGATCACCACCACCCAGCAGTGTCCCAGCACTCGTTTCTTTATCTCGTTGAATAGCTTTTAACGTCGAAAAAGTAGATTTCTTCCACGTCTCTCCGCCATCTTCTGAATGATACACAGGCATATCTAGAGAAGTACTCAACACCATATATCCCAGTGCGATTCTATTGGGGTCATTCGGATCTACCGCTATCATCGGTTCTCCCTCCGACAGACTGAAAACAGTATTATGCGTCATCTTAAACTCCCGCCCATCTCGCAAGACAATGTCTCCGGTGCCTTGTTCTTCTGTTGGCCCCCTTAAGCCCTTAAGTTTGAGGGGATGCTCGAAATGTGTTTTTTCCTCTAAGATGTAATCAAGCATGTTTCCGGTTTGGTCCTTTTGTCCAAAAGTGTTTGTGCTGCATAGGAGCAGCAAAAGAAAGAAAAATGTGTTTAGGTTTTTCATAATTCAATAATTAAGTACAGTGATAAAAATAGGGTTTACTATCTATGTTCCAATCTTATACAGATATTGCCCATATTGGCTTTTTTCATATCGTTTTGCCTGCCGGAGGAGTTGGTCTTTATCGATAAATCCCATTTCATACGCCACCTCTTCGATGCAACCTATCTTAACCCCTTGCCGCTCTTCTATCACCTGGATAAACTGACCCGCTTGCATCAGGGATTCATGGGTCCCGGTATCCAACCAGGCCACCCCCCGGCCGAGTGTATGCACTTTGAGTTGGCCGGCTTTGAGGTAGTGATTATTGATATCCGTTATCTCGTACTCTCCCCTTGCCGAAGGCTTCAGGTTCTTGGCCACTTCGACGACGCTATTGTCATAGAAATACAGTCCCGGTACGGCGTAATTGGACTTTGGCTTCGTGGGCTTCTCTTCAATCGAGATTGCATGATAGGACTCATCAAATTCCACTACTCCATAACGCTCCGGGTCAGAAACGCGATAAGCAAAAATAATCCCACCATCCGGCTCGGTAGAGGCTTGCAGTTGGTCGTAGAGATTGCCGCCATAAAAGATATTGTCTCCGAGCACCAGTGCCACATCCTCCTCACCGATAAAAGATGCACCCAGCACAAATGCCTGTGCCAGCCCATTGGGCTCGTACTGTGGGATGTAGGTAAACTCCATCCCAATGCCCGCCCCATCCCCAAGTAACTTTTCAAAATTAGGCAAATCCTCCGGGGTGGAAATAATCGCCACCTCCTGAATCCCCGCCATCATCAAGGTAGAAAGAGGATAATATATCATGGGTTTATCGTAGATCGGCATCAACTGCTTGCTCACCGCTATCGTCAAGGGGTACAACCTGGTCCCCAGACCTCCTGCTAAAATAATTCCCTTCATCTGTTCACTTTATATCATCTATTAGCTGCCGGATGTAACCCCTGACGATAAAACCATCATTACTCCACATCTCTAATGATTCTATTAATCGTGCCGGCTTCATCCTATAGTGCTTTGATTAATTATAATAACTAATGAGAACCAAAAAGCAATTCGTTGCGCATAAAGGTAGTTAATTTTACTAAAAAATACGCCATTAAGAATGATTTTCTACACTCCAACCCATAAAACGTCTTTTTTCATTACACCTCATGAGTCCTGTTCAATGGTTGTTTTATGTTTTAGGGCATGAAATAGCAGACATCTCTTTAGAATATCACTTCTTCCTATCTGCAAAACCACTGTGGACCCAACGTTTTCATTGACACTCCTATAATTTTTCCAAATTACAACGATTCAATTTGTATATCTATTCTACCTTTGCCGCGATGGAGCATTTTTTTAGACATATCGTCGACCGGTATAAGTTATGGGTGATCGTCATGATTCTACTTTCCCTTTTGGGCGGTTGGTCGGTGCTAACCAAAATGCAATCCGATAATTCCATTGACATCTGGTTTCTGGAGGACGATCCGCACTATCAAGCCTATCTGGATTTTCAAAAAAAACAGGGCAGTGATGAGATCGTTCTCGCGTTTATCAAGTCCCCTTCCACCGTGTACGACACGGTCTTCGTACGGAAACTACAAATGGCAGAAAAAGCACTCTCCCTCCTTCCCTATGTGCGAAAAACCTTGAGCATAGGTAGTGCTGAAGCACCGAGAATCTCCGGCAACAGGCTTACCCTTTCTCCCTTATACCGCAAGGGAATGTCTGGCGAACATCTTGCAAAAGCCGTACGCGCCTTTCCCCAAAGTGTGGGACATCTCATCGATAGTAGTGAGCAATACGCCGCCCTTTATCTCCAACTCATCCCTACGAAAGCCCTCAAAGCGTATCGCAACCACATCATCGCAGATGTCGATGAGGTGCTCCGCCCATTGTTTGATGACTATAGACTGAGTGGATTCCCCATTTTCAATGAAGCGGTCAACGAAATCGTACTCCGGGAGGCCTTCACCTTTTCGATAGCAGCGATTCTCATCGTGCTTTTTGTCCTTTTGCTGTTCCTTCCGGATTTGAGGTTTTTATTCTTAGCCCTCAGTTCGGTAATCGTCCCTGTATTAACAACTTTTGGCCTTTATGCCCTTTTGGGGTACAAGATGAATTCGATGACTATCATCATCCCTACCATCCTGATGGTTTACAGTTTGAGTGACACCATACACATCCTCAACACCTACCACCACACCCGGGCGAGCACTTTAAAGGAGCGCATCATCCGCGCCTTTTCGGCCTCCTTCAAGCCCTGTCTTTTTACGACCTTAACGACCATGGTCGGGTATCTGGCGCTTTATCTCGCCGTAATGCCCGCCTTGAAATTGTTGGGTATATTTTCCGCAATAGGACTTGCGTTTGCATTTATTTCTGCATATATCGTAACAGGGACAGGGTTGATGCTGCTCGAAAAAAACCGGCGGTCTGACGCCCGGCCACTGCGAATAAGGATACGCCTCGATACGACCGGCATACTTGGACTCATCAACCGGACCACCACCAAACACCCTACCGCCATTCTACTTACCTTTAGTGCCTTGTTCGTACTGGGTCTTTGGTCGGTACCCAAAGTCATCATCGACAATGACTCGCGCAATCTTTTGGCCGATGGGCAGTTCAAACGCGATCTGGATTTTATAGAAGATAAAATGGGTGGAGGTATCCTCTTCTTTCTCAACCTCAACAGCACCGATGAAGCATCCATACTTAAGCCTGAAAAACTCAAAGCGATCCGAAAATTTGAGACCGGTATTCGAAATACCCGCATATTGAGCTATCCGCTGTCCATTGTCGATGTAAGGGACTACCTCACAAAAAAATCCGCGTCACAATTCTTCATAAAGCGCAATACCACCCAACTCCTTTCCTCCCTGAAGACAGCAGATAATGATGCCCCGGTGTTCAATTTACTCAGCCGCGACAATAAGCGCGCCACACTGATTGCCAATGTCCGGGTGATGAGTTCCACCGCCTATATGGGTCTCCATCACAAGATGGATAGTATTTTTCACCAATCCGGACTGGAAGAGGCAGGAGTCCGGATGGAAGTGAAGGGGTATTCGCCGCTTTACATTAAGATGGTGGACTACATCTACACCAGCCAACTCCGTTCGTTTATCGGTGCCTTTATTGTCGCCTTCCTCATTTTGTTTTACTTCGTCAAAAGCATAAGGATAACTGTTTTGGCACTTATTCCCAACCTATTTCCGATACTGATGTTGGCCATCCTCATGTATATTTTTCATATCAATCTGGAAGCCGGCAATTCCATCATTGCTCCGATTATGCTCGGTATCGCCATGGATGACACGATTCATCTGCTCTTTCATTTTCAGAGATATCGCGATATGGGAAAGACCATTAAAAGCGCGATGGATCACGCCATGTTATTTACCGGAAAGGCCGTCATAACTACCTCCCTTTCCCTGGTGTTGGGATTCCTGGTTATCGCTTTTAGCCGGGTCGAAACACTGCGGGAATTTGGCATTCTCTGTTCCTCTGCGGTGCTGTTTGCGTTGGTGGCAGATGGTTTTTTACTCCCGGCACTCATCAAGCGATTCGGGCGCTGATTTTAATAAGGATAAAATGTAAAATGCATGTTCACAGTATTTGATGACAAACACTTCATGAAGGAGGCCCTCAAGCAAGCACAGTTGGCCATGGACGAAGATGAAATCCCCGTCGGAGCCGTCGTCGTCTCCGACAATCGCATTATCGCCAGAGCCCACAACAATACGGAGCAATTGCACGATGTCACCGCGCATGCCGAAATCATAGCTATCACCGCCGCGTCAGATTATCTCGGATCGAAGTATCTAAAAGGATGTACCCTGTTCGTAACACTCGAACCCTGTCTGATGTGCGCCGGCGCTTTGCGCTGGTCTCAGATTGACCGTGTGGTGTATGCAGCCCCGGACGAAAAACACGGTTTTATGCGCTATGGCAAAGGGGTCCTGCACCCTTCGACCACCTTAGCGTACGGCATACTGCAAGACGAAAGTAGCCGCCTGTTACGAACATTCTTTCAAAATAAACGTACCATTGATAAATTAATCTAATATGACAACCAAAGAAGCGATTACCCGCAATTGGCTCCCCCGCTATACGGGGATGCCTCTGGAAAAATTTGGAAAATATATTCTTCTCGTCAATTTTGATCACTACCTCGAAGTTTTTGCCCGGCATTTTAATGTCGAGATTTATGGAGAATCCAAATCCATGCGATCGGCCACTTCCGGTGAAATAACCATGATCAATTTCGGGATGGGAAGCCCCAATGCCGCTACAATTGTAGATTTGCTGTCCGCTATATCACCCAAAGCGATTTTATTCCTGGGGAAATGTGGGGGACTTAAGAAAAAACTCCATGTAGGCGACCTCATTCTACCCATCGCAGCCATACGAGGAGAGGGAACCTCCAATGACTACTTTCCTCCTGAAGTTCCGGCACTCCCGGCTTTTGCCCTGCAAAAAGCCATCTCTACCACGATCAGAGACTATCAGCAAGACTATTGGACAGGGACAGTTTACACCACCAACGTGCGGGTCTGGGAGTACAAAGAGGAATTCAAAGAATACTTGAGAAGCATCCGGGCGATGGCCATAGATATGGAAACCGCAACTATCTTTACCACCGCTTTTCACAATCACATTCCGGCCGGTGCCCTCCTACTCGTCTCCGATGTTCCCATGGTCCCCGAAGGGGTTAAAACCGATAAAAGCGATAAAAAAGTCACGGAAGAATTTGCTGCCAGACATCTTAAAATCGGAGTGGACTCCTTGCACCAAATCATTCAGAACAAGAAAACAATCAAACATTTAAGGTTTGATTAATCCATCATATACGGCTCCAGCTCTTGGTACTTCACTTTTGAGACCGTAGGACAACAGGGGCTATAACGCATCAGATTATTCTCCAAATATTCCCTCAAGGGCGCATCTAATGAAAGGCAGCTTACATCTCTTCACTTTCCAACACATCCCGGTCAAACTTCACTGGAGCTTTGTCCTTATCATCGCTTGGTTTGGGTATGTCGTTTTTTCGGAAGGATTTCAAGGGAGTGAGATTGGGTGGTTTGTCGTGCTGGTCATTTGTATGTTTAGTTTTGTAGTGATGCACGAATTCGGGCATGCGCTGGCCGCAAAGCGCTACGGGGTAACCACCCGGGATATCATCCTGCTACCCATAGGTGGGATGGCCCGGTTGGAGAATATTCCGGAAAACCCCATACAAGAACTTATCATCGCCATTGCAGGCCCGATGGTCAATGTAGCCCTCGCGCTCCTCCTACTCGCAGCCATTCTCCTATTTGGTCTTTGGGACAGCACTTCCCTCGCTTCCAATCTCACTCAAGTCTTAACCCTGAAAGGGGTCATCGTTCTCCTGTTTATCATGAACATCGGCCTCTTTCTATTCAACCTTGTCCCCGCTTTTCCGATGGATGGCGGAAGGGTATTTCGCGCCTTTTTGGCGATGAAAACCGACCGCCTTACCGCCACCAAATGGGCGTCCCGTGTGGGACAAATGCTCGCTATCGTGTTCTTCATCTTCGGTGCCAGCGTCGACCATTATGGATTAATGATGATCGGCGTTTTTATTTTTTTTGCTGCACAAACGGAATACCATGCGGTAAGATACAGGCAAAATACCATTAAAGTCTCAACAGCCCTTCCACTTCGGGCCTTGTATCGGCCCAACTACACTCCTTTACGCCTCACTCAGTCGATGCTGTGGCCGGCCGACACATTCGTGCGGGGTATGGAGACCAGCTTTGTGGTACAGGACGATGCCGGCAATTTTGTCGGCACCCTGCCGGAAGCCCAAATCCTATCCGCCATCAAAGAAGGCCGCGAAGAGGAACCCATTGCGTCTTTTGTCCTATTGGGAATACCCATTTTGGATGTCCGGGACTCCGCGGGCGAAGCCTTGGATAAAATGGCACAATTTCATACCGACATCGCCTTAATCCAAGAGGATGGAAATCCCATCGGTGTCGTCCAACGCCCCGTGATACAAAGGGCGCTCAAAAACATGAAAATATCCAATTCCATCTCCACCACCAGCTGACTCCCATCATGAAAAATATGTATTCGTTGCTCCTTCTCTTTGTCTTACAATCCGCATTTGGCCAGACTGCTTCTTGGTGGCATCCGGCGCCGGATACCAATCGCCTGATGACGACCTACCGGACGCCCTTCCTCCTCTCTACGGCTCTTATATCAGGCGGGCTGGTCACCTATCACCAAGACACCAAAGAGCGGTTTCAGCACTTCATCCGCAGCCGGATCGATCACCAAAATACCATCGAAGACTACCTGCAGCATGGCTCATACGGGCTCCTTATTGCAGGGCAACTTTTCGGGCAAAAGCCACTCCACACCCCTAAGGGGCAGCTCATTTATGCCCTCACCTCCAACATTGGAGCGGTGGGCATCACCTCCATCATCAAAGAACTCGTCAACGAACGACGCCCCAACGGAGGCCACCTCTCTTTCCCCTCCGGACATACCACACATGCCTTCGCGGCCGCCACGGTTCTCTACTGGGAATACCGGGAGTCCAACCCCTGGATTGCATACAGCGGATACTCCTTCGCTTGTGCTACCGGCCTCCTGAGAATCGTCCACAATCGCCACTGGATCAATGATGTCTTAGCGGGGGCCGGAATTGGGATACTGGTCCCCACCCTGGTGTATTATTACGCTCCCTTTCCCGGTATGAAATGGGCGCCTGCAAGCAAAGCGATTTCGTTTTACCCCGTCTATCATTCCGGAGGAGCGGGGATGGGTTTTAGTATGAAATGGTAGATAAAGCCCTGCACAAATAAAGGTTAATATATGGCGTCGTAGCGGGCTTAAAATTCGCGTAACTTCGCCTTATGCAACAAAGATTGGAAAATTCATAGAATTTTTCTATCTTTTATTTGGTTTATTTTCAATATAAATTTTATCATTAATTTTTTTAAGAGCTTTCATAAAGTCTTTTTCATTCAAAATTGTTAATTGGTAATCGCTAATTTCTTTCAATTTTAAGTAACGTTCTTTTTTTTCTATTCCATTTTTGATTTATTCGGCGTTAATACTTTCCAAATTGGATAAAACTGCTAATTCGTTAATACTTGGCTATATCTCTGATATTCATTCTTTGATTAGCATATTTTGGGTTAGCATCTCTCCAATCTTTTGCTGTGCACCCAAAAAGGACAATGTTTAATAAATCTGCTTCGTCTGCATAAATCAACCATTCTTTGTTTTTCTCATAATTCTTTTTCGGAAGTATATAATTTTTTACGGCATCTGTGTGAATATGGTAATTTGCTTTACTTATTATTCGCTTGAAATTCCATTCAAGATTATATTGATTGGTTTCAATTTCTTTTAACCTTTGGTATTCCGTAATTAGATATAATTTGAATGTTGGGCTTATCCAAGTTCCAAATTCAAATGCAATATCTTTGTGAGCATAGGTTCCGCCATATCATCCTGCTTTTGAGAAAATTCCGATTGCATTTGTCTTTTCAGTCCATTCTTTTACACTAACTTTAAAACTATTCAATCCTGATTTATTTCTAATTATGGCGAATTCGCCATAATTAAAATTTGGATTATTAATTCTTTCCCATACACTCATAAATTCAAGCGTGTTTCTGTTTCTTAACCAGTCAGTTATAAAGAAGTTTCCGTCTTTTGCTTTTAACATATCAGTTAAACATATATAATCCTGTTCGTCTTTTTTGACGATTGAGATTAGTTTATCTTCTACTTGAATTTTAGATATTTTCGACATAAAAAAACTTTTTACAAATTTAAGATAAATATTTAATCTGTATACCAATCAAATACAGTAGAAGGTAATATGAAAGAAATATAATTATGTATGAAAAGAATGAATAGAAAGGATTTGCAGCTTGAATTCAGGTATCACTAACTGCACTAAACTCACCTAAAACAAACTGCCCGGAAGCCTCCCGGCTCCAGAGCGGACGAAGGAAGACTTGGAAGCGGAGAAACACGGGAACGATCGGCGCAAACTTGGAAACTGTGCACTTTGTAATACACACTA
>Ga0256832_1003504_pt1 | contig 10664 bp, 9 predicted proteins | sample 134614metaG_FD_190534 | JGI IMG/M metagenome (GOLD analysis project Ga0256832, IMG submission 190534) | Hydrothermal vent microbial communities from Lau Basin, Pacific Ocean - 134-614 | ecosystem: Environmental > Aquatic > Marine > Hydrothermal vents | place: Pacific Ocean: Lau Basin | collected...
AAGTGCTAATCGTTCTTCAAGTAATAACACGTCTAATCACCATCCATCTTGTGTGAGTATAACAAGAACTTTGTCGGGAGATACACTGCATGTAACTTTATCTTTTGACCCGGCCGGATGTCAAATGCCGAATGGACATACTTATACCGGTACTGTAGATATTTTGAGTTTTAACAATCATTCAACACATCAAGCCACGTTGGAGGTGACGCTCAGTGATGATTTCAGTGTGGACGGAATAGATATTGACGGCTATTTCACCCGCACGCATGTGTGGATCAATGCGGCCGGTCATCCCGAGTCCACCGTTGAATTCGATTTGCAAGTCACATGGCCCAACGGGGATACGGCCACCAGAACAGGGACACGAACAAGAGAGTGGATTGAAGGATATAACACCCCGGGTTATCATGCCGATGATGTTTGGCTCATCACCGGCAACTGGCATATTGTGCAACGCAATGGTGATACGTATGACATAACAGTCACAACACCGCTCAGAAGAGAGTTCACTTGTGAATATTTTGTCAGCGGTGAAATGGAGATTATTTTTAATGGAGAAACATATTTACTGGATTTTGGAAACGGAACATGTGATAATGAAGCAACGCTAACGCTGCCAAACGGAAATACTGTCACTATCACATTATAATTTTCCCGATCTTTAACAGCATTTCACAAACCGTCTTGGTAGTTCAAGGCGGTTTTTTTCTTTTATAAAATTGATAAAAATCATACTATTATTTCATATCACCCTTGCAAATCACCCTGTAGAGTGATGCATCTCACCCCTTGTATTATATACCTTTGAGTAAAAATCAAATGCTTATGAAACAACTGATAATTGTTTTCGCACTTTTGTTTTCAATGAACTTTCAAGCGCAAACAGAAGTCCGGAAACCAACTGTTTCATCCGGTGGCGGTAGTGCCACTTCAGGAAATGTTTATATGGCCTATGCTATCGGCGAAGTTTCCGTGCGGGAAGCCGATGCAGGAAACACACACTTGTCGGAGGGTTTCATAGGCCCGGATTTGTATGCCATTATGGGGATAGAAGATTACACACTTCTCAAAGGTGTGCAAATCTATCCTTCTCCGGTAATAACCGATTTGAACATCCGGTTTAGCCAACCCGGAGCCTATGAAATAAGTCTGTTCGACCTTACCGGTAAATTGATTCGCCAAGTAAGCGTAAATCACAAAAGCCATGAAAAGTTAGATCTCAGAAATTTGAATTCCGGCATTTATTTGCTGGTCATCACCAATCATCAAAACAAACAAGCTGTAATACTCAAATTTCAAAAACGCTAAAAATTAAAAGCCATGAAAAGAACTTTGACTCTATTCATTTCATTGTTCATCACTTATTTGTTCTATGGGCAAGGCTTCAACTACAAAGCCTTGATAAGTGAAAATGGCAACCCGGTCTCAACACAAATTGTTAACGTGCGTTTCACCATTTTAGATGGTGCAACCACGGTATATCAAGAAACCCATACCGTAAACACGGATGAATACGGAATTTTCAGTGCAAATATCGGTGAAGGGTCCGTTGTTTCGGGTGATTTCAATAATTTGGATTTTCGCAATAATCTTTCGCTCAAAGTGGAGGTGGATACAGGATCGGGTTATCAGGATTTCGGAACCGAAGAATTCAAATATGTTCCTTATGCCAAATCCGCCGACTATTTGAAACCCACCGATTATGTGGAAGCGGATGTAATAAAAGCCAATAATCATTTGTATGTAGGTCAAGCTACAACGCAGAATGAACTGCTTTTTGTGGCCGGTGATCCGGCCGGTGCGGAGTTAGCGGAATTTAAAATGTTAAATACCGTATCCGGAAATGATATTTTGCAATTGACCATGGATGCTCCTTCATCAGGAACAGCCCAATTTATTGAAGGCTATACCTCAGGTTTGGGCACGGTGTTTCAAATCAATCATAACGGCGATATTATTACGGATGGCAGCATCAGTTTGGATGGAAATGTCTCTTTGGATGGAGATATCAATATCGGTGGAAAAATCAAAAATACAACTTCAGGTAATACCGATTTGAAAGCCTATGTTTACGGATACATCACTTCCAGTGGAGCTATTGATACAAGTAAATCTTCAAACGGTTTCACAGTAACCAAAACCGCAACCGGTATATATAAAATAACTTTGACCGGTCTTTCATCATCTGATGACTATATAGCCATTGTATCACCTCGTTGGAGGTCCGGAACATTTGTGGTGGGAACTGTTGATGTGCATTCAGGCTATTTTTATGTGGATATTTATAATAGCACCGGAAACCACGTGGATAACAGTTTCTACTTTGTTGTATACAAGAAATAACTTTTGTCCCGGGTTCCTTGAGTTTCTTGTTTTGTAAATCCCCTTTTTTCCGGGTTATGCCCGGAAAGGGGATTTTTATTCCTCAATTGAAAATCAATTCATCTGCGGAGCAGGAACACGCTTAACATCTTTTTTCTTCAATTTTGTTTTCGGCTTTTTCTTGATGATGTCCAATTCATCAATAATGCGTTTGGCATTTCCGTATTTGTCAATGATAAACAAAACATAACGTATATCTACAATGATACTACGTGCAACCTCCGGTCTGTAATAAATATCTTCCATCACACCTTCCCATACGCCGTCAAAAGCCAAACCTATCAAGTTGCCATAAGCATCCACAGTCGGGCTACCCGAATTACCGCCCGTGATATGATTTGTGGCCAAGAAATCCACCACCATCGTTCCGTCAATATTTTTATACGGACCATAATCGCGTTTTTCATACAAGGAAATCAATTTGGGCGGCACATCAAATTCGGGATCTCCGGGAATATATTTTTCCATCACTCCGTAAAGATGTGTAAAAGGTTTATAATACACTGCATCACGCGGCCTGTAACCTCTTACACGGCCATAGGAAACCCGCATGGTGGAGTTGGCGTCCGGAAAAAATTTCTTTTCGGGAAAAACCTCCATTTGAGCTTTCATATACAAGCGCATCCACTCATTGATTTGTGCTTGTAAGGCATGCATCGGTTTCATCACCTTCATGTTGAAAAAGTCATCTTGCAAAGAAATCAACCGCACACCCGGATCATTTTCAAAAGCTTGTATGAATTTCTTAGGGTTTTTAGACAATACTTTTTCCAATTTCTCTGAATCGGCCAGGAAACTTTTGTTGTAAATTTCATCGGCCACGGCTTCCACGCCTTTTTCTTCCAAGGCTTTTTTAAATTCGGGATGAATGAATTCACCGGGAATAACTTCCAAATAATGTTTCATCAACAACACAAAAATATCCCTATCAACCTCTTTGACATAATTTTTCATCAAATCATTCAATAAATAGTCTTTATATCGCTTGTATAGGGCTTGATATTGTTTTTTATCAGCCTTGGCCACGCGGTATAAGCCTTTCAGAATGGCATAGTTGAGTGTGGCATCAATGTTTCTATAAAATACCTCCCGGTGAACATCCGCCGCCACCCTGTATTTTTCAATTTCCAAATAAAGTTTTTTCAACCGGGGCAAAACATCGCCATATTTTCTTTTCCATACTTCGTTTCGGTTAATTCGCTTGGTGAATTCCTTTTCATAGGCTTGCTTGGCTTCAACCGCTTTGAATTTTTTCAATCCCTTGCTTTCACCAATCCAAAACTTCCAATAATTGGCCAATCCGGCGAATTTGCTGGATAGTTTGAGTTTTAATTCTTCGGATTTTTTCATGTATTCAGACATCACATTCAAGGATTTCTCTCTGACTCCCACACGTGCGGGATCGCGCAAATCCTGTATTTGCTTCACCGCATAGGATGTCAAATACTCATTAGTAGAACCCGGAAAACCCATAATCAATGTGAAATCATCAGGGGCTACTCCGGCTAAGGAAATTTTCAAATAACGGGCCGGTTTGAACGGTACATTTTTTTTGCTGTATTCTGCCGGTTTATTGTCCGGGCCGGCATACACCCTGAAAATGGAAAAATCGCCCGTGTGGCGAGGCCACATCCAGTTGTCCGTGTCGCCACCGAATTTACCGATGCTTTCGGGCGGTGTGCCCACCAACCGCACATCCGGATACTCGGTTTTCACAATCAAATAATATTTATTGCCTTTAAAAAAAGGTTTCACCTGCCGGTGAACAAACTTTTCCTTGGGAAACTGTTTCAAATAGGCCGCAATATTTTTATCAATCATGGATTGGCGTTGGGCGGGATCACCCGTTTCCGGCACATCTTTCAATATAATATCCGTCACATCCTTGAATTCGTTTATAATATAAATGCTCAAATCCACCGGAATTTCTTCTTCAAAAGACTTGGCCCAAAAACCGTCACGCAAATAATTATGTTCCGTGGTGGAAACCGAAGCAATCGCATCATACCCACAATGGTGATTGGTGAAAACCAACCCCTTGTCCGAGACAAATTCCCCCGTACAACCGTTGCCCAGTTGTATCACCGCATCACGCAACGAAGGTTTATCATTGCTCCAAATATCTTCCGCAGTCATCTGCATGCCCATCTTTTGCATATCGGGCACCATCATCTCAATTTCCGGCGGAATCCACATCCCCCCTTCCCCTTCTTGCGCCTGTAAATTCCATGATATCAATAAAATCCATACAATACTTAATAATTTTTTCATCTTTCCGGTTTTTTATTTTTCACCCATAAAGATACAAGATTTTCACCGGTTTCAATCGTACAATTCATATAAATAAAAGAGCAACATTCAATCATCTTTTTCACTGCTTTTAAAAATTGATTTTCTTGGGCGCCTTATGGCGTGCTCCGTTTAAATCTTTTTCGGCTCAAAGCATTTTTGTAAGTTGCCGTGCGGGGTCTCCTCGTCGTAGCTCGGAGCCTCCTCCGTCAAACAAAAAATTAGCTTTTCGCCTTCAAAAGGATACCACTTCGCCCGCCGGCGCAATTATATCTATAAATGAAGTGAACCGTTTTAGTGTTAATACACCAAAAAATTTGCTTAAAAAATTATATTTTTGAACAATTATGAACACTTGGATTTAAATGAAAAAAATTGCTTGGTATACATTTGCCTTTTTTTCATCCCTTATAGGTTTATATCCGGTTGTATACTTTTTGATTGATAGGAAATTCGGGCTATTATCATTCAAATCAAACGAGTTATTAAGCAATGCTTTATGGAACATGGCTTTTTATGGTCATATTATTTGGGGCGGAATAGCTTTATTGATAGGATGGATACAATTTAGCCATAGATGGAGAACAAAGCATATTAAATTGCATAGGAACATTGGGAAAGTATATGTCAGTGCTGTCTTCATAAGTAGTATAAGCGGTTTATATATTGCTTTATATGCAACCGGTGGTATGATCAGTTCGCTTGGCTTCATTTCATTGTCACTTGTGTGGTTGACAACGACCATTTTGGGTTTACGATCAATTTATCAAGGAAAAGTTGATTTGCATGAAAAATATATGATGTATAGTTATGCATCCAGTTTTGCCGCAGTAACTTTGAGGATTTGGCTTCCGTTATTGGTTTTGGCAACAGGTTCATTTATAAGCGCGTATAAGATAGTTGCCTGGTTATGTTGGATTCCCAATATTGTTATTGTTTGGTTTATAATAAAGAACAAATCAGGCAATTATACATTAAGTAAAACTGAAACAAGGTTTTAATTGATTATTGTTTTTTGCGCCAGGGATGGGAGCGTTATGAGGCGAAGGGCAAGCCGATTGTTTTTGTGCTTGCGAGGAGGCTTGGAGCGAAGGCGACAAGACCCCGCAACAAGCGATACAAAAACCGGCTTGCCCGAGCCGAATTCAAGCGGACAGCCCGGTGCCCGCCGGGTGAGACTTGGCGGTTGCGAGTGCGCTCCGTCTTCACGAAGCAAGCGCCTTAGTATGAACCCGTGCGGGCAGGCGCCCTGAATACTTTTAAAAAAATCAAGCTTTTTAGGCTCCATGCATGGCTGAATAAATGGAATAAATATGTAGCTTTGCAATTAAATAAACAGGAGGCGTTCAAAATGATAAACCGGAGAAATATCAGGGCCAAAGTGATGCAACAACTCTACTCGTTGGATAAGACCGGTGAGAAGGATTTGCAAAAGGCCGCAAAGGATTTGGAGAAAAATTTGCAGAATATTTATAAACTTTATTTGTTGCTACTGGATTTATGGGTGGCTATCAGGGATGCGGAAGCCGATTTGTTGGAGCGAAGACGCAGGAAATTTTTCAAGTCGGAAGAGGACATCAATCCCAATTACAAGTTTGTGAACAACCGGGTTTTGAAACAACTGGCGGACAATGAAGTTTTGCGTTCATTGGTTGAAAAATATAAATTGGACCGGATTTGGAATTATGAGAAGGAGTTGGTTCATTATTTTTTGGAAAAAATTAAACAGTCGGATTACTACAAAAGGTATATGGCTAGTGATGAAGATAGTTTTGATGAAGACAAAAAGTTTATCATGGATGTTTATAAAAATATCATTGCTCCCGATAAAAAATTGCATACCTTTTTGGAAGACTGGGAAATCAATTGGGCGGATGACATGGCTGTGGCCAATACGATGGTGATGAAGACATTGTCGGACATGCAGGAAAAAGACAGTAAGTATAAAAAACTTCCGGATTTGTATAAGAATGAAGGTGATGAAAAGTTCGGGAGAAACCTGTTGTTCAAAACTTTTCAAAACAAGGACAAGTTATCGGAGATGATCAAAGATAAAACGATCAATTGGGATTGGGAGCGCATTTCACATGTGGATAAATTGTTGATGATGATGGCCTTGGCTGAGTTTTTGTATTTTCCGGAAATACCCGAAACGGCAACCATGAATGAATATGTGGAATTGGCCAAAGAATATTCCACGCCCAAGAGCAACAGTTTTATCAACGGAATTTTGGATAAAATTTATAAGGAGTTAAAACAAAAAAACCAGATTAATAAAATCTAACTTTAAAAAATATATGTTATGAAAAAGTTATTCATTCTGCTATTGAGTTTAATTATTTTAACGGGTTGCGGTGAAGATAACCCGGCCAAGAAAGTGAAAGAAGAGAATTTGCAAGAAGCCCAACAGAAATTGGAGGCGATGAATAAGTTTCCGAAAATGGAATTTCAATACACGGAGGTTGACTTCGGGAAACATAAAGAAGGGGAGGTTTTGGATACGGTTTTTGTGTTTAAAAATACGGGGGAGGCACCATTGATTATTTCCAAGGTGAAAACAAGCTGCGGATGTACGGCATCCGATTGGCCGCGCGATCCCGTGATGCCCGGAGATGAAGGAAAAATTGCCGTAGAATTCAACACACGAGGAAAATCGGGTAAACAAACCAAAACCATCACCATACACAGCAATGTGAAAGAAATCACTACTACGTTGAAGATTCATGCCATGGTGGAGCGTGACCCGAATGCTAAAGCAAAAACGAGTAAAGTTCCTAATTTGAAAAAATTACCAAAGGAATTACTTAAACCTACACCGGGAGGAGAAAGACCTTAAATGATAAAAAAATATCTTTTATCCGCATTGATCGTTTGGTCTGTAGTGGCTATTATCGGTCTTTTTTTGCGTTATATGCAAATTTGGCCGGTGGAGGTGAATTTTTCTTATTGGCTGCATGCACATTCGCATGCGGCTTTTTTAGGATGGATACATGCGGCTTTGGTGGTACTTCTTACGTATGCATTACATCCTTCCGTATTACAATCCGCTTTTTTAAAACGGCTTTTTTGGTTTTCGCAGTTGATGGTGGCAGGTATGTTGATTTCTTTCCCCATGCAAGGATATAAACTTTTCTCCATTTTATTTCTATCCTTGTTTTTATTGGGGACCTATGTTTGGGCTTGGATTTATTTGAAAAAATTAGACAATGGAAAGGTTTATCCGTTTACTTTTTCCTACGGAAAAACCGGAATTTTTTTTATGATATTGTCAAGCATCAGTCCGTGGATTTTAGGGGCGATTATTCATTTTTTAGGAAAAAACAGTGTTTGGTATAAGCTGGATATCTTTTTTTATCTGCATTTTCAATACAACGGATGGTTTTTCTTTGCGGTCATCGCACTTTTGATTTATTGGGTGGAGCGCTCCGGAATTATTTTGCCGCAACAACCCGTGAAAAAAGCCAAAAAGTTATTGACTGCCGGCGTTTTGCTGGGCTATGTGACCAATGTTCTGTGGATTGAACCGCCGCTCTATTATAATTTTATCGCTTTGATTTCGGTTATCCTTGAAGCTTGGGGTTTGTGGATTTTATTGGAGGTTTATAAGGATTTGCCTGAAGAATGGAAACAAAACAATATTGACGTGTGGATGAAATGGATAGGTGCGGGTTTCGGTTTGAAAGTGATTTTTCAGTTTATGGCGTCATGTCCATATCTGTCCATGGTGGCATATATATACCGCGATTTTATTATAGGATATCTTCATTTTGTGCTTTTGGGGGTTTACTCGGTATTTATACTTTGGATATCCCTTCATCTGAAATTGCTTAAAATTAAAAAATCATATATAATCGGTTTTTTCTCCGCATGGGCCGGTATGGTTACTTTTATTTTTATAAAAGGATTCATTCTTTGGTTCGGATGGCCGGGACATGATATCATACATTTAATTGTATTTGGTTTTACCTTTATAATGGTTCTGTTTATTTTATTGATTACTAAAGATGCTTTTAAAAAACTACATACAGGTCAGTATTCAAGTTAAAGACAAAAGTCTTTCCGATATGATTACCGCACTTATGTACGGAGAAAATTTCGAAGGATTTTGGGAAGAGAAAGACCAATTGCATGCTTTTATTCCGGAAGAGCTGTGGAATAAAACAAGATTTGAAAACTTGATAATAAAACCCTTTGATTTGACCTATTCCTTTCAAAGAATTGAAGAAAAAAATTGGAACAAAGCATGGGAAGAAAGTTTTCAACCCGTTTGGATTGATAAAAAAATTTATATCCGGGCAGGTTTTCATCCGCCTTCACCTGATCATGATGTTTTGGAAATTATCATTGACCCCAAAATGAGCTTCGGCACCGGTCATCATGAAACCACTTCTTTAATGATACGACTGATGTTGGAAGAAAATTGGGAAGATAAAACCGTGATTGATATGGGCAGTGGAACCGGTATTCTGGCTATTTTGGCCGAAAAACTAGGTGCCCGTGAAATTTTTGCCCTGGACGTGGACTCATGGGCCTATGAAAACATGAAAGAAAATATTTTGAATAACCAAACGTTTCGTATAAAACCCATTCATGGTGATGCGCTTGCCCTAGCTGATTTGCCGGAGGTTGATATTTTTTTGGCCAACATCAACAGAAATATACTCCTGAATGATATGAAACACTATGTCAAAAAAATTACCGCCGGAGGTCTACTATTTCTTAGTGGAATTCTTGATGATGATGTGCCATTGATTGAAAAAAAAGCATTACGTTTGGGTTTGAAGCCGATAAAACAAATAGAAGAAAACGGATGGGTGGCCATAAAATTTGGGCTTTAACCTAAAAACCTATAAATTTGCTTGTTAAGGCAATTCATAAATAGAAAATTTATGCGGGAAAAACATTTTCCTTTTGAAAACAAACTCCACCAAAAAGAAGAAACACATCATTTGATATTGTTTAATGATGACTATCACACTTTTGATGAAGTAATTGAAGCATTAGTATATCATTGCGGACACAGTGAGCAACAAGCCGAACAATGTGCTTGGATAACACACTATCGCGGAAAATGCACTGTAAAAACAGGCAACTATGAGCAATTGAAATCCATGGCCATTGCCTTATTGGAAGAAGGCTTAACGGTTGAAATATATTAAATTTTATGAAGTTAAAATTTATTTTAATTAGTGGTTTTTTATTGTTTTTTGTTTCTGTGATATCAGCGCAGGAACAAGTTATAAAACACACTGTGGAGCCAGGAGAAACCATTTACAGCATTGCCAGAAAATATAAAACCACGCCTTATAAAATTTTAAAATACAATTCCGGTTTAGACACACATATTCATCCCGGTCAAGTAATTCTCATTCCTGCAGGAGAAAGTGTGTTGGATACTATTAAAAAAGCCGGATATGCCGGATTCAAATATCATACGGTTAAAGAAAACGAAACCCTTTTCAGTATTTCCAAACAATACAATACGTCTTTGGAGGATATAATCAGTGTGAACCATATTGAAGAGAATAATATCAAGTTGGGGCAAGTTATCATCATACCCATCTATCCCGATCCTTTTAAAAAACTGGATACTACGAGATTTACGGTTTATACCGTTCAACCCAAAGAAGGAAAATGGAGAGTGGCTTATAAACACGGTATCACCGTGGAAGAATTGGAAAGATTGAATCCCGACATCAAAGAAAAACCACTGCAAATCAATCAAAAATTAATTGTTCCGAAGGTCAAAGCCGAAACCAAAACCGAAGAAGAAAAAAACTATCTTTTTCATGAAGTAAAACCCTTGGAGACCATTTACAGCTTATCTAAAAGATATAACATATCGCAAGAAGAACTTATTAAAAACAATCCCGAATTGACCGAAGGATTGAAAGCAGGTCAAATCATTAAAATTCCCAAGCAAAAAACTCGGCAAGAACTTCAAGGCAAGTTTATATATCATAAAGTCAAACCCAAAGAAACGCTCTGGA
>Ga0256832_1003505_pt1 | contig 10663 bp, 9 predicted proteins | sample 134614metaG_FD_190534 | JGI IMG/M metagenome (GOLD analysis project Ga0256832, IMG submission 190534) | Hydrothermal vent microbial communities from Lau Basin, Pacific Ocean - 134-614 | ecosystem: Environmental > Aquatic > Marine > Hydrothermal vents | place: Pacific Ocean: Lau Basin | collected...
ATGTGCCTGTCATGGATTCCTTGAAGGTCCTTCAGGTCGCCACATCCTATCCCCAGTTTCGAAATGACGTATCTGGCCCGTTCATACACCGTTTTGTAAAGGCCCTTGAAAGGAATGAAACTACCAAAGACCTGAGAAAAGGGGTAATAAGGAATAAATAAGGGGAATATAGCAGGTGAATGGGTTGTATTGGTATTTATTTTGCTCGGAAATCTTTTTTATATGAGCGCGGGCTAGAAACTTGATGAAAAAACATGCGAAGTGTCAGATGAGTTGCAGTACGGCCTTTGGCAGAACTGCTAATCTTGTATGTCCTCATTGTTTTTTTTGTATATAGAGAGTGAAAAGGAAATGACATGTCAAAAAAAGTAGCACTCATAACAGGAATTACCGGCCAGGACGGAGCATATCTTGCGGAGTTTCTGCTTAAGAAAGGTTACATTGTTCATGGGATAAAGCGCCGGGCATCTTTGTTTAACACTGATAGAATCGATCATTTATATCAAGACCCTCATGAGCCAGAAAGGAGCTTTATACTTCATTACGGGGACTTGACAGATTCCACCAATCTCATTCGCATTATACAGGAGGTTCAACCAGACGAAATATACAATCTTGCTGCTCAAAGCCACGTGGCAGTTTCTTTTGAGAGCCCTGAATATACCGCAAATTCAGACGCATTGGGGACTCTTCGTATCCTTGAGACCATTAGAATACTCGGTCTGGAAAATAAAAGCAGATTCTACCAGGCCTCTACATCAGAACTTTTTGGAAAGGTGCAGGAGATTCCGCAAAACGAAAGTACGCCTTTTTATCCCCGTTCTCCTTATGCAGTGGCAAAACTGTATGCCTATTGGATAACTGTTAATTACAGGGAAGCGTATGGCTTGTATACCTGCAATGGAATATTGTTTAATCACGAATCCCCCATTCGGGGTGAAACATTCGTTACCAGGAAAATTACACGGGCAGTGGCCAGGATATGCCTAGGCCTCCAAGACAGGCTCTATCTAGGCAATCTCGATGCCAAGCGCGACTGGGGTCATGCCAGGGATTATGTAGTAGCCCAGTGGCTTATGTTACAGCAGGAAGAGCCAGAAGATTTTGTAATAGCGACGGGTGAGCAGCATTCTGTCCGAGAGTTCTGTGAACTAGCATTTAAGCGCGCTGGCATAGCAATAGAATGGAAAGGTAGTGGAGTGGATGAGGTAGGTATTGCCTCCAGCATCAGGGGTTCAGACCTCATTGAGGCCAGAGATATAAAGATTAAAGAGGGTGACGAGGTAATCGCAGTGGACCCGCGGTATTTCAGACCCACAGAGGTTGAGACTCTACTGGGAGACCCAACAAAGGCCAGAGAAAAACTTGGCTGGGAACCCCAAATATCCTTCCAGGAACTGGTAAATGAAATGGTAATGGCCGATTTTGAGCTGGCGCGTAAGGACTATATGTGCAAAATGGCCGGGTTTAAGATTTATGACTACAATGAATAAAAAGGCCAAAATCTATATAGCAGGTCACCGCGGCCTAGTGGGGGCTGCAATTTTGAGACGCCTTAAAAGCGACGGCTACCAGAACCTTCTCACCAGGACCCATTCGGAACTCGATCTAAAGGACCAGGCTGCAGTACATGCCTTTTTTAAAAAGGAAAGGCCAGAATTTGTTTTCCTGGCTGCAGCCAGAGTGGGTGGCATTTATGCAAATGATACATATCCAGCCGATTTCATTTATGATAACCTGATGATTGAGGCAAATGTAATTCACGCAGCCTTCTTATTTGGCGTGAAGCGAGTTCTCTTTCTAGGAAGTTCCTGTATATATCCCAAGTTTGCCCCTCAGCCTATAAAGGAAGACGCACTTCTAACAGGGAAGTTGGAACCAACAAATGAACCTTATGCAGTAGCCAAGATCGCAGGAATAAAGCTTTGCGAGTCTTATAACCGCCAATATGGAGTCGACTTCCGCTCTTTGATGCCAACAAATCTCTATGGCCCAGGAGATAATTTTCATCCAACAGACAGCCATGTAATCCCTGCGCTTATAAGAAGATTCCATGAGGCCGAAGAGGAGAGTAGAGTCAAGGTGATGGTTTGGGGAACGGGTAAGGCCAAGAGGGAATTCTTGTATGTAGATGACCTCGCAGACGCCTGTAATTTTGTTATGAACATAACTCGCGAACAATATCAATCTGTCACAACTCCTATGTGTTCCCACTTAAATTGCGGAACCGGAAATGACATCTCAATCAAGGAATTGGCACACTTAATAGCAGATATAGTAGGGTTCAAAGGTGAGATTGTATTTGACACCTCCAAACCGGATGGAACCCCAAGGAAACTTCTGGATGTATCAAAGATTAAATCGCTGGGCTGGAAGCCCGCAACAGAGTTGAGGAATGGCCTAGAGAAAACCTACAGGTGGTATTTGGAAAACTACATTTAGTCTTTCAAGCTTTTTATCGTAAATTTCTTGGTCACTAGCCCAGTTAAGAACAAATAATTTAATACATGAGGTCATTTCAGCAGTTGCAGGCCAACAACGACACAATATTCGGTTTTAACAAGGCGGCCTTTAAAAAATATTTTTTTAATACCGGCTGGCTGTTTGCAGAAAAGATTTTGAGAATGGTTTTAGGCCTCTTTGTTGGGGTATGGGTGGCGCGATACCTGGGGCCTGAGCAGTTTGGGTTGCTGAGTTATGCTCAGAGTTTTGTGGCGTTATTCGCAGCAATTTCGACTTTGGGATTGGATCAGATAGTAGTCAGAGAGCTTGTAAAATATCCAGACAGAGAAAAAGAACTCCTTGGAACTGCTTTAGTACTGAGAATTCTTGGGGCTATTGCTACTCTAGGCGTTTTAACAGTAGCGGTAAAATTTACTACCAACGATGCATATACAAATGCTCTAATATTTATAATGGGCTCCGCTAGCATCTTCCAAGCCTTCAGGGTCATAGAACTCTACTTTCAGGCAAGAGTAACGAGCAAATACGCCGTTATTGCCAATATGATTTCTGTTTCCATTTCATCAATCGTAAAAATTATTCTCATACTATACAAAGCGCCACTTATATACTTCGCTTGGGTTGTGTTATTTGATAGTTTTGTATTGGCTGTCGGATATTTGTATTTTTTTAAAATAAGAGTTTCCTCTCCCTTTATTTTTTTAAAAACGAAGGTTAACATAGCGTTTTCACTTTTAAAAAATAGCTGGCCATTAATTTTGAGTGGTATAGCTGTGACTGTCTACATGAGAATAGATCAGGTCATGATAAAAAACATGTTAGATAATAGGGCAGTGGGACAATATGCAGCCGCAATCAAACTAAGTGAAATGTGGTATGTTATCCCAGTCGTTATCTCATCATCTCTTTTCCCAGCAATAATTAATTCCAAGGGAGCTAATGAAAATTTATATTATGACCGACTTCAGAAACTCTATGAGCTAATGATTCTATTTGCATTATGCATAGCATTGTCTATAACTTTATTTAGTAATTCAATTATCGAGATTCTTTATGGAGTTCAATATAATGAAGCAGCTAAGGTATTAATGGTACATATTTGGGCAGCAATATTTGTTTTTTTAGGTTGTGCAAGCTCAAGATGGTTATTGGCAGAGAATTTACAAATACTTTCCCTCGTCAATACTGCCATAGGAGCCATAACTAATATTGCATTAAACTTTATATTAATAAAGAATTGGGGAATCATAGGAGCTGCATGGGCCACTTTGATTTCGTATTGTATTTCAGCTTATTTAAGTTTGCTTTTTTGGAAACAAACAAGAATTAATTTTATTAAAATATCAAAAAGTTTTTTGTTTAAAAATCTAATCAATGTTTAAAGACATTATTAAGCGCATATTACCTTTAAGAGTAATAAATCAGTTGATTTATATTCGAAACAATTACCTTGATGGATTTGCTACGAAATCATATTCCCAAGAAGGCGAAGATGTGATCCTAAGACGAATATTTGAAAGACAACCAACTGGTTTTTATGTGGATGTGGGAGCCCATCATCCTAAAAGATTTTCAAACACTTACTTTTTTTATAAAAGGGGGTGGCACGGTATCAATATCGATGCCTTACCTGGGAGTATGCAACTTTTTAATAAGTATCGGCAAAAAGATATTAACTTAGAAATTGGGATTGGCAATAAAGAAAAGGAACTTAAATATTTTATTTTTAATGAACCTGCCTTAAATACATTTAATGAATCCCTTGCAAGAATTAGAGATGGGTTGAGAAATTATAGAATAATTGACACATTAAAAATTAAAGTGATGCCCTTGAAAAAAATCTTAGATTCGTATTTGCCTGAAGGGAAAGAGATTGATTTTATGGATGTAGATGTGGAAGGAATGGACTTTGAAGTATTGCAAAGTAACGATTGGGAGAAATATAGACCAACAGTTTTGGTCATAGAAATCCTTCCCGCAAACACGATTGAAGAATTAACAAATAATCCTATGTATATATATTTGAGAGAGAAAGGATACTCTCTTTTTGCAAAATTATTTAATAGCTCTATATTTGTCGCAAATGAAAAGCTTGACCTTGTAAGAAGGGGAAAAGTGATATGAATTTAGCCTCGATAGTGTTATTTGTTTATAATCGCCCCTGGCATACAAGGCAGACAGTTGAGGCGTTAAGAGAAAATGAACTGGCAAGCGAAAGTAAGTTGTTTATTTTCAGTGATGGTCCCAAGAACAAGGAGGCTAAAGAAAAAGTTCAGGAAGTAAGAAATTATATTAGAACGATAAAAGGTTTCAAACAAGTTACAATAATTGAGAGAGAAAAAAATTGGGGACTCGCGGATAATATTATAGATGGAGTAACCAAAGTTATTAATGAGTACAACCGAATAATTGTCCTTGAAGATGATATTGTTACCTCTCCGTATTTTTTAATATACATGAACAAGGCCCTTGAGTTTTATGAAAAAGAAAAAAAAGTGTGGCACATTAGCGGCTGGAACTATCCTATTGATCCAGCCGGCTTGCCAGATACATTTTTATGGCGGGTTATGAACTGCTGGGGTTGGGCTACTTGGGCAGACAGGTGGAAATATTTCGAGAAGGATACCAATAAATTAACGGCATCTTTTTCTGAAGAAGCGATCTTCAGGTTCAATGTGGATGGCCATGAAAATTTTTGGTCACAAGTATTACAGAATGTCCAAGGTAAGATAAACACATGGGCAATTTTCTGGTACGCTACTATTTTCCTTAACAATGGATTATGTCTCAATCCATCATTGAGTTATACAAGAAACATAGGTCATGACGGGAGCGGTGTGCATTGTGGCAAATCTGGCTATCCTGACAATAGAAAACTGAATATTAACGATAATCCTAGATTTTCTTCAAATATTACGGAGAATAAAAAGACTGTTGAAGTGATCAAAAAATATTTGTCTCAGAGAAAAAGCATACCTAAACAAATAGTCAATAAGGTTGCCCGATTAATTCTAAAGAGAAATATCTTTTAATGAAGGTTCTCCATGTCAACACTCATGATGTCAGTGGAGGAGCAGCAAGAGCGGCATATCGTCTCCATCAGGCGCTTCTATCAGTAAATGTAGACAGCCGTATGCTGGTGCAATATAAAAAAAGTGATGATCAGACGGTTTCAATGGTGGCCTCTGACAAAGTCGGAAAGGCATTAGCCCTTATTCGGCCTGCCATTGATTCGGTTCCTCTTCGTTTCTACCGGAATAAAACACCTACACTCTTTTCTCCTGCATGGCTCTGGTCTAACCGGCTGATAAGTAAAATAAACGAGATGGCTCCTGATATCGTACATCTTCACTGGATTTGTGGGGGGATGGTTCGAATTGAGGATTTACCTAAAATTAAGGCACCGATTTTTTGGAGTCTTCATGATATGTGGGCATTTACAGGAGGTTGTCATTATAACGAGGGGTGTGAAGGTTATTTAGATAAATGCAACACCTGTAAGGTACTAGGTTCAGATGGAGGCACAATCCTAAGTCGATGGATTTGGAAAAGAAAAAACAAGGCTTATGCAAAGATGCCAAATCTGATTGTAGTTGGTCTAAGTAACTGGTTAAGAAAGTGTGCCGCAACCAGTAAATTACTTTCCCGTTCTAGTATTTATTGCCTTCCCAATCTTATTGACACCAGTAAGTATAAGCCAATGGAGAAGGATATCGCCAGAAAATTATGGAATTTACCACCAAATAAAAGGTTTGTTCTGTTTGGTGCCATGTCAGCAACAAGTGATCCGCGAAAGGGATATAATCAATTAATTCGGGCTTTGGGCAACTTAGGTAAGAACATTGAATTAATTATTTTTGGGAGCTCGAAGCCAGGAAATGCCAATGAATTTTTACAAAAAACACATTACATGGGCTATTTGCATGATGATGTTAGCATGGCGGCTTTATATAACGCTGCCGATGTTATGGTCGTTCCGAGTTTACAGGAAAATCTATCTAATGCCATTATGGAAAGCTTAAGCTGCGGAATACCTGTGGTTGCCTTTGCTATAGGAGGCAATGGTGATTTAATAGAACACAAAAAAAATGGCTATCTTGCCAAGCCCTATGATACTTCTGATTTGTCAGAAGGTATTAAGTGGGTACTGAACAATAAAGACTATGAAGGGCTGAGGCGTTCTGCCAGGGAAAAAGTACTTCGGGAATTCGACAGCAGGGTTGTTGCAAAAAAATATATTGCCCTTTACGGGGAAGTTTTGTGTAGTTAATATAAATCTTTTGTCATGTAATGACAATGTATTCCTCCATGGAAATTAGAATCCATGTCAAGGTAATTGTTTTAAGAGATTAAAATGTACTCTTACTGCAATCAATAGGTAACTCATTGAATGTCTAGCAAAATATCACCTTATACGAGAAGGGGCTGTACCAAATAACATGCTTCTTTCAATAATCACAGTAAGCTTCAATTCGTCAAAATATATTCGTCAAACCATTGCGAGTGTTATCGGTCAAACCTTCACTGATTTGGAATATATCATAATTGATGGTGGATCAACCGATGGAACTGTAGACATCATAAAACAATATGAGCATAAAGTTAATTACTGGATGTCTGAGCCAGACAATGGCATAGCCGATGCTATGAATAAAGGATTATCGGTTGCCAAAGGTGATTATATCCTCTTCTTGCATTCTGATGATTATCTGTTGAACGCCCATAGCATTGAATTGGCATCTCAACATTTTACACCAAGGAGGGATATTTTTTTGTTTGATATTTTTCTAGAAAAAGAAGGACGACGAATACTTCGCCGTCCACGAGGACTGAATTGGTGGATAAATCTCAAAACAGGTGTTTTTCACCAGAGTGCCATCTGTTCCAAGGCTTTCTTTGATTCAATCGGGCATTTTGACGTCAATTTTAAAATCGCTATGGACTATGATATCTTCCTCAGAGCCTATCGTTCAGGAATTAAGGCCCAAAAGGTCCACATGCCCATTTCTGTTATGCGTCTTACTGGTATAAGCTCAAGACTTGATTGGCCTGATCTGCAAGAGCGTTTTAGAGAAGAAAAGCTTGTACACTTCAAAAATTGCCCATCGCTAACAGCATATTGGTTTTATAAAATATACTGGTTTCTATATATTCCATATAGAAAACTGCAAACAATGGCCAAGTTGTAGAAACATACACCATAACAAAATGATCTCTACTATAATTCCCACATTTAATGATGCTGAAAAGGCAATTAACACCGCAAAACGCTTGAAAGAAATAGCAATCTCTAGCAATTGTGAATTGGAAATTTTAATTGTTGATGATGGGTCTAGTGCCGAAGCCAGAAAAAAATTACAATCTTACAGTGAATTTAAACTGATACTAAATGAAAAAAATTTGGGCAGGGCTGTTACCAGAAACCGGGGAGCTTCTCTTTCTACCGGGGAATCCTTGCTATTTATTGATAGCGATTGCTTTCCGGTAAATAATAGCTTTTTACGTAATCATCTTAAAGCGTTGAAGAGTGCAGATATTAGTATAGGCCCGGTATTGCCACCTCCTGATAATTCTTTCTGGTCCAAATATCAAAAAAAAAGTGCCCAAAGACGAAGTGTACTATTTAAAAAAGGATACTATTTCATGATGACCAGCGCAAATTTCATGATAAAAACGAAGTTATTTAATGCACTGAGAGGATTTGATCCTTCTTACTCACGTTACGGATTTGAAGATCGCGATTTTTTTATACGAGCCCACGTTGCAGGAGCAAAATTTAGTCTCACAGAGGACGCCGCGGTAATTCATAAGGACAACTTGAACTTGACCTCAGTTCTCCGAAAAATGAATGAAGCTGGGAAAACCACCTCTTCCATATTTGAACAGAGGCATCCCCTGGTTTATCGAAAATTAGGATATGCAGCTATTGATACGAGATATAATTTTCTAATGAAGGGGATAATACCATTTTTTCCCATTCTAATGCACTATTCCACAATATTGGACAAGGTATTAGAGGTATTCCCTTTTTTTATTTCCAATAAAATGGCAAAATTGTTTATAGCTATTGCATATGCACATGGAACGTTTAACAGAGAGTATGCAAAAAATTTGCAGTAAAAGAGCGCCAGCCAAAACTATCGGCAAAAGAGCGGACAAGTGCTGCTGGTAATTTGCATCTTGCGGTTAAAATATTGATCACCTGTTCGGAAAAGTGCCATGTATCCCCTGCTGGCACTAAGAAACCACTAACTCCATCCTTAACAGCATCTGTAACACCACCAGCCTTGAAGGCCACGGTTGGAGTTCCGTGGGCTGCAGCCTCAATGGCGACCATGCCAAACCCCTCATTGTCACCGGGTAGCTCTTGTACCGGAAATATCAATACATCGGCAGCAAAGTAGGCTTCAGAAAGCTCAGGATGATCATGAGGCCTAGCCCCCAAAAACAGCACTCGTTCTTCGAATCCGTTTACGCGAATAAGATTCTTCACTCTCTCTATCTCTCCCTTATTCTCCAGGAGTCCGCCTTTGGGTTCATCCCCTATAACTATCAGCTTAGCCTCGTTACATTTTTTGATTATCTCAGGCAATATCCGCTCCACAAAGATCCCAAGTCCCTTTCTCTTGGTGATCCTACCAACATATAACATCAGGGGAATTCCGCCTAACCCGTAACGATCCCTGAATGTTCTACTGGCGGTAGCTTTATGACTCAAATCCGGAAGCGTGACTCCAGGATGGATAATAGTAATCTTGGCATCATCTACACCTTTCGATAGTGCCAACTCGCGGGTGAAATGGCTGTTTACCAGTACCTTGTCCATTTTTCTGAAAAAAAAGGGCCATAAAGACTGATACATAAAATTATCTACTTCTACATCCAGCCCATGCAGATATACAAATTTTTTTACGTCTGTGGATCTCGCTGCGATGTAAGCAATGGGAGCCATCAATCCGCTCCCGCAAAATACTATCTGGGGTTTAAAGGCGCGCACTAGTCTGGAAGCGTGGAAGGCCGAGTTGAGCAGTAATCGCCAAAGAGGGGAGATAGGAACTTCTTGTACTATTACATCATCAGGAAGATGAGTTGAACAACCTGGAGGACCTACTACTATCAAACGATATCTCTCGTTTATAGCGTCTGCTATATGCCAGACTAGCCTCTCCATGCCCCCAATCAAAGGCGGCAAATTTCGCGTAATGAGAAGTGCGGTTTTCAATTCTGTATACCCCTCGAAATTTGATTTCTTTGGATTTAGTGTCTCCATAATTTCAAATCCCAAGAAAACGTCGAGGCCCCCAAGTTACTTCCAAAGTTTTTGAAAAAAAAGGAGCAGCTAAACCGAGAATCCTGTTAATATAGCAACATAATCTTATTTTCATTATCGGCAGGTGAAAACGATTAATGAGAAAAAACAGTTTTCTGAACAGGCTCCCTGAGGGCGTTATACTGGCAGACGGCGCTTTGGGCACCTACTTTTACGAAAAGGGTGTGGCCCTTGGCACTAACACCGACCTTCTAAACATCTCTGATCCAGACCTGGTCTATTCCGTACACGAGGAGTACATCCGGGCAGGCAGCCAGCTCATAGAGACAAATACCTTTGGTGCAAACCGTTTCAGGCTAGGCCACCTGGGCCGGAAGCTCTCTGTTCGTGAAATAAACCAGGCTGGTGCTGCCGTTGCAAGAAAGGCTGCCGGAAAGGACATTTTTGTGGCAGGCTCCATGGGGCCAACCGGTGTGGATTTTCCTTTGGACATTGAGGAGCTTACTCAGTCTGACATAGAAGCGGCCTTCAGGGAGCAGGCTGAGGCGCTGCTTGATGGTGAGGTTGATCTTTTGATCCTTGAAACGTTTACCCACCTGGACGAGCTTCTTGTTGCAATAAGGATCATTAGAAAGATGGACGCAGGCATCCCTATTGTGGCCCAGATGGTCTTCCCGTCTCGTGGAAAAACCGCCCACGGCCTTGATGCACTCTACTGTGCCGACATGGCCATCCAGGAAGGCTGCAACTGTTTTGGTACAAACTGCGGCAGAGGGGTAAAGGCCATGCTGGAGGCCATTGAGCACTTATCTTCCATAAGGGACAGGGTGCCCCTTTCTGCCTTCCCAAATGCAGGAATTCCCGAGGTCATGGACTGCCGAATGGTCTATTCCACGCCACCCTCCTACATGGCTGAAAAGGTGGTGGAGA
>Ga0256832_1003506_pt1 | contig 10663 bp, 8 predicted proteins | sample 134614metaG_FD_190534 | JGI IMG/M metagenome (GOLD analysis project Ga0256832, IMG submission 190534) | Hydrothermal vent microbial communities from Lau Basin, Pacific Ocean - 134-614 | ecosystem: Environmental > Aquatic > Marine > Hydrothermal vents | place: Pacific Ocean: Lau Basin | collected...
CTATGCCTTGCGGAAAGAATCCGTGAATTGTTCTGATTCTCTTGTGCAATCCAACCCGTTTCTTTGTCTGCAACAAAACAACAGATTGTCTTCGGTGTTTGGCTATACATTTGGCTGGGATCGGCGTAATGATCCAATCGAGCCGACACGCGGCTGGAATATGAGTCTGTCGCAGGATTTTGCCGGTATTGGCGGCGATGTCAAATATCTGCGTACCGAATTACACGCCGGAACCTATTATGGCCTGTTTAAGGATGTTATCGCTTCTGGCAAGATTTCCGGTGGTTATATTACCGGCTGGGGCGGTGAGGACGTTCAGATCAATGACCGTTTTTTCAAAGGTTCAAGGATATTTCGTGGCTTTGATGTTGCCGGAATTGGCCCGAGGTCAGTTACTGTGCCTGTAGATAAAACACTGGATGAAGGTTTTCGCGGCAATGCGCTTGGCGGGAATGCCTATGGACATGCTGTTGCCGAGGTGAGTTTTCCGCTTGGCATTAAATCTTTACTTGGTAGTGTATTTATCGAAGCCGGAACGGTAGGACTTTTGGATGACACATTTAAGACAACCCAGACGCTTCAGAACGGAACACAGGTTGTTGTACGTGATAATCTGTCTATCCGATCCATTTTCGGGGCCAGTGTCTTCTGGGAATCACCCTTCGGCCCGCTCCGTTTTGACTTTACCAAGCCAATAAAGAAAGAGCCGTTTGACGAAACAAAATCATTCCAATTCACAACCAGTACGAGGTTTTAACATGAAGTACTCAAAGATTATTAAAGCAGGATTTATCGCAGGTTTTGCGGTTTTTGCCATGGCCGGGACGGCTATGGCCCAGTCCAAGACTTTGGTGGTTGACTATAACAAGGTCATCAACCGGTCCAAGGCCGGCAAGAGCATTGCCAAACAGCTCAAGGCCATTGCCACTTCCATGCAAAACGAGCTTAATTCTCAGGTGAACAGCCTGAAAAATGAGGAAAAAGCTGTTAAGGAAAGCACCAAGGGCATCAAGACTCTGGCTGACCTGAAATCCAGACCTGACCTGCAACAGAAAATCCAGAATTTCAAACTCAAGGAACAAAAGACAGCCCTGGATGCCCAGTACAAAGATGCCGAGATGAAGAAAACCCAGGCTGTGGCTCTGTCAAAAGTGGCCAAGAAGATGAATGAAATTATTGCCAATGTTGCCCGTGAGCGCGGGGCTGATCTTGTGGTTGATGTCAGCACGACTGTTTATGCCTCGCCTTCTGTTGATATCTCCTCCACGGTGATGTCGAGACTGGATTCACAAATGCCGAATGTCGTCGTCACCCGTGTCCGTCTGCCGCGCAAGCCATTGCCGCAACCCAAAAAATAGTCAGACAGGCTTAGGATGGTCGATGAACGCTTTTATAAACGTCTCGGCCCCCTGCCACTGGTTGAGCTTGTTGACGGGCTGGATATAGATATCCCCGAAGGCCGGTTTTGTGATTTGCTGATTGAGGATGCCGCGCCGGCTGACCAGGCCGGTGTACGGCAGATTACCTATCTGGAAGGCAAAACGGCAAAAAAGAAAATCCCTGACTGCCAGGCTGAGGTCTGCCTTGTCACGCCATCGCTGGCGGAGCCTGTCGGGGCGCAAAATGTTCTGGCTCTGAAGTCCGAAAATCCCCGCGCGGATTTTGCCAGAATATTGACGCGTCTTTACCGGAAACGCCCGTTTCAATCCGATCGTTCTGGGCATTTTGACCATGTCGATATTGGGCCGGGGGCTGTTATCGACAAAACGGCCACGATTGGTCCAGGCAGCTCTATCGGGCCGAATGCTGTCATAGGACCGGGGGTTGTGATTGGCAAAAACTGCCAGATAGGGGCTGGTGCCGTTATTGAATTTACGGTTATGGGCGATGCGTGCCATATCCTGTCGGGGGCCGTTTTGGGCGGGGACGGGTTTGGTGTTGTCCGTACCGCGTCCGGCACGATAGAGGTCCCGCATGTTGGCATTGTCAAACTGGAAGACAATGTGACGATTGGCAGTCTGAGCGCTATAGACCGGGCCATGTTTGGTGAAACCTTTATTGGTACGGGGACGAAACTCGATAATCTTATCCAGATTGCCCATAATGTCCGGATTGGCAGGAATGTGGTTATTGCCGCGCAAACAGGGATTTCCGGGAGTTGCACTATTGGAGACAATGTGCTGATGGGCGGCAATGTCGGGCTTGCTGATCATCTGGACATTGGTGAGGGAGCTGTTCTGGCCGCCAATGCCCAGCTTATGCACAATGTCCCTGCCGGGGAGGTCTGGAGCGGTGTTCCGGCCCAGCCGATACGTCAGCATATGCGGGAAATTGCCATGATCCGGAAAATGCTCAAAACAAACCGGAAAAAAACGTCATGACGCAGAATACCCCCGACACTGGCGTTCAATTCCCGTTACAGGCCGACCAGATCATGCACTATCTGCCGCACCGCCCGCCAATGCTGATGCTGGATCGGGCATTGGGGATTGATGAAGATGGCTATCTGCTGGCGGAGAAGGACGTGAGTGAAGATGCATTTTTCTTTCAGGGGCATTTTGAAGGTCATCCGATCATGCCGGGTGTGATGATTGTCGAAGCCATTGGTCAGGCAGGGGCCTTGCTGGCGGCTGTCATGGGAAGTTTTGACACGCAGACGCATTTGCTGGCATTTACCGGTCTGGAGAGAGCCAGATTTCGCCAGATGGTGAAGCCAAATGAAACGCTTTGTGTCTATTGTAAAATTGTCAAAAGCCGCAGAAACCTGTACAAGTTTGAGGGCCGGGCCGAGGTTGACGGGCGAATCGTAACCGATTTGCAGTTTTCCGCCGCGCTCACACCGAAGGAAACTTAACGAATAACAGCCACAGGACGTCCTATGCCCGTTACCATACATCCCTCTGCCCATGTTGATAAAGCGGCCGAACTGGCCGATGGTGTCGAGATTGGCCCGCTTTGTGTGGTCGGCCCCGATGTCAAGCTCGGCAGGAATGTCAAACTGGTCTCACAGGTCAATATTGCCGGGCACACCGAGATTGGTGAAGACTGTCAGCTCTATCCATTTGTCTCGCTTGGTCACCCGCCACAGGACTTCAAGCACAAAGGCGGGCCGGTCAGCCTGAAAATTGGTGCGCGCACAATTTTGCGGGAAAATGTCAACATCCATCCCGGCACGGATGCCGGACGCCCGGAAACAGTGATCGGTGAGGATTGCTATTTCATGGTGGGTACCCATGTTGCGCATGAGGGGCGTGTTGGCAATAATGTCATTCTTTCCAACGGAACGCAGGTCGGCGGTTGTGTCACGATAGGGGATAATGTGATTATAGGTGGTCTGTCTGCCGTGCACCAGAACTCCAGAATTGGCAAACATGCCTTTATCGGCGGTATGACGACAGTTGTGAAGGATGTCATTCCCTACGGCATGTCAGTGGGGAATATCCAGAAGCTCACCGGTTTGAACATAGTCGGGCTCAAGCGACGCGGCTTTTCACGCAAAAAAATACATGATCTCAGGGCGGCCTACCGCATGTTGTTTGCGCCTGAGGGCACATTTGCCGAGCGGCTTGAGGATTGTGCCCGCCAATATGCCGACCATGAACAGGTGATGGAAATTATCGAATTTATCCGCACGCCTGAAACACGCAATCTGTGCATGCCCGATTTCGGGATGACCGAAGATTGAGCCAGGGACGAAAAATAGGCCTGATTGCCGGGGCGGGGGCCTTGCCGCACACAGTTGTGGCACAGGCAAAAGCCCAGGGTGATGACATTGTTGTCGCCGCACTCCAGGGCTTTTCAAACCCGGAAGATTTTGATGCCCGGGCCCAGGCGTATGGTTTTGGTGAAATTGGTGGACTGATCAAAAAGTTCAAGCAGGAGCAGTGTACGCATATCAGCTTTGCCGGTCAGGTCAGTCGCCCCGAATTTGCCAATATAAAACCGGATTTGAAAGGCATGCGCCTCCTGCCCAAAGTGATTAAGGCAGCGGCCAGGGGGGATGATGCTCTGCTCAAGCTCATGGTCTCTGTTTTTGAGAAAGAAGGTTTTGAAATCCTGGCACCACAGGATATTTGTCATTCCTCCCTCATGCCGCAAGGCCCGCTTGGAACAGTGGCTCCGGATGAAGAACAGTGGGCCGATATTTCCAAGGCCATGCATATTGCCGCCATTATCGGGGCGGAAGATATTGGACAGGGTGCCGTGGTTCATAACGGGCTGGTGCTGGCGGTTGAAGCCCAGGAAGGTACCGATAAAATGCTAAAACGCGTAGCAGACCTGCCCGCCGCCATTCGCGGCGGCGTGCTGGCCAAACGCCTGAAACCCGGACAGGAGGCGCGTGTTGATCTGCCGACGATCGGGGTGAGGACAGTAGAGCTGGCTGCCAAAGCCGGTCTTACGGGCATAGCCCTGCAGGCGAACAAGGCGTTTGTCATGGATATTGAGGCGGTCAAACAAAAGGCCGATGCTCTCGGTCTGTTTGTTGTGGGGCTGGATGATGCGGACTAGGCAACATGTCTTTATTGTCGCGGCTGAAAAATCCGGCGATGAACTGGGCGCGGGTCTGGCCCGGCAATTGCGCGAACAGACGGGCGGTCAGATTACCCTTTCGGCCATAGGGGGCTCGGCTTTGGCGGGTGAGGGGCTGGACAGCCCGATAGACATCAGCCCCTTATCCATTCTCGGCTTTACCGAAGGGCTCAAGGCTTATCCGATTATTATGGACCGTGTGTACCGAACCGCCGATTTTATCATTGAGTCCGGGGCGGGAGCGGCTGTGCTGATAGACAGCTGGGGCTTTATGATGCGGGTGGCCAAACGCCTGCGCAAGAAAGGCTTTGGCGGCAAGATTATAAAATATGTCGCCCCACAGGTCTGGGCCATGCGCGAGGGGCGTTCAAAGATTCTGGCCGCCTATGTCGATGCCCTTTTGACCATTCATTCCTTTGATGCGCCTTATTTTACCCGGCATGGCCTGAAAACAATTTATGTGGGAAATCCCGTGTTTGATATGGATTATCAGTGTGGGGACGGGGCAGGACTGCGATCTAGGTTTGGCATCGGCCCGGATGCGCCCGTGCTGTGTGTGCTGTTCGGCTCGCGCCTGTCCGAAATCCAGAAACTGGCTGCCCCGTTTGCCGATGCCGTCGCCCGTCTGAAACGTGAAATGCCGGATCTGGCTATAGTCGCGCCTGTTTCTGATACGATTACCGAAGATGTTCTGGCCGCTGCCGGGACGTATCCGGCCTTGCAAGATGTTATCATGCTCGGTGAGAATCAAAAGCTGGATTGCTTCGCTGCTGCCGATACGGCTTTGGCCTGTTCAGGCACGGTGACCACCCAGCTGGCTTGTGCCGGAGTTCCGACAGTCGTGGCTTACCGGCTCAACACCCTGACCTATCTGATTGCCAAACGCCTGTTCAAACCCGCCTATATTTCCATTGTCAATATCGCTGCTGATGCGGCTCTTATGCCTGAATTCATGCAGGATGACTGCACCGGCGAAAACCTGGCTGCCGCTGCCCTGGCGTATTTGCACAATGAAGAGAAACGTGAGCAGGCCAGCCGGGCTTTGCTGGCCCAAACCGCTAAAATGCGCGGTGATAAAACCAGATCCAGTTCTGCCCGCGCTGCCCGGGCCGTTTTGGATCTGCTAAAACCGACATGAGCAGACAAGAAAACCTTCCCCGTAAAGCGGGGAAGGCTGGGAATCCGCTCTGCCTTCCAAAGTTAGGTGTCCAGAGAGCGTAAGCGGGTCTATTTGCGTGCGTCCATTGGGATATAATCGCGTTTGGTCGGGCCTGTATAGAGTTGTCTCGGGCGACCAATGCGCTGGGATTTGTCTTCCAACATTTCATTCCACTGTGAAATCCAGCCCACCGTTCGGGCCAGAGCGAACAATACAGTAAACATGGAGGTTGGGAAACCAAGAGCGGACAGGACAATGCCGGAGTAGAAATCGACATTCGGGAAGAGTTTTTTCTCGATGAAATACTCATCATTCAGGGCGATTTTCTCCAATTCCATCGCCACATCCAGGATGGGGTTGTCCGTAATGTTGAGTTCTTTCAAAACGGCGTGGGCGGTTTTTTGCATAACCTTGGCGCGCGGGTCGTAATTCTTATAGACGCGGTGGCCAAAGCCCATCAGGCGGAATGGATCATTGCGATCCTTGGCGCGGGCAATAAATTCCGGTATGCGGTCAGGCGTGCCAATATCCCTGAGCATACGCAGGCAGGCTTCATTGGCCCCGCCATGCGCCGGTCCCCATAAACAGGCAACGCCGGCGGCAATGCAGGCAAAGGGGTTGGCCCCGGAGGAGCCGGCCAGTCTCACGGTTGAGGTGGAGGCATTTTGTTCATGGTCGGCATGCAGGATGAAAATTTTGTCCATGGCATCAGCGATGACCGGGTTGACTTCGTATTTTTCACTCGGAACAGCAAAACACATTTTGAGGAAGTTTTCAGCATAGCCCAGTGAGTTATCAGGATAAACAATAGGCTGGCCGATAGAATATTTGTAGGCCCGGGCGGCAATCGTCGGCATTTTGGCAATCAGACGGACAACAGCCAGATCACGTTGCTCATTATCATTTATATCCGTGGAATCGTGATAGAATGCGGACAGAGCCCCAACAGTGGCACAAACCATCGCCATTGGGTGGGCATCGCGGCGGAAGCCAAAGAAGAACCTTTCGACCTGCTCATGTAACATGGTATGACGTGTGATGAGTGTCGTAAACTCCTCACATTGGTTTTTGTTTGGCAGCTCCCCATTGATCAGCAGATAGGCCGTTTCAAGGAATGTGGATTGTTCGGCCAGCTGTTCAATCGGATAGCCGCGATACAGTAAAATACCCTTCTCACCATCAATATATGTAATCTGGCTTTCAGTACTGGCGGTGGAGGTATAACCGGGGTCGAAGGTAAAATGCCCTGATTGTTTGTAGAGCGGACGGACGTCAATGCAATCCGGGCCCATTGTCCCGGCATAGACAGGCAGCTCAAATTTATTGCCCTTCAAATTGACTTCCGCAGTACCATTCAGTCTGATTTTGTTTTCCATAATATCCTCTTAACTGTTTCTATGTGTTTGCATAATGTGTTTTGAGCGCATCTTCAATGCGACCCAGTGTCTGGTTTTGGCCCAGAATCTCCATGACTGTCGTGAGATCCGGGGCCGGATGTCCACCGGTCAGACAGGCACGCAAGGGCGCGCCGACCTTGCCAAAACCAATGTCCTGCTCCGTGATATAGTCCTGTATAATCTTGAGTAGAGTTGCCTCTGTCCATTGCTCCGGCTTAACCTGTTTGAAGTGTGAAAGCAATTCACGAAGATATTTTTCCGCTTCCGGCTTGAGCGGTTTTCGGGCTTTTCCTGAAATCTCAATCGGACGTTCCAGTGTGGCAAAACGGGTTTTGTCCGCCAGTTCGACCAGGGTTTTGGAGCGGCTCACGACTGCCGGAATTGCACGTTTCAGACGCCGCAGTTGTTCTGGTGCTAACGGGCCTTCATTTTTGTCTTCAAAAAAAGTCTGTCCGTATTCCAGGATGTCTTTAGGTGCGGTTTTTTGCAAATGCTGTGCGTTAATCCAGGCCAGTTTGTCAAAATCCAGCCGGGCCGGGGCCTTGTTAATATCGCAGAGTTCGAAAATCCGGCTAATCTGCTCGTCATCGAAAACTTCCATATCGCCATGACTCCAGCCCAGACGGGTCAGATAATTGCGTAATCCTGCGGGGAGATAGCCCATATCGCGGTAGGCTTCGACTCCAAGTGCGCCGTGGCGCTTGGAGAGCTTTTTGCCATCCGGCCCGTAGATAAGCGGGACATGGGCAAAATCCGGCACAGTCCAGCCCAAAGCCTCATAGATGAGCTTCTGGCGTCCGGCATTGACCAGATGGTCATCCCCCCTGACGATATGCGTGATGCCCATATCATGGTCATCCACAACGACGGCCAGCATATAGACCGGGCTGCCGTCGCGCCTGAGCAGAATGAGATCATCAAAATCCCTATTGTCCCAACTCACCTCGCCCTGCACGTGGTCACGGATTTGGGTGCGGCCCTCGGGAACACGGAAACGGATGACAAAATCGCGGCCCTTTGGTGGTTTGCCGCCATCACGCCATTTTGAACGAAAAGCCCGCCCTTCCGTCCGGCTGGCGGCACGTTCGGCAGCAATTTCCTCTTCACTCATATAGCAGGGGAAAGCATGGCCGCTGGCAATCAATGCCTCTGCGGCAGCTCTGTGTCTGTCGGCATTTTGGCTTTGATAGACAATCTCGCCATCATGGGCGAGGCCCAGCCAGTCAAGCCCGTCGAGAATGGCCTGTGTGGCTTCCGGTGTTGAGCGGGCCTTGTCCGTGTCTTCAATGCGCAAGCGAAATTCACCACCATGATGGCGGGCAAAATAATAGCAAAACAGGGCCGTCCTTGCCCCGCCAATGTGCAAGAAACCTGTAGGCGAGGGGGCAAAACGTGTTACAACGCGAGGGTGAGACATATGTTTCCGTTTCATCAGTTCAAAGTCTTGTTGTGCGTGGAGTGTACCATAGAGGCGGGGGAAAATAACAGACCAAACATCGGCCAATCTGGTGAAAAAACAGCTTTTTTTACCAGGGTGGCGGATGGATTGTCCGAAACTGTCCTGCAGGCACGGTTTGAATGGTCACTGCTGGCATTTGCTGTTGGCATTGGCGTGTATTTTGGCTGGTGGCATGAGCCATCCCTGCCAGGTATCGCGGCTCTGCTCGTGCTGTTGGCGGCCATGGCGATGTGGCTGTCAAAACGCATTGTCCTCTATGAAATTCTTGTTCTGATCCTGATGGGAGTGGCCGGATTTGGCCGGGCGGCCCTTCACACCAAAGCGGTTACCACATCCGTGCTGCCTGAGCGCAGTTATGTCATTACCGGCTGGGTAGAGAAATTAACCACGTCCGGCAGTTTCAAAACTGCTTATATCCGTGTGCACTCTATTGACAAGCTGTCTGCGGCAGAAACGCCGTTTCGTGTGCGTGTCAGGCTCAAACCCTATGGGGTAAAGCCGGGCGAGGGGATCAGGATTCGGGCTGTGCTCAGCCCGCCGCCCGGCCCGGCTGTGGTGGGCGGGTATGATACCGGGCGGGCCGCCTGGTTTCGGCGTATCGGCGGTTTTGGCTATGCCATTTCAAAGGTTGAGAAAGTGCGGATCAATCCAGGGACTTTTTCGGACAGGCTGGATCGGATTCTGGTGCGCTTTCGCGCCGGGTTATCGCGCCGTATTCAGGCCCGCGCCCCACCCGAGACGGCGGGATTGCAGGCCGCGCTTCTGACCGGTGATCGATCGGCTATCCCGCCAGAACAGGCTCAGGTCTTGCGTGATGCCGGTCTGGCGCATGTCCTGGCGATTTCCGGCCTGCATATGGGCATATTGGCGGGTGGGGCCTATGTTCTGCTTTCCTGGATTCTGGCTGTGACGGGGCCGCTGGCCAGACGCTATGATATGCGAAAATGGGCAGCAGGGGCAGCCATTTTTGTGGCAAGCTTTTATCTCCTGATTTCAGGCGCAAGCATTTCAACACAAAGGGCGTATATCATGGCGGTGATAATGTTTGCCGCCATTATCCTTGATCGGCGGGCGGTGTCTTTACGTGCCGTCGCAGTGGCCGCGACCCTGACCTTGCTGATCCATCCGGAAAGCCTGCTGTCAACCGGATTTCAGATGTCGTTCTCGGCAACGGCGGCCCTTGTTGTCGTTTACAGATATTGGGCAGACCATCGTCTGGACTATAACCGGAGACATATGCTTGCCCGTATCCGCAACGGACTGGTGACACTCTCACTCACAAGTCTGGTTGCGGGACTGGCGACAGGGGGCTTTGCCGCGCTTGGATTTCACCGTTTTGCCCGTTATGGATTTATTGGCAATCTTCTGGCCATGCCGGTCTTCACCCTGATTGTCATGCCGTCCGGTTTTATTGCCGTGCTACTGATGCCGCTTGGGCTGGAGTATTGGCCGCTTTGGCTAATGGGCAAGGGCCTGGACGCAGTTTTGAGTATCAGCGGGCGGGTGGCTGGCCTTGATCATGCTGTCTGGCATTTCAAATCTGCCGGGCCGGGCGTTTTGTCTCTCTATGGTCTTGGCTTTGCCTTTTTGTGTTTGGGACCTTATCGGGTGCGGTTGGCCGGACTGGTCACCATGGGTCTGGCACTGTTATGGTGGACACAAACTTCGAGGCCCGACATGCGGATATCAGAAGCGGGCCGGATTGCCTTCTGGGACACATCGGATATCAATCTTCTCTATGTTGACAGAAAGCGTGGAGATGGGTTTGGTCGGGCCCGATTTGTCGAGCGGGCAGGCCGCCCGGACGCCCGCTTTCAATCCTATTATGATACGCAAGCGCTTTGTGATGCGCTGGCCTGTCGTCTCCGCATAAAGGGAAAAATTGTGACGGTTGCCAGTGAGCCCCAGGCCGTCAGGACTGCCTGCGCCGAGTCTGATCTGGTCATACTGACCCTGCGCCAGGCCGGCCCGGTGGCGCGCAGACAGTGCAAATCTGTCCTGATTGATGGCCAGAGCCTGGCCCAAAGCGGGGCTATTGAACTCACCTTCCAAGGCAACCACATTCGCATGCAACAAAGCAATCCCCCCAAACGCCGCAACCGGCCATGGGGGGGATTG
>Ga0256832_1003507_pt1 | contig 10662 bp, 3 predicted proteins | sample 134614metaG_FD_190534 | JGI IMG/M metagenome (GOLD analysis project Ga0256832, IMG submission 190534) | Hydrothermal vent microbial communities from Lau Basin, Pacific Ocean - 134-614 | ecosystem: Environmental > Aquatic > Marine > Hydrothermal vents | place: Pacific Ocean: Lau Basin | collected...
CTCTGGTGCACGCTTTTTTAAGGGTTCAGTTAGTTTTTCGTGCACAGATTAACTGTTTTATATGACTTAAACAACTGTTTTTTATATAATAATGAGTTTTTCAGCAAAGCCGAATTAATTCAGTTACATAAAAATTGCCCCCCCTTACACAACCAGCCTCCTGTATATAAGATTTATTCTGTATTGGACTACAGGAGGCTGATTTTATTTTATATTTTATATTTTATTATATTTTACTCTCAGACACAATTCCCTCTATTTTTAGAATGAATATTTTTTAATTATTATAATAATCAAAATATAATATCATTTTAAAAGAATCATTTTTTTTATCTCCACATAATCACCAGATTTTAAACGATATAAATACATACCGCTGCCAACCGGTTTACCCTTATCATCCCGCCCATCCCATTGTACCTGATAATGCCCAGCAAATTGTTGCTTCTTAACCAGAGTTCGCACTTTTTGGCCAAGTGTGTTGTAAATGGATAATTCCACCTGGAAAGCTTTGGGTAAGGTGTATTTAATAGTGGTAGTTGGGTTAAAAGGGTTAGGATAGTTCTGTTTAAGGGTAAAGGTAGATGGGAGTTGGTATTTTTCTTCAGTAATATCAGTAATTAAGTCGTTCCTAAAAATATAAATCCCGGGCGTCCCACTAGCCACATATGCGTAATTATTTAAAATATAAACACTATACGCAAAAATTCTCGCTTTATCTTCAAAAAAACCAACTTCATCCGGAGCAGCTGGATTGCTCACATCGATGACACGGAGGCCTCCACCTCCATCGGCCACGTAGGCATAGTTATCAGAAATATAGACATCATATGCGAAACCACCTGTATCATAAAAGCCCACCTCTTTAGGAGAAATTGGATCACTCACATCGATGATTCGTAGACCATAAACACCATCGGCTACATAGGCATAATTACTATAAATATATACGCCACGAGTCAAACCACCTGTATCATAAAAGCCCACTTCTTTAGGAGATGTTGGATCACTTACATCGATGACTCTAAGACCAGAATCACCATCCGCTACATAAGCATAGTCTCCAGAAACATAAATGTTATAAGCAAAACCACCTGTATCATAAAAGCCCAATTCTTTAGGAGATGTTGGATCACTTACATCGATGACTCTAAGGCCAGAATCACCATCCGCTACATAAGCATAGTCTCCAGAAACATAAATGTTATAAGCAAAACCACCTGTATCATAAAAGCCCAATTCTTTAGGAGATGTTGGATCACTTACATCGATGATTCGTATCCCCCATCTCCCATTAGCCACATATGCGTAACCATTCGAGACAAACACTCCCCTAACGAAACCACCTGTATCATAGTAATTTACTTCTTCAGGTGAAGTTGGATCGCTCACATCAATAATTCGTAAACCAGCGCCCCCATCAGCTATAAAAGCGTAGCTATTTGTGACAAACACATCTAATGCCCAATCACCCGTATAATAAAAGCCAACCTCATTTGGAGTAGAAGGATTACTCACATCAATGAGACGCAAACCGCTCTTCCCATCAGCCATATAGGCGTAATTACCGGAAATATACACACTAAAAGCCTCACCCTTTGTATCATATGAGCCTACTTTCTGTGGCGCTGCCGGTTCGCTCACATCGAGAATACCAAGACCAGTATTTTCATCAGCAATATAGGCATAACTACCAGAAACAAAAACGTCCTGAACATAACCACTTATATCATAATATACAATTTCGTTAGGAGCAGCTGGATCATTAATATCTATAATCCGAATACCACTCCCTCCATCTATTACATAGGCGTAGCTTCCCGAAACATACAAACCGAAAGCAAGATTACTCGTCTCATAAAACCCTATTTCCTTAGGAGAGGCTGGATTACTAATATCGAAGATCCGAAAACCCTCAGGCCCATCAGCTACATATGCATAACCACCAGAAACATATATATCCCAGGCAATACCACCAGTATCATAATAACCCACTTCTTGCGGTGAAGTTGGATCACTCATATCGAAAATTCGAAAACCATCATACCCCTCAGCAACATAAACATTATTACCAGAAACATATACTCCACGAACAGCATCTTCTGCATCATAAAAGCCCACTTCCTCCGGTGAAGTTGGATCGCTTACATCGATAACCCGAAGATCTGTTCCATCGATTACATAGGCATAGTCTCCGTAGACAAAAATACCCTGGACTACTGTTGTAGTAATTACCTTTCCTAAAGATATTGGGGAAGACGGATTACTAACATCCAAAATTTCAAACGATCCACCGTTACCAATATAGGCTTTGTCATCCACCACAAAAACAGCATAACAAGGACCGTTAGGCCAACGTCCAATCAAACTTGTATTCTGCGATTGTTGGGTAAATCCCTGCCCCCATATTAATAATATAAATATTAATAAATAATTTATCATATTTTAATCCTCCAACATTTTGCTTTTACAATTATTTTCTATATAATCTTTTATTTTTGTATATCCCTTAAGGTATCCTAATAATCTTCAGACAAAAACCTGTTTTTATTTCATCAATACCATTTTACGAGTCTTCATAAAACTCTTTCTTGAATAGATTAAAGAATTCCATACCCGTAATCTGTAAAAATACACCCCACTTGCTACTGGCTGTCCATCGTCAGTGGTGCCGTCCCATTGAAAAGTGTAATATCCCGCTGACAATTGCTCATTGACCAACGTTTTTATCTCTTGCCCTAATGGGTCAAATACTTTTAAGGTCACCCACGCTGTTTGCGGTAAGCGAAATTCCACATTCGTGGTCGGATTGAAAGGGTTGGGATAGTTCTGTTTAAGGGTAAAAGTTTGTGGAAACTGATATCCTTTTTCAAAAATACTTGTAACGAGATCGTTACGAATGACATACAACCCATCATGCCCATCGGCTAAATAAATATAATCACCGGAAATATACACGCCATAAGCAAAATCACCAGTATCATAAAACCCCACCTCTTGTGGGGAAGCAGTATTGTTAACATCGATGATTCGAAGTCCATTAAAACCATCAGCAACATAAGCGTAACCATCCGAAATATAAACGTTTTGTGCAGAACCATTCATAGCATAGTGACCTACTTCCTTTGGATTTGCCGGATCGCCAACATCGATAATACGAAGACCTGCACTTCCATCTGCTATATAAGCGTAGCTACCAGAAACATATACACCATAAGCCCAACCATCTGTGTCATAATAACCTACTTCCACTGGAGCAGCCGGATTGCTTACATCAATAATACGCAGGCCAGCAAACCTATCAGCAATAAAAGCGTAACCATTAGAAACAAACACGTTGTAAGCATGATCTCCGGTATCAAAAAAGCCCACTTCTACAGGAGAAACTGGATTACTTACATCGATAATACGAAGACCATCCTCCCGAGCTGCTAAATAAGCACAGCTGTCAGAAACAAAAACTCCCAGTGCATTTTTACTATAATGGAAACCTACTTGATAAGGAATGGTCGGATCACTTATATCGAAAATACGTAGACCTGCTTTATCATCAGCTACATAAGCATAATTCTCAGAAATATACACGGCTGCTGCATTACCCTTTGTATCATAAGAACCTACTTCCTTTGGCGAATTAATATCGCTCACATCGATTATTCGTAGTCCATCTTTATAAGAGGCAACATAGGCATAATTATTTGAAACATACACATATTTTGCCATATCACCCGTATCATAAAATCCTACTTCCCTTGGTGAAATTGGATTGTTCACATCAATAATTCGTAATCCAGCACCACCATCAGCTGTGTAAGCATATTCATTAATGACAAACACATTTACGGCCAAATCATTCGTATCATAAAAGCCCAATTCTTTTGGAGTAGCAGGGTCACTTACATCGATGACACGAAGACCAGCATTCCCATCAGCAACATAAGCGTAGTTACCGGAAACATATACACTAAAAGCATCACCCCTTGTATCATAAAAACCCACCTCTTTCGGGGTAACAGGGTCGCTTACATCGATGACACGAAGACCAGCATTACCATTAGCAACATAGGCGTAATTACCAGAAATATACACATCCCAAGCAAAGTCACCCATATTATAAAAGCCAATTTCTTTTGTATCGGTTGGTGTACTCACATCGATGACCCGTAGACCATCGCCCCTATCAGCCACATAAGCATAACCATTGTTAACGTAGACTCCCCAAGCGTCTCCATTAGTATCAAAAAATCCCACTTCATTTGGTGAAAATGGATTCCTAACATCAATAACACGAAGACCGTCAGCCCCATCAGCCACATAAGCATAACCCTTAGCAATATGAACATCAAGAGCAAAACTACCTGTATCATAAAACCCCACCTCTTTTGGAGCAGTTGGATCGCTTACATCAATGATCCGAAGACCATAACTTCCATTAGCTACATAGGCATAGCCATCAGATACAAAAATACCTTGAACAACCGAAGGGGTGATTACCTGTCCCAAAGACATTAGGGCAGTCGGATTACTGATATCTAAAATTTCCAAAGCCCCACCGTTGCCAATATAGGCTTTGTCATCCACCACAAAAACAGCATTACAAGGACCGTTAGGCCAGCGACCAACAAGGGTTGTATTCTGGGATTGTTGTGCATAAATCTGTCCATACATCAGCACTACAAATATTAGTAAATAACGAACCATAAATTATTCCTCCATCTTTTTCCTACTTGCTATTATTATTATCTTTTTTCAATTTGTTTTTCTAACAAGCTGTTCGAACCATTGTCAGAATAATCTCTGTTATTGAATCCATACCTTTTGCGAGATGTCATAAAACTCTCTTCTGAACCCCGTTGAAAAGTCCTATACCTATAAATGGGTATATATATTCCACTTGTCACTTGCTATCTGGCATTGTTAATTTTTTATTAACTTGCATATTTCTTTGTAGGTAGTTGTTTATTGACTAGTATTTACACCACTTTCTCTAACATTCTAAAAGAACTTATATAGCCTTTAATACTTGTTCTGAAATTGAACATCGTATAAGGACAAATTTCAATGGCCTATTTTGTACATTTTTAAAGTTCTTAACTAAAAACATAATTTCGATATTTTTTATCAGCAGATTTTTCTGAAAGAAGAATCTACCTACAAGCTTGAAATATTAATACCCCCCATTCTTCTCCCTACCCTGAACTACCATTAAAACCAAATGCCCAACCAATACCTGAATAAATCCAATTGGACTTAAGACAACACTGGCGATCAATAAATAACCCACAACGTTGTTTACCTTAACTAAAAATTTCAGATGTTCCATCTTCCTTACTCAATCGAGTTCCAGTTTTTTACAGCAAGAGGGATGCCAGAGCATATAACTAATTGTTTATTAATAAATTATACAATACGTATATTTTATTAATCACCAGAATCGTCAAATGTATTTTACACTTTGGGAAAATTACACTTTACATTGAAAGTTCAATGTGCAAAACAGAAATTTAGAGTCATGCAAACCCTAATTATCCAGCATACCCAATTGCAAGGAATGAGATCAATCTTTACAAAGAAATCACTAAGAAATCCTGAAACACAATCAGATTTCGGATTATAGCTCTATGATGGGGAAAAATTGTTTATGGAAGTGCGTTGTGTTTTCCTGAACTGTAACGTTTTACTCATATTTTTATCATGACACAATCTGCTAAAAACAAAACGGGTAAAGAAGCATTGAAATATTTACATTGCATAATTGTTGTCGACACAATTCTAGTTGCAGCCCAATGGAACGCCAATAAATACTTTTGATTTTAGAATTCTGTTGGTTGAATGAAATTTTTAAAAATTCTTAAATATATTAATGAATTTATTCCCTTTAGTTCAGTAACTAATTGCTGAATTCAGAATCTTGTTTTTACCCCCTTTTAAAAAATGAAGCGCCACTGAACATCATTCTCATTAGTTCAGCCGATAATCCCGAATCAATTTCTGCAGCATTTGCCGGGATAATCCGATGGCTTTTGCTGTCCTGGAAATGTTTCCCTCGTTTTGGACCAATGCTTGACGAATATAATCGACAGTAAATTGGTCAATTACCTGTCTCCGAGCATGCTCATAGGGTAACAATCCATCTTCATCTTCATCTTCATTTAATAGAAAAAGATCAGAGGCATGAATGAGTTTACCATCACTTGCAATGACCGCTTTTTCAATAACATTTTTCAATTCTCGAACGTTTCCAGGCCAATGGTAATTTTTTAATACTAAAAGAGCATCCTTGCTAAACTGTTTTTCTTTGAATCTATTATTTTGACAACTTTTTTTCAAATAATAATAACTAAGCGGTAAAATATCCTCGCGGCGCTCCCGCAACGGGGGTATATGAAACGGATAAACAGCTATTCGATAATACAGATCTTCACGAAAACGTTTTTCTCGCACTAACTTTCGTAAATCGTTACGAGTAGCTGAAATAATACGGACATCAATGGGAATGCGGTTATTTCCGCCAAGGCGTTCTACAACCGATTCCTGTATTACTCGAAGTAATTTTGCCTGACCTTGTAGCGATAATTCCTCAATCTCATCCAGAAACAAGGTACCCCCATTAGCCGCTTCAAATTTCCCAATACGACGATATCGGGCACCGGTAAATGCACCGGGTTCGTGACCAAAAAATTCGCTTTCCAGCAGCGTTTCAGGAATCGCCGCACAATTTACAGCCACAAACGGGCCATTTCTCCGACGACTATGTTCATGAATAAACCGTACGAATTCTTCTTTCCCTACGCCACTTTCACCTGTGACCAAAACTGAACAATTTGCCCGCGCTAATTTTTTCGCTAATTTTAGTATTTTCTTGCTTTTTGGATCAAACACCAGCGGAGTTCTAATGTTCTCCCACTCTTCTTGATTATCATTTTCTTTTTGAACCAACAAATTCTGGATGGACGTTTTTAATATTTCCAGATCTTCCGATTTAATAAAAAAATCATCAGCACCCAGTTCAAGGGCTTCCCTGAAGATTAAATGGGAATCCCAATTGGTTACAATAATCACTGACAAATCCGGAAACCGCTTTTTGATTTCCGGCAATACCTGAAGTCCCTCCTTTTCAGTTTTCAAACGAATATCCAGCAGCAAAACATCTGGTCGAAATTGCTCAATTAATTTAAGCCCTTCCGAAATTTGCAATGCCGTAGCAACTTCATATTCGCTGCCAAGCACGGTACGGTAACCTTTTAAAAAGACTTCCTCATCATCAATCATTAATAATTTTGCCTTATACATCTGTTACTCCTTTTAAAAATAACTGAAAAGTAGTACCCTTTTTCTCACTGGATTCCAGTAACAGTATTTCCCCACCAAATCTTTTTAATAATTTCCGTGCATGGTAAAGACCTAATCCAGTAGAGCCTTTCGTTGAAAAATTTTCATCAAAAATTTTATTTTGGAAATTAGGTGATATTCCTATTCCATAATCATGAATATTGATTACAACACGTTCAGTTTCACCACGCACAAAAATATCAATTTTTTTGGTTTCCTGTTGATGCATTGCATCTACCGCGTTTTGGAATAAATCTCCCAATACCCGGCTCAATACCTCTTCGGGTATAATAGCCCTCGGAACCTGTTCAGCTGGTTCACGATGAAATTTAACCTCCGTAAATTCAGGGAATCCACGCAAAGTTTGTGATATGACTAAAATCGCATCACAGGATACAGCAAGCTCAGTCTCCTTCCGCAATAACAAAAGTTGAGTTTTCAGACGTAACAGCAATTCTTTCATTTTCGCAAATTTTTTTGGAGATGGATTATGAAAATAATCCATTACGTGGAGCATCTGTGAAATTAAACGCAAAAGCCTTACAGCTTCTTTACTGGTACTTCGCAAGTTCTTAACTCGAGAAGTTAAGTGTAATACATTGTTGATAAAAGGTACTGTAAACGTCTTGAAATAAAACAATTCTTTTAAAAATTCCCGGAGCATTTCAGACTCTGTACTTTGCTTTATATTACTGCAAAAAAAGATTAAATGATTAATTTGGGCCAGGCCACTTTTACTATGCTGGAACTGACGAAACAAATCGAACAATTCATATTTAAACTCGTCTCCATATTTGAACATAGTGTATTTTTCAATAGTCCAGTAAGCAATAGCACCTGATATAAAAACAAAATAAAATGGAAATATCCAGCTTAGTAGGGGATTGATAGTAAAAAAGAATATCTCCATTACCAGATAAGTTGAAAATAAGATAGTATTGAAAAAAAACACGTAGATAACTGGCCAGTAAGAACGTAAATGGATAAAAAGATTAAATCCTATAAACATTCCCAGAAACATTAACAACTTATATATTTGAATCCGTTTGTTCTTTCTAAAAATCCAATTCTTTCCGGCTTGCACGAATGAGAACAAAATCTGATTTATTCCAGAAACTTCTTTAATTAAATAGGAATTACCTGGAACAAGATTAAATGTCTGGACGGTTTTTCCTCCGGGAAATTGAATCACCGCATCATAGACTTTACTTGGATCTATACCAAAATATGCATATGGAAATTGAAACGAGTTATAGCCAGTTTCCGGTTGAATATATCGAAATCCAACCAATTTAGTTGGATCCTCAATATACCCACTTTCATACAAACGAACAATACCCCCTATACCCTCGAAGTTACTTTTACTTCCGCCTCGTAATTGAATCCGAATAAATGATTCTTTATTTAACAGGTTTAAATAAATTCTGTCGCTGGAAATCAAGTAATTAGAAAAAAGAATATCCAGATCTCCGTCCTGATCACTATCTACAATAGCAGATCCAGTAGTATAAGAAAGCCCATTTTCGGAAAACGTTGTAGAATCGATTCGAAAATATTTCCCTTTTACATTCCAGAAAATATAATTTTTTCCAAGCGTTGATAACACAAAGTCCAGATATCCATCCCAATCAAGATCTCCCCAACTGGCACCATAAGAAAAAAAATTATAATTAACTTTCCGCTGGCGAGAAACATCACGAAAGCGATGTCCCCCCAGATTTTCGAATAATTTCAAAGGGCTATTACGATTAGCCAACAGAATATCCAAATCACCATCGTTATCATAATCTGCAAAAGAAATTGATTGAATAAAATAATTATGCGATCTCCTTAATTGTGGTGAACGAGAACTGCGATTTCGAAACAACGGTAATTTGTTGTTATCATCTATTCCAATGTTTTCGAAATACTCTAAGGGCCGATAAAGACTGTACAAAAAAAGATCCGCGTCACCATCACCATCCATATCTGCTAAAGCGGGGAGATAGGTAGTATAATCATCCGGCAGATTCAATAAATCCGTAACATCTTCAAAACGCATGTACCCCAGATTACGAATAAACCGAAGAGGTCCTAATTCATCCCCTAAAACAAGATCCAGCAGGCCATCTAAATTAAAATCTACAAAATAAAAGCGATTCACTCTTCCAATTATTTTCAAGCCCACTTCCACCGTAATGTCACGAAATCGGTCTTTCCCAATATTTTCAAAAAATAAGCTTTGACCGGCTAAACTGGCAAGAAATGCATCCCGATCGCCATCATTATCCAGATCAGCAAAACCAAGACTACCATCAAAAATTCCTTTTTGTTTATCATACTCTAAAAGCCCCGTATTAAATAATATCTCTTCTCTTTCCAGTAATAGCGACATATCCTTTGCAGGAAATTTTAACTTAAAGAATCGATTAATTTCATCAGGAACTACCAGATACACACAAAATTCTTTATTTTCTGTTTCATATAAACTCAACCCCAAAGCTTTGTTATTCCCAATTGTCCAATATTTAAAAAATGGTTTATCCTGATTGAAAAGTACGCCTATATCCTGCGGTCCTTTGTAAAAAATATGATTTGCTCTTAGAATAAAAAATCCACCATCCTGTACCGGAAAAATCTTTGCAGGGTATGGGAAATCAAATAATTTAATTTTTTTACCTAAAATTGTTGTTTTCCAAAACGCTTCATCGTGCCAAAAATATAAAGTTCGTTCCACAGGATTAATCAAATGGGAATAAAATCGAGTTTTTAAATTGGAGATTTTTTGAATAGTTGTATTTTCGTAAAGATATAAAAATCCTTTTGCTCCCACAAACAGCCCGGAATCCGGTCGCCAACAATATCCCGTAAGGCTACTTTCTGGCATTTTAGTTAAAATTGTCCAATTGCTATTATTAAAATGTATAAGCATTTGGCCTTTAAAATGAACATTTTGACCACTTACCAATGCCAAAAAGTTATCTTTCTCAAATGCCCATATTGCATGATAATCCACTCCAGGGAATGTCTTTAATACCTTTGTTGAGTCCCCATTATAATAAATAAGACTCCCCCACATTCCTCCAGCTACAAAACGTGAAGAATCAATAAAAGAAACTGTGTTTATTTTGTAAGGTTGTGGGGCAGGAATTTTCTGCCATTTTTGTCCATCAAAAAAAGCAATTCGAGAATGGTAAAAGTGTTCGTGAGGTGAATATGTAACAACAAATCGCTGAGAATCATAAGGGAAAAGCTGTATTACAGGAAATTCTTCTGTAAAAGGTATAAAAAGTTTTTCCCACTCTTTTCCTGTCCAGCGAAAATATCCCTTTTCGGTCCGTAGATAAATCA
>Ga0256832_1003508_pt1 | contig 10662 bp, 12 predicted proteins | sample 134614metaG_FD_190534 | JGI IMG/M metagenome (GOLD analysis project Ga0256832, IMG submission 190534) | Hydrothermal vent microbial communities from Lau Basin, Pacific Ocean - 134-614 | ecosystem: Environmental > Aquatic > Marine > Hydrothermal vents | place: Pacific Ocean: Lau Basin | collected...
ACCGGGACTCCGGCACTTGAGCCTGGTGTATAGATCGTCTTTGGTACATTGTGGAACTTCTCTACGCGCTTACTGTCCTGCCCCCAGCTCTCGATCCCCTCTTTCCACATCGCTGCAATCTTCTGGGCATACTCGGAGGGCACAAGCTCTTTTGCTTTCGCCTCATCCGCAACCCACGGCTCAAAACGCTTTGCTGAGAATGTCGGGTCTGTCAGGCAAAGGTCGCCCATATCCCCTTTGGGATCGATCACGATTGAGGGGATATTGTCTATCGCCGCCTCTTCGATGATATCCACACCCAAACCGGTCTTTCCTGAACCGGTCATCCCGATAATGGCAGCATGGGTCGTAAAATTTTTGTTTTTCAGCAGTGTCAGTACATCCGTTGCTTCCTGCGTCTCTTTGTCTACATCTTTGCCCAAATAAAACAGTCCCAGTTTTTCATAAATCTCTTGGATAGCTTGCATACTTTTTCCTTGTTCTGATCATCAGATTATTGTAGCGAATTTTCAGACGGGACGGGCTTAGATGACAGGGGTAGTTGATGGTATCGTCGGTGTTGTGGTATTGCTTTCCTGATGCTTTGGCACAGCTTTATTGGCTGCAGGCTTTTTGGGTTTTTTCTTTTTGGGAGGCTTGGGCTTTGAAATGCCCTGCACCATAAAGCTGATCGGTTCTTTATGTTTCTCTTTGAGCAGTACAATGACTTTGTCTTTTTGGTGATAGACATCGAAAAGCTCAACATGTTTAATAACTGGATCTACTTCGACCTTCTCTTCATAGCGGGTCGGCAGGTGATAGCCGTTGCCCTCCACTCTTGCAAGTGTATTCTCCTCTTTGAGTACAAGCCAGCATACCTTTGCCAAAGAGAGCCCATAGAGAGAATTTCCTGTCTCCTCCATGCAGACCCTGCTGTATTCATCTTTTGTGATTGTAATGTTGCCGTCCGAAGCAATGATATCCAAATAGAGTACTTTGGTGGATTGGGTCACTTTTTTCGCTTTTTGAAGATAGGTATAGAGTTGGGCATTGGAATCGCGCATCATAGATACCACAGAGAAGAGGGCTACCATGATGATCCCTAGAAGCAGTATAGAGATCAGCACTTCTATCAGCGTGAAGCCGCGTCTATACAATAGCATCATCCATCCATAATACCGACACGAACCGCCTCTTCGTAGCTCGTCTCGCCTGCAATCAGCATCTCTCTGAGTTTGTCAGAGATCGTTGTCATGCCGCGCTTTTTCATCGTCTCTCTGACCTGATGGTCATTGAAGCCGTCTTTCATCATCTCTTTGACCTCATCGTCGATGATAAAAAGCTCCCCGATCGCCTGGCGTCCTTTATATCCTGTAAAGTCACACTCTTTGCACCCTTGTGCTTTATAGTAGATGCGATCGACTGGGAGGTCAAGCTCCTCCATCACAACAGGGGCAAGTGTCGTCTGCTCCTTACAATGCTTGCAGAGCTTACGTGTCAAACGCTGTGCCAATACCCCAAGCAGGGTTGAAGAGATCAAAAAGTTTTCGATCCCCATATCCATCAATCGGCTCAACGAAGAGGTTGCATCGTTGGTGTGGAGTGTCGAAAGCAACAGGTGCCCTGTCAATGCCGAACGCAATGCGATATCTGCCGTCTCAGAGTCACGGATCTCCCCCACCATGATGATATCGGGGTCCTGCCGCAAAATAGAACGCAGTCCTGCAGCAAAGGTCAATCCTACTTTGGTATTGACCTGTATCTGCGAGATATTCTCTGCATTGTACTCAACCGGATCTTCAACAGTAATGATATTTTTGTCCGGTGTTGCGATATGTTGCAAGCAGGCATGCAGTGTCGTTGATTTACCCGATCCGGTAGGTCCTGTCACCAAGATCATCCCATGTGCATGGTTGAGCAATTTGTAGAGGTTTTTGGTGATATCCTCCTGGAATCCCAAAGACTCCAAGGTGGGGATATGCTCACTCTGTGCCAAGATACGCATCACCACACGTTCTCCATGATAGGTAGGCAGGATCGATACACGCACATCGATATTTTTACCGGAGATACTCAGTTGGGTTCTGCCGTCTTGCGGCACCCTCTTTTCGGAAATATCAAGATTTGAGATAACCTTGATACGGTTGATGACCAGATTTACGATCGTTTTTTCAAGATCCAAATGCTTTTTGAGCGCACCGTCTATACGCAGACGTACTTCACCTTTGCGCTCCAGACTTTCGATATGGATATCGCTTGCACCCTTTTTGAGTGCCTGAAAGAATAGTGAGTTAACCAGCTTGATGATCGGTGCGGAGTCTTCGCTTGATAGCAAATCCTGCGAATTTCGGATAAACTCAAGCAGATCACCTTCAACTTCGATCAATTCATCGGATGTGGTCGCCATCTCCTCAAAATCAGACCCCGTCTGAATCTCAAGAAATTTGTTTTTGAGCCTCTCAAAGCTCTCTGCATCGAGGATATTGACCGGATAGTTGAGTGAAAGCTTCGCAAGATAATTCAGCGCATCCGCAAGGGTCTCTTCCTCTACTATGGCTGTCTTGATACCATTGATCTCTGAGAAAAGCAGAGAGTGCTTGAGTGCAAGCTTGTGGTTGATCTCCTCTTCCCATAAAGGCTCAAGGTTGACATCTTCCAAGCGGGGAAATTTCATACCTACTCTCCTTGAGCAACAGGGCGAACACGATTGGACATGATTCGGCGATATGCCGGCGTCTTCACATGCTCGATCGCATCAACACCATTTCCCTTCTCAAGTCCCTTGCGCACCAACGTATTATAACGAGTTTGTATCTCTTCTAGTTCAGACAGTGCTGTTCTTAAACGCTGTAAATCTCCACTTTTTCTAACGATGTATGGTGTCAGATATATCACAACATTGACCTGGCTCTCTGCCTCTCCATCTGACTTAAACAGTTTTCCAAGAATTGGAATGTCTCCAAGCACCGGAACTTTGGTCACATTTTTCCCACCGGAATTCTTGATCAATCCCCCAAGTATAATCGTCTCACCGTTGTTTACGATTGCACTGGTGGTCACTTTTCGTTTTGTAGTTGTCGGTCGATCTGCCGATGCACTTGAACCTGGCAAGATATCTTCTATCTCTGCTTCAACCTCAAGTGTTACCTTGTTGTTGCTGGAGAGTCTCGGCTTGACCTTGAGTGTGATCCCTATATCCTCTCTTGAGTAACTGTTGATGATATTACCCTGCCCCTGAGTAGTTTGTTGAGCCTGTGTCAGAATAGACTGTGTCTGCCCTACTTCCAGGGTAGCTTCTTTGTTGTTGGTACACAATACAGAAGGCTCACTCAGAATATGCGCGGCTCCATTTTGTTTAAGTAGATCAAGCTTTGCTCCAAGTGCAAATACTTGGCTAATCCCACTATCAAATTTAAAAGGTCTGTCTTCTGTGACGATTGGATTACCGTTTCTATCTATAATCGTCTGCTGTGTATTCAAAAAACTCAAGAGTGTAGGGGAGATCATCAACGATGATGCACCAAGGTTTGCGGCAGCAGAAAAGAGTCCTTTGGAGGTAATTTTCCCACCCTCAAATCCATAACGCATACCTATTTGTTCTGCCAAGTCCGTATTGATCTCTATGATACGTGCTTTGACATAGACTTGGACTTTGGGGATATCGATTTTACGTATGGTTGCGCGTATATTCTTGATCTGCTCCCCTGTTGCCAATACAATAAGCGCATTTCTCTCTACGTCAGATACCACCATCGCTTTGCTTGGCGGCTTGCCGCCTTTTTTGACGCCCCTAACAGTCATATTGTTCATCTGGGCAATCAGTTTTGAGAGGATCTTCTCCATCTCTTCGGCATTGGAATTCTTCAGCCGGATCACATATAGCTTTTGGGTTTGATCCTCTCCCTCTACATCAAGCTGTTTGACGTATCTGATCATACGGTTAATATTCTCCGGTTTTCCAAGTAAAATAATCGAATTTGTCGCCTCGTCTTTCAAGACGTCCACTTTCTCGCTCTCAATCGTTTGAGGAAAAAGTTTTTTTGCCATATTTTGTGCATTTGCGAAGACATCTTTTGCGTCAGAATGCTTAAGCTTCAAAACAACGGATTTTTTACCGCCTTTGCCCTCTATGGCATTGATGATTTTGGCGATAGAACGCAAAGTTCTTGGCTTGGCAGTAATTGCCAATACATTGTTTTCTTTAAAAGAGATCACCTTTGCATTTTTGTGCAGCAGGGGCTTGATTTTGGCTCTGACTACGGCAGCATTGGAGTTATGGAGTGGAAACATCACTGTCTTCATGGTATCACCGTCCAATGTACTACTGACGGGGAGACCTTCTCCTGCTGCATTGGCGCTCTTGACTACCTTATAATAATCACCTTGATCGATAAGTGTATACCCTTTGCTGCCCAAGATAGAGTTGGCAAGCTGCATCAACGAACTTTTCTTGATCGGTTCTGTCGATACAAAATTGATCTTGCCTTTGAGATCACCCTCGACAAGGATATTTTTATGGGTAATCTTGGAGACCATCTCGATAAAATCCTTGACACTCAAGTTCCTAAAGTTGACATCGACTGTCTCTTCTTTTGCATACAAACCGGTACCCATCAGGATACATACACTTACAACTATTTTAATTAACTTCATATTCTAACTCCATTTCTTCATCACCACGCTTGATGGTCAATGTCATATTTTCCATATCGCCCACCTTTCTATAGACATCCATTGCCGCCTTGTAGCTTCGGATAGGCTGACCGTTTACCGCTTTGATCACATCATCTCTCTTTAACCCTAATTTTGAAAAATCACTTCCTCTCCTAATAAAATTCACCTTAAATCCATCCAAAACTGCTCCATTCCTCGACTCTGAGATACCAATATTCTTGGCGATTGCCTTGAAATTTTTTGTATAATAGTCTATAAGGCTTCGATCGATGATCTTACGATCTCCCGCATCTACAATCTCTCCTTGCTTACCATCGGCTACATTTTTCTTGGCTTGTGTATCCGTCGTACCGTTTTGATGCAATGAGATAGCCGGTGTGCCTTTCTGTATTGAAAGTGGCACTTTATAGGTTTTGCCGTTTTTGGAGAAAACAGCATAATCACGCCCAGCTCCTTCAAGTGTATATCCATCTATTATTTCGCCCTTGGAAAGAACTTTGGTCTTTCCTTTATACGTAAGGGTTACAACTGTTTCGTCAGAGGCATGGTAGATTGCCAATAGCTTGATGTCTCTGATATCACTTTCTCTTTTGGTAGGTGTTTGAATTTGCACTTTTTTGGGAGGCGGTGCATCGTTAGGGGTGAGCTTGACCCTATAATAGAGCGCCTTGCCCTCTTCCTCTTTTGGCTGATCGATTCCCTGTGAGGGCAAGAAAAGCACCTCCACAACAAACCAGATCAGCTTCAGCAGCAACAAGGCACCCAGTAAATAGGTCACGTATTTCAGCATTGCCGGCTTAAAAAGAGATTTCATAATGCAATCCTTTCGCATCTTTTACAAAACTCTGTTGCCATGGCAATGTCTGGTTGGCATCCTGCATCTGCAATCTAAGCTTTCGCTGTAGCAATAAAACCTCTCCTTCAACCGCTCCCCATTCACCTTTTGCTTCTACCTTGATCACGGTTGGTCTAATTGCCCAATGCTTCAATGAAAGTATATCAATATGCTGGGGAAGCTTCTCTTTAAGAAGCGGATCAAGGGTGATATCTTTGAGCTTTACATGATTGTAGATAAGCAATGTAAAGATGTCTGCCTCTTTTATCTCGGCGACCTTTATCCCTTTTACATACACACTCAGCCCGTCTATATGCAAAGAGAACAGCCCTTCACTCATACTATCCTCATTCAATTTGATCCCTTGAGGTTCCAGTTTTTTTTCGAGAAAATAGTACAACTCTGTTTTGGGCATCAAAATGATTAATCCTATCCATACAAAGAGAACAGATAATAGTATTTTTTTTACCATTTGCACTTACACTCCAGACGATAGGTTTTGCCTGTCTTGGTGATATCCAACAACTCTATTACCACGGGAAGATTAAGGATCTTATTGAGCACGTTGTTTAGCTCCCGGCCGCTGAGATTGTTGAATGAGGCAGTCAGTTTTTTGGCTTCTTTATGCCAGCTAACCTTGCTTGCGGGGACAAGTGTTTGCAGACGCTGCACTTTTTTGGGTATCCCTTTGGCTCCCCAAATATTTTTCATAGCTTCCAGGTCTCTCAGTTCTATCAGCTCTTTTTGGATCTGCTTTTGCGAAGAGAGCACTTCTGTCTTACGCTCATACTTGAACAGCAATGCAGCAAGAAAGAAGAGGATTGCTGCACCCAGAATGATCTCATTGCGATAATGCCTCAGCAAATTCATAGACTCCCCTCCACACGTACTGTCGTAGGATTTTTCACATGCACTGTAAACTTCTCTTTCGCTGCAAGTTGTTTAAACTTCTGTAGCATATTCTCATCATTGATCTGGAAAACTGCATTAAACTTTTTTGTGTCTATATGCAAACTATCCAGTGTCACGCCCTTGAAAATCATACGTGAGAGTCTCTTGATGATTGCACGCTTTTGCCTCTCTTGTGTATCGAGTGACTTATATTTGTCCGCGATACTCTCACGGGTATATTTACTCTCTAATGACGGATTGTTTTTGAGAATTTTGGTAATCTCAGCTTTACCCTGAGTATCTGCACCACCGTAACGGATCCCCTCATAAAGAAGCATCCCGGCAAATAGCACCAATATCGCGGAAAGACTTGCAATCTGTTCAAAATCAAATCTTGAACTACCTCCCTTAAGCGAGATACCTCCTTTAGGAGTTTGAAGGCTTGAAAGCTCAAGTCGTCGCTCTTCCTCACTCAATGCACTAGCAGGAACAAGTACCGCCGTATCATTCACTGTTAGCAAAGCGGTTTCATCATTGACTTGTATCGGAGTAGTGATCTGATTGGCAAATTCTTGAGCAAAATAGAGCCTACTGACCTTTTCAAGAGGGATGCCTCTATTCTCAAGATCATTTTTGATCTCATCAGGATTATAAGCGATAAAGTCCCATAAGTTCTCATCTTGCTTGATAACATAATAAGCATAGTCCTGTGTATCTTCCAACAAACCGTCAAACACAGAGGGTGCCACTTTTTTGGCCTGATATGCATATTTGACCGGGAGTTCCTTACGCTTGATTATGTAGTGTTGAGGCGTGATAAGGATATTGACAGTTTCATTTAGAACTTGCTTTGGCATACCTTTATACAGCAATATAAGTCTTTTAATGTTTCCCGTAAAATTCAAAATATTTTGCCTCTCCCTGAATAAACTCAAATGAAAATTGATAATGATCTGCCCCCAGGACAAACCCTACCTTGCACAGACTTTCACCCTGGTACGTACTGAAAAGTTCCTTTTTTTCATTAAAATTGCCACCTTGATTCTCAACAAATTGGCGTAAAGATATCTTCTCTTCTGCAGGCAGTGCGAACCACTCATTTACACTTGCTATGTCGATATCAAACAGATACGATATCAGTTCTGGACTGGCAAAATCGATATTGATCTTTTGTGCCGACGGCGAGAAGCTTAAGTAGCTCTTCCACGGCACCTTGCTTATCGCACGGTCATCCGCCTCGATTTCGTAACGTTTGATGATATCCCTAAATTGTTCGTATGTTATGATACCATTTTTTTGCCGAAGTCTGCTTTGTGCTTTTTTGGTATATTTACTTCCGCCTATTATTTCTTGATTAAGCATCTCAAGCAGACGTTCACCATCTTCAATCCTGTATCTCTGAATAATATAGTCGAACAATCCCTGTACTTCAACATACAACTTCTGCTTTTCTGAGTCATGCTCAAATCCCAGCCAATTGATATTAATACCTTTGGCAATAGGCTCGCAAGACATATTCAAAACAAAACGGTCATCCTCCGAACGTAGTGAGAGTGATGAGCGATAGAGACGTGCAAACTGCTTCCCTTTGAGTTTTTTCAGCTGTTCAACCATATCGGAGTAATATACATCTGCCTGTATCAATGCTTGAGTGGTGGTAGCATCCTCTCTAACTTGATTGAAATAGCCAAGCATAATTGTCGTAAGACCTATCACAACAGAGAGAACCGAAAGGGTGATAAGCAGGGCAAATCCATCTCTTTGCTGTACACGCATTACGATCCTCTCTTTTTTATCCATCTGCAAGCTCTATTCAAGTAAAATTAATCGAAATATTATACCCAAGGAATATAAATGAAACAGCAAAAGAGACTTCGCAGTGCGTTTTCACTTATCGAACTCTTGATCGTTATTGTCATCCTAGGTGGACTTGTCGCAGTTGTGGCACCCGGGCTTATGGATTCGGCAGACCAGGCAAAAAGAGATACCGTCTGCCTCAAGATGAATGATCTGAAAAAAAGATTTGATATGTTCAAGCTTGACAACGGTACCTACCCCGACACCGAAGAGGGGATGGAGGCACTGCTGCACAATCCTGATGCGGACAAATACCCCAACTACCGCGCCAAACCCTATCTGCAGAAAATGCCAAAAGATTCATGGAAAACCCCGTTTGTCTATATCAAAAAAGGCGATGATGTCGAGCTGATCTCTTATGGTGCCGACAGAAAAGAGGGTGGCGAAGGTAATGGCAAAGATATTCTCTTTAGCCAGTGCAACAAATAAATCCAAAAAGGCTAGAGTATGCGATATGCGTTCACCTTGATTGAACTGCTTATCGTTGTTCTCATTGTCTCTTTGGTCTATTTTTTCGGCTTTAGTGGCGCGGAGCTCGGCAAGCCTGTTCCCAAGGCACTCACGCCGCTCAATCTCAAGCCCTCGATCAGAAATACCGATCTTTTTCAAGGGCATGCTACACTTCTATGTACAGATAAATGCAGTAAGTGTTATCTTCGAAGAGACCTCAATGACAAATATAGACCCTACAGTAATCGTATTGACCTGACAGGAAGTGTCGCCTATACGCTCAGCCGGGATGACCATCTCGAAAAGATAGAGTATGGTAGATTCAGGGATGAGCCTATCTGTCTGGTGATCGACTTCTATGACAACGGCAGCAGTACACCTATTGTCTTGAAGCAGCAAGACAAGGTTTACTTCCTACCCTCTTTTTTTGGCGAGCCAAAATCTTTTGATTCACTCAGTGATGCAGAGACATACTGGCTCAACAATACCCAACTGGTATCTGACAACGGGGAGTACTACTGATGAGACCTGCATTTACTATCATTGAGATCCTTGTCTCTGTTGTCATTATCTCTGTATCGATCATCTATGTCCTCAAGGTGCACAGCGACAACAGAGAAGAGATCATCTATATCTCAGAGCGCAACAAGCGTGCACTAAGCGACTCTCTCTTTCTCTCCAAAAAAGTGCTCAGACACCACAAAGATACCAAGAGTGCCTACGATCTCATCAGGGATGAGGTCAAGATCAAAGAGGATGAGAGCCGCAGGATCCTCAAAGATGAAAACCGCACCATCTATATCCCCGAAGAGATCACTATCCTCCCTCCGCCAAACTCCGGACTCACCTACGAAGCAAAAGCCAACGAAGTCAACCTCAAAGGAGAGCACTCCTCGATCTACTGGCACTTCAAGATCGTCCGCTTTTGATAAAAAGCACAAAGACCAGCATCCCGGTGATGATCAAAAGGGTATTGCCCACGATATCGTGTGACCACACAAACGCCCCGCGCCCTCCTGCCTGCCCCGTCGCATAGACCACGAGAAGTATCCGCGCGATATTGACCACAGAAAAAAGCAGATAGCCGATCACCATCCAAACAAGCTTTCGCCAAATCGCTGCGGGATACGCCAGTATCGCCGCGAAAAGAAAGAGAATGGGGATCATCCCGTTGCATGCCTGAGAGATGTAGATCTTGTAGTGGGGGTTGATCCAGATATCGATCCCTTTGAGCTGCCCAGGATCGAGAAAAAGCGACAAGCCCCAAAGCGTCAGCCAGGTCTGCCCCTCATTGAGCAGTGTCGAGACCACAGAAGTAGGCGCATAAAAGAGCCCGAACAACAGCCCCAAAAAGAGAAAATAGAGCAGCACAAATCGTTTCATGCCTCAACTATAGCAGGATGGAGCTAAAAAATTGTAGAAGCTATCATCTCCAAACAAGAAATAGAGAATATTTTTCTGCTTCTCACGTGCAACATGGGAACCAGAAACAGACTTTGTACTTTCATACTAAGCTCTCTCATCTCCTCTCACTACCTAAAAGCTAAAAAAGCTATAATATCAGCAATCTATATCTAACTAAAAAATGAGGAAAGAGAGCAGATGCTTTTTAAGTACAAAGGCTTTGACAAGAGCGGTAAGCGTGCCAAAGGGACTGTCACGGCTGCTACTGTCGAGGAGGCGGGGCAGAAGCTGCGTTCGCAGGGGGTCTACTACGAGCGTCTCGAACCGACCCGTGAGTTCTCTCTGGATGCCTTCTCCAAGCGTCAGATGCCTGGCGAAGTGCTGGCGATGTTCTCCAAAGAACTTGCTGCGTACCTCAACTCCGGTATGGCGATCCTCACTGCGATCAAACTGATGGAGAACCAGCACGAAGGGGAGAAGCGCTTCGTCTCTTTCCTCAACTCCGTCAAGACGATGATCGATGAAGGCAAATCCCTCTACCATGCACTCAAATCCCAAAAGGTCTATGCCCT
>Ga0256832_1003509_pt1 | contig 10661 bp, 9 predicted proteins | sample 134614metaG_FD_190534 | JGI IMG/M metagenome (GOLD analysis project Ga0256832, IMG submission 190534) | Hydrothermal vent microbial communities from Lau Basin, Pacific Ocean - 134-614 | ecosystem: Environmental > Aquatic > Marine > Hydrothermal vents | place: Pacific Ocean: Lau Basin | collected...
TGACTACGCAAAAAATTGATTTTGATTATATATTTTTTGCGACCAGTTCCGGCGGCACGCAAGCCGGAATGATGATCGGACAAAAATTGCATCATATCAATGCGCAACTTATGCCGGTTTTGATTGATAAAACCTCGGACTTTCAAGTCCCGCTTCAACAAAAAATCTATGATATCATTGCCGAATTTAATGAAATCAGTCCGCAATATATTGACATAACATTAGATTTAATTCCGGTAATCGATACTTATAACCAAGCCGGTTACGGTATGCTAACTAAACACGAACGGCGTGCCATTCAATTACTGGCACAAACCGAAGGCATACTTCTAGACCCGGTGTATACCGGCAGAGCTTTTTACGGCATGCTCGATATGTTAGAACGTCGACTAATTCCAAAAAATGCAAATATTTTGTTTTGGCATACCGGCGGCATACCGGCATTATGTGCTTATGCAGACTCCTTAAAAACACAGAAGCATGCATAAAATACCCGTTTACTTGATGCCGGGTTTAGGTGCAGGCAATAAAATATTTACACATTTAAAATTGCCTGAAATATATGAAGTCCATTATTTGCAGTGGCTACTTCCTTACCAAAACGAAACGCTGCAAGATTACAGCCGGAGACTTTGCAGGCAAATTAATGAAGAAAATCCTATTTTAATCGGCGTATCATTTGGTGGTATTGTCATCCAAGAAATTGCCAAACAAATATCTGTAAAACAACTGGTTATCATTTCAAGCATTAAACATCATCAAGAGATGAAACCTTTGTTTAAGCTTGCCCGAAACACTAAATTATATAAACTGTTACCGGTATCACTTCTCAAAAAAAGACAACTGTTGCAAAAATTGGTTTTACCGCGCCCAATTCAAAAAAAATTACGGCTTTATCAAAGATTTTTAGAGCTAGATGACACCCAATATATCCGTTGGTCGATTGAAAAAATCTTAACCTGGCAACAAAACCGCTTGCCTGAAAATTTGGTTCATATCGTCGGTGAAAAAGACCGGGTATTTCCACCTCAATATATCAACTATCCTAAAATAATTGTGCCGGAGGGGCGGCATGAAATGATAATCTTTAAAGTCAAATGGTTTAATCGACATTTACCGGAAATTTTAGCAAAATAAAATTGTATTAGAAAATTACTTAATCGGATGAAATATGCAGTTTATCAAATGATATGCGTCTTTCATAAAACGGGTATTGTATGAAATAGCAAAACAACTGATATTTGTATCAAATAATTGCAATATGTTTTCGCAATTGTTAACCTAAAATTCTCATAATAGTTAGCATTTATTTTGTGTTGTTTGAAAGCTGTTCATATTCAATAGGGTATGAGCAGCTTTTTTATGGACATTGCCAAACCCATTGCGCCACCGGATAAGATTTTTTGCGATAAGAATAGTGCCACCATTCACTTGTAATAGGTTCTAAATCATATTTTTGCATCAGTTTTTTTAAAAACAAACGATTTTTTATGACCGTATCAGGCAATTGATTATAGTTGTGATAAGCTTTTTTGCCAAAATAATCATAAGCTGTCCCCATATCCAGTTCTTTTCCTTGGGCATCTACAATTGTCAAATCTACCGCTAAACCGCGATTGTGCATTGAGCCTTTTTTAGGATCGGCTACATATCTGGGGTCGGGACGTATAGCCCAAAGTTTTTTTTGAACACTGCAGGGTCGATAACAATCAAACAACTTTAAACGCAAGTGTTTTTTTCGCAATTCTTTTTGAATGTTTAACAAGGATTCTGCAACCACTCGACGCACATAACATTTGCCGCAAGGATACATTTTTTTATGCACAAAGTTTCGGGTTGTGGCATAGCGAATATCATATATGAAACTACTATCCAAACTGTGCAATTCCACAAAATCGGAATCTTGGGGTTGAGGTATAGTTTTTTGGACCGGCTTTGGCGCGGGTTTTTTATGCTTTTTTTCGAGATGCGTTTCACGACAAGCCGATAGACTTATCAATAGAATGAAAAAATAATATGTTGATTTTTGTTTAATGGTCAGATTAATTTTAAAAATTGCAATCTGTAAAGAGATCGCTCCTACGAACGCAACGAACTGTCAACTTTCAATTAAATACTATCCGTTTCAATAAAAACATATTTAATTTTTGGGTTACCGGTCGTAATTTTTTCTTTAATTTCTTTAACAATGGGCTCTATTTGTTTGACGGTTAAATCATCTTTAAAGTTGATGTTTGCACCGAGCAAAATTTCATCAGGTCCCAAATGCATGGTTTTGATGTTACCAAATCCTTCTAATTGCGGATATTGGGTTAAAATATTTCTAATAGCTTCTATCTCGGATTCAATTGCCGATTCACCAATTAATAAATGTTTGGTTTCAACAGCCATAAACAATGAAACTGCCGTTAATAAAATACCAATAAATATGGAAGCCCAAGCATCAAACACCGGATTATTAAAATAATAGGTTAAAGTAATTCCTATCAAAGCAATCAATAAACCGATAACCGCTGCGCCATTTTCAATAATTACGGCAACGGTAGCGGCATCTTTACTTTTTGCCATGGCGGTAACAAAACCTTTGGGATAAGATTTTCTAAATTCCTTCCAAGCAACCCAAAGACTACCGCCTTCAAACAACAACGAGCCGATTAAAACACCATAATTCCAATATTTCATTTTCAAAGAAGTATCAAGATGCCCCCCATGTTCTTGCAAATGTTTAATACCTTCATACAAGGCAACACCGCCCCCCAATGCAAATACAAATATAGACACCACAAAACTCCAAAAATAAATTTCTTTACCATGCCCGAACGGATGCAATTTGTCCGGCGCTTTTTTGCTTCTTTTAATACCCCAAAGCAATAAAATACCATTAATCGTATCTATTAATGAATGAATACCCTCTGAAAGCATAGCCGAACTACCGGTAAAAAATGACGCAATGAATTTCATCACGGCTATACCCAAATTGGCTGCCATTGAGGCAAAAATTGCTAACTTAGAACCGCCTGTTGCCATAAAAATAATTTTTGGCTAATTTAACATTTTTTTCGGCAATTATATCCATAAAAACTGATATAAAAACGTATTTTTGCACGATTCAAAATCCGGTTTAACATTTAGCTTTCATCATCTAATTTTTATGCACGACTTACAAATCACATATTGTCACGGCTCTGAAAATTTTTTTTTGAATGTTGATGGCTTAACTTCACAATTTAATTTTAAAGAAGTTGATTATCAACAATTTACAATTGACGCTGTGTCACAATTATCCGGCATTAAAATAGATGGCATACTTTATCTTTTGCCTTCAAAAAAAGCTGATGCCCGGATGCGTATTTTCAATCGCGACGGCTCCGAAGCTGAAATGTGTGGCAATGGTTTTCGTTGTTTGGGAAAAAAATTATGGCAAATTACCGGTAAATCAACCTATCAAATAGAAACCCTCAGCGGTATCTTAAAAGGACAAAAATTACCAGATATGTTTCCACAGGTTGATACTTATAGAGCTTTGTTTCCAAAGGTAAACTTTAACTATAAAGAAAAAGTTATTGATAATCAGATTATTAAAGAGTTGTCACCTGATTTAAAATTTTCAAGTGTTAATATTGGCAACCCGCATTTAATAACCCAAGTAAATGATTTTGACGTCGAAAAATTAATTGAAATCGGAAAAAAAATCAATCACCAATGTCGTTTGTTTCCACAAGGTAATAATTTGAGTTTTTACAAAGTATTATCGGACAACCGCTTATCTGTTCTGACTTATGAACGCGGGGTCGGCCCAACGGCTTCATGTGGCACGGCTATGGCTGCTGTCAGTGTTTTAGCTGCACATCATAAACAAGTAAAAGCCGGACAACAAATAGAAGTTTACAGTCCCGGTGGAATGTTAGTTTGTCAACCTGAAAAAAAAGAAACTTACCAAGTGATGCTTTCCGGAAATGCCACTTTCGAACAACAATTTCAATTAACCTATGATAGTCATAACCGGAAAATTTCAGCCATAAGAAACGTAGAATATTTTCAAGATGAAATTCAAGCATATAATACTTTTAAATCACACATAAAACACACATTAATATTATAATGACAACACAAACAAATATTGAATATCAAAATTTGAGAGTTTTTGAAAGACTATCGGATGCAAGCGGTTGGACACCTCTGGTCAAATTACGTAAAAGCCTCAATGCCTATCCTAATGCCGAAGTTTTTGCCAAAATAGAATTCACCAATCCGATGGGGTCTGTCAAAGATCGCATAGCCCGGTATCTTATCAACAAAGCTATATCCGAAGGCAGCCTTAAACCCGGAGACACTATTATTGAAAATTCATCCGGTAATACGGCAATGGGGTTAGCAATGATGGCTATTGAAAATGATTTAAAATGCAAAATTGTTGTTCGCTCTACAACTGCCAAAGCCAAGCTCGACGCCTTGCGAGCAGTAGGAGCAGATTTGATTTTAGTAGACCCTTCTCTCCCACCCGAACATCCGGATAGTTATAACAAAAAAGTCTATACCATTCTTAAAGACCATCCTGAATATTTCTTTCCCGACCAACACAATAATCCGGACAATAATGAAGCGCATTATTTAACCACCGGACCGGAAATATGGCAACAGATGGAAGGCAAAATAGATTATATCGTTGGCGGTATAGGAACCGGTGGCACTTTGACAGGCGCAGCAAAATTTTTGAAAGAACAAGACCCGTCCATAAAAGTCATAGCGGTTGATCCGGTAGGTTCTGTTTTTTATGACTATTTTAAAACCGGCAAACTCACTGAGCCATCACGTTACTTAATAGAAGGTTTAGGAGATGAAGAACTTATCAACTGTGTTGACTTTGAATATATTGATGATATCATTCAAGTAACCAACGAACAAGCCATCAAATATACCCGTTTGTTAGCCAAACAAGAAGCTATTTTAGCCGGCGGGTCCAGTGGTGCGGCATTATTTGGTGTGTTACATTTACTTAAAACACTTCCTAACAAACAGAATTACAGAATTGTCACTATTTTTCCAGATTCCGGTAACCGGTATTTAAGCACAATATATAATGATGACTGGATACAAGAAATGGGGATTGATTTGAAAGAAGTTTTGGAATAAATGACAAAATTTATTTTTTAAAACAAAAATTATTATACTTTTGTTACTCTAAAATTTTAACCTAAATTAACAAAATTCAACTTAAATATGACAAATATAATTATATTCTTGTTTGTGTTAGGCTATATTGCTATTGCCACGGAACACAAATTACGCTTGGACAAAACTGTTCCGGCTTTATTAACTGCCGCCATTCTTTGGGCATTATTAGCTATCGGTTTCCACGAAGGCTGGTTTTCAATCATTGACCCCGAAGGGCATGTTTACAATTTCCTATCCGGAGGCGAAGAAGCACAAGAAGGTTTTCATAAAACATTGATGCACCATTTAGGTAAAACGGCTGAAATATTGGTGTTTTTGACCGGTGCGATGACTATTGTCGAAATTATAGACTTGCACAGGGGCTTCGAAGTTTTAAAAGAATATGTCAAAACCAATAGTAAACGAAAACTTTTGTGGATTATAGGTGTGCTGGCATTTTTCTTGTCTGCTGTTATTGATAACTTAACAGCGACTATTGTTTTAGTTACTTTGTTGCGTAAATTGGTTAAAGATCGTAATACACGATTATGGTATACCGGTTTAATTGTTATTGCTGCCAATGCCGGTGGTGCTTGGTCGCCTATTGGTGATGTTACGACAACCATGCTTTGGATAGCCAAAAAAGTATCGGCAGCCGGTTTGATAGAACATGTTTTTATTCCATCGGTATTAAACTTTATTATTCCTTTTGGTATTGCATCATTTTTACCGGTTTTTAACGGAAGTGTTAAAGGAGAGGAAGATGAAGAAGGTTTGGAAGAAGTTGAAAAATTGCTCAGTAGTAAAACCATGCTATATTTGGGTTTAGGGATGATTTTATTTGTTCCGGTATTCAAAACGCTTACCCATTTACCACCTTATCTCGGCATGATGTTGTCCTTGGGAATTGTCTGGTTGGTTTCCGAATATATCCATCCGGAAGAAGATTTTACAGAAGAAAGAAAACATTTGTATTCGGCACACAAAGCCCTCTCCCGTATTGAAATGTCCAGTATTTTATTCTTTTTAGGAATTTTATTAGCTGTTGGGGCTTTGGAATCATTGGTTTATGGCTCAATAAACGGTGTCGAGATGGGCTCTCTTAGATATATGGCAGAAGTCTTACAACAAACCTTGCCTAATACTGAAATTGTAGTCATATTGTTAGGTATTTTGTCTGCCATAGTTGATAATGTACCTTTGGTAGCGGCTTCTATGGGCATGTTTGATTATCCGATGGATCATATCATCTGGCATATGATAGCCTACTCTGCCGGAACGGGAGGTAGTATTTTGATTATTGGATCAGCTGCCGGTGTAGCTGCTATGGGTATGGAGAAAATCAACTTTTTCTGGTATATGAAAAAAATCAGTTGGTTAGCATTCCTAGGTTTTTTAGCCGGTTTTTTAGCTTTTTGGATTGAAAAACTTACAGCTTACTAAACACAATATCTGATATTTTATCATAAAAAAAGAGGCTGTCTCAAAAGGGCAGCCTTCTTTTTAGGCTTTGTGCATAAAATTAGAGACTGTCGCTATTGCTTTTAAGACAGCCTCTATAAAATTATCCTTATCCTTCTATTTGTTTATGCTCATCATGATTTTCAACCGGCGGACCGACATATTTAGCATCACCAAAGGCTAATATCGGAAAAAAGATTATAGGTAAAAAGATTAAACCTAAGGCAAATAAAACATCTTTACCAAAACTTTTGGCCAATAAATAATAAAGATAAAATGCAATAACAACACCTACATAAGGAATAATCATCAATAATCCGAACCAACCGGGTTTACCGACAATTTCAGCCAAAACCCAAACATTATAAAACGGGATGATTGATTTCCAACCTTCTTGACCGGCTTTTTCAAAAATTTTCCACATTGATGCTATCATCAATATGACAATTAGAAGTAATATAAAATTCAACATAATTAAGTTATTTTTAGTTATTTGCCTACTCTATTCAGTTTTCGGCTTCCCTGATGTTACAAATTTAATAAAATTTATGGAAATTTAGGAAATTGTTTAAAATTAGGTTTTCTTTTTTCCAAAAACGCATTTTTACCTTCTTGGGCTTCATCCATTAGGTAAAACATCAGCGTAGCATCGCCGGCAAATTCCATTAAGCCGCGTTGTCCGTCCAATTCGGCATTCATGGCGCGTTTAATCATGCGAATTGCCATTGGGCTTTTTTCTTGTATTTTATGGCACCACTCAACCGTCGTATCTTCCAATTCTTCTAGTGGTACCACTTTGTTGACCATACCCATTTGTTCGGCTTCTTTGGCTGTATATTGGTCACATAAAAACCATATTTCACGAGCTTTTTTCTGCCCCACGTGGCGCGCCAAATACGACGAGCCGAAGCCACCGTCAAAACTGCCGACTTTTGGTCCGGTTTGTCCGAAACGCGCATTGTCGCTGGCAATAGTCAAATCACAGACTACGTGTAGCACATGCCCGCCACCGATGGCATAACCGTTGACCATAGCAATAACCGGCTTGGGTATGGAACGGATTTTTTTATGTACATCTAATACATTCAGGCGCGGCACACCGTCTTCGCCAATATAACCGCCTTTACCTTTAACATTTTGGTCGCCACCGCTACAAAAAGCTTTGTCTCCGGCACCGGTCAGTACTACCACGTCAATATCTTGATTACGATGGGCAATTTCCAAAGCATCAAGGATTTCGTCATTGGTTTTAGGACGAAAGGCATTATACACCTGTGGACGATTAATCGTTATTTTTGCAATACCTTCAAAGTATTCAAACAAAATGTCTTCGTATTGTTTAATAGGTTGCCAATTTCTTTTCATATATTTTTTAGTTTATTTGGTTAATCGGTTATTTGTCATTTCTCACCAGATGAAAGTCGGGAGAGAAATCTCATTAAATTACATTAACTTTTAAACTTCCGAGCATAGTCTTTGACTTTTTGGTCGTCTTTACGCGGAATAATCATTAAGGTTGAAGCGGAATCTACCACGATATAATCTTGCAAATCTTTTAAAACGACCTTTTTGCCATTAGTTTTAACTAAATTCCCCTTGCTGTTATCCGCTAACAATTCGCTGTTAATCACTATATTATCTTGATTTGCCGGTTTTAATTGTTCATAAATGGCATTCCAAGCGCCCAAATCATTCCAAACAAAATCCGCCGGTAAGACATATACATTATCGGCTTTTTCCAAGATACCATAGTCTATAGAAATATTTTGTAATTGCGGAAAAACTTCTGCAATAAATTCCGGTTCTTTTTCTGTATTATAGAGTGTGTCGCCTGTTGACATTCTTTGATACATCTCGGGTAAATAGGTTTCAAAGGCTTTTAAGATACTTGCTGTTCGCCAAATGAAAATACCGGCATTCCATAAATAATTACCTTCGTTTAAAAACTTTACAGCCGCTTGTAAATCGGGTTTTTCGGTGAATTTCAGCACCTTTTTTATCGGTTCATCCGTATTCTTATCATACTGGATATAACCGTAACCTGTATTGGGACTATGCGGCACAATACCCAAAGTCATCAAAATATCCCGTTGTGCAGTTGCTTCAAAAGCCGTTTGCACGTTGTTTATAAATTTATCTTCATCAGCGATATAATGGTCAGACGGTGCCACCAGTAAATTGGCTTCCGGATTAAGTTGATGAATCTTTTTTGCCGCATACAAAACAGCCGGTGCGGTATTGCGCATAACCGGTTCTGCAATAATCTGATTATCTGATATTTGCGGTAATTGTCCTCTGATTAAATCCCGATAGCGTTCATTGGTCAAAATATAAATTTGATCAGCCGGTATCAATTTTTGTAAACGCTCAAAAGTCTGTTGGATAAAAGATTTGCCGGTTCCCAACAAATCTAAGAACTGTTTGGGCATTTCAGCCGTACTTTCGGGCCAAAACCGGCTACCGATACCGCCTGCCATGATAATTCCGTATTGGTTGTTCATTTTTTTTATGAATTTTTACAAAAATACAATAAAAAAGCTATGGTTCTATATCGATTTAGGTGGGTAATATATATAATATATCAAATAATCATGTCCCCCGACATTTGTCGGGGTCAAAGACTTTGTTTAATTGTTTTATTATAATAATGTCAGCCCTTCGGGCTTATTTAGTAAACCTCGAAGAGGTGATATATTTATAGATTAAACAATAAAAAACCACCATTGAACACCGAAGGGGTGATATATTTATGGAAAATTTATGACGTTAAAAACATAAACCCCGTAGGGGTGAAATTATAAAAAAAGATAATAACCATGATTATATGATTCTTAAACCTAATTTATTATTTACCCACACAAAACAACATAGACCCAAAGTTATTCATAAATGCGCTTAATTGAAACAAAAAAGCCCGGAACACCACATTCCGGACTTTTTCATTAATCAAAACAAATACACAACTAACTAAAATATTGAGTTGAAAGTTATACTTCGACAGGCTCAGTAATCTACGTTTAAAGTTATTGAGACATACTTTCAACTTTTAACTAATTTTAATACCCGTTAAAAGCATAACGATTATCTTCTCTGACTTTTTTGGCAATGGTGCGACGCAGTTCATTCAAATTGGGCGTATTGTTATACTTAGTAAAACGCTTAACCCCCATCAACATCATGCGCAACTCATCACCTTCAGCTATTGAATAAATGGCTTCTGTGGCTTTAAATTTGATTTTTTCCACGGCATTGAACAAATTCAATTTACTCATGGCGATTTCAGCCTCAAAATTGGCATCGGAATTTTGCATAATTTTCTTTTGTGTTGCCAAAATGGTACTTTCCGCCATGTAAATTTCAATCAAAATGTCGGCAGCGTCTAATACCAATTGTTGCTGACCGCCGAGCTTGTCACCGAATTTTTGCGCACCGGTTCCGGCGATCATCAAAAAGACTTTTTTCAAGCGTTTAACCATATCTAATTCTTCATCCAAAGGATTTTTGAATTCGGGTTTGTCAAAGGACGGAATACCCATCAATTCGCCGGCTACAGCTTTTGCCGGTCCTAACAAATCCAATTGTCCTTTTAAAGCTTTACGAAGTAACATGCTGATAGTCAACAATCTGTTAATCTCATTAGTCCCTTCGTAAATACGGGTAATACGAGCATCACGCCACCAACTTTCCATAGGCATGTCTTCTGAAAATCCCATACCGCCGAAAATTTGCAATCCCTCATCGGACACTACTTGAGTACCGTCCGAAACATAAACTTTTAAGATAGCGGCTTCAATGGCATATTCTTCAAAAGCTTTCTTTTCGGCTGCTTCTTCTGATAAACCTTCGGCTTTGTATTCGGCAATACGGTCACTGATATCTTTGGCTGCTCTATAAATACCGGATTCCGACACATAAGTTTTAGTGGTCATTTCGGCAATTTTTTTCTTAATAGCGCCAAAATTGATAATCGGTTGCCCGAATTGTTTACGCTCATTGGCATAACGAATACTTTCGGTAATGATACGGCGCATGGCATCAACAATACC
>Ga0256832_1003510_pt1 | contig 10659 bp, 9 predicted proteins | sample 134614metaG_FD_190534 | JGI IMG/M metagenome (GOLD analysis project Ga0256832, IMG submission 190534) | Hydrothermal vent microbial communities from Lau Basin, Pacific Ocean - 134-614 | ecosystem: Environmental > Aquatic > Marine > Hydrothermal vents | place: Pacific Ocean: Lau Basin | collected...
TTTGCCATGCCTCCCATGACACGCACTAAGCGATTTACACTTTTAAACTCCTGTTCCCATATTTTAAATATTTCGACACTGCGTTTAGAATAAAACTTATAACCTGCATAGGATTTATTTTTATCCAAACCCAAAGTAGCACCCATACGTTGAATATAATGTGTTTGTGAAAAAATACCATTCCATGCCTCGTTAGTGTATTCAATATAAGCTTTCAATTTAGGGTTTAAATGCAAACTAACATAACGGGCATATTCACGAATAAACTGATTATTAGCACGGTGGGGGAGATTAAACCATGGGTCAATACCTACCGTATTAGCGAGCTTAACCATAATTTCTAGTGGAATGCCACGCCGACCTTCTTTGCCTCCCCATGTCGATTGTTCTACTTTCGGACGTTTATCCCACGAGGCAAGATTATTACGCGTAATACCAGCCATATTCATTAGGCGAATAACACGAAAAGTTTTCATAAAGGCAAGATAATCAGGATTAAAAATAATCTCTTTTGCATGTGCTGTATAGGCTAAAAATGGATTGTTTTTATTGCATCGGCGTGGATTGCGGATATGATTGAATGGCTTACCTTTGCAAATACCCCCTGGCATAATGACTTGAATATCACGAATATAATTCTTAGGATTGGACTTAGTGATAGTCAACGTACCTGTTATTTTTCCCTCTTTATTACCGCGTAAAGTAATAATATCTTTATTGGGATAATGGCGAATTAAGCGTGCGTTGCCACCATATTTTATCTCACCTTCGCCTTTATAAAGCACGGTGTAAGCGCCTGCGGGGATACTTTTTTGTGGCATATTGCCAATAAAGCGTGTACCCGCTTGCCCACCATTGAGTTTCCTTGGCCAGCCATTTTGATCGTATTCAACCTTGCCCTTTGTCAGCCAAGGGCGGGCTTCTTGGAAGGGTAATGACATACGGAATAAATCAACAAAGGGAACACTAGCATCAATATCCATTGCTTCATTGGTATTGATACCTAAGGGTGATAAGAGATTGGGTTGGGGGGCAGCAACCAAAGAACTAGAAAAGAAAAACAAGAGCAAAAAAAACACACCTGTCGGCATGAGAGATTTTGTAGTAGACATAGATTAGCACTTCCTTGCACAAAAATAAGGTAAAGAAGTTCCAAGTAATAAATCGATACAAGATGGGACAATTTATTAGTTGAAACTTCCTAATAGTTGTTCTTCAACTATTATCTGTATAGAGGGAATTCAGTTGTTTGTCCAATAATTCAAATTAACTTACTGATATTAAGCATCCATAATTTACGAATCAATGAGTTATAGGTTTTAGTGAATGCTTGTACAGCCTGTATTGAGAGATGATTATACATGGAAAAAATTAATTAGATGCCATCTTTAATGATTTCCGAGGCGTTTCAAGTTCTTTTTTTGCTTTAGAGAACTTTTCAGCAAATAAAGTCATATAGTATTTATCTTGTTTGTCTAAGGGAAAATCTAATGTGGTTATTTCACCTTTAGGAGAGAGATAGGTTTTTTCTATAATGCTCACTTCAGATTGATCCGTACCCACATCTTTGCGTTCAGCCATTTTTCCTGTGTCTTTATAGCCTTTAGAAAGCAACGCTTTATGAATGTCGTCAAAATTAAACATCACACCACCAGCAATACGATTTTTAATCATCACATCAGTGGTACAGCCATCTGTTTCAGGTGAAACAGCAAAGCTTATTTTATTAATATGTGTTTCGTACACACCATCAAAGCCATCTGCTAATTTAAAACGTTTGTCTTTTGAAAGAGCCGTTTTCAATGAAGTTTCATTATCAAATTTTTTCTCACAATAGTCAGTGTGTAAGTCAAGAAAAGTGGATAAATATTCCGTTTTGGAGAGTTCCAGTTTTTCTGATGTTTCAGAGCCACAACCGTTAAGTAAAAGAGAAGTAACAATTGCGGTAGAAATAAGTAGTACGGATGGGAAGAATATACGCATGAGGTGTCCCTATAAGGTTTTTTATTATTATTTAAGTTTTGTACCACAAGTAGCATTGCTTGTTTTTAATAACGCTAAAAAAACTGTGGTCAAGCTCTGTCAGATTATTTTTATGTATTTACAATAAGGGTAATTTTATAGATGAGCCGTAGTAATTTCAAGAAACTAGGATAGAAACTAGATAAATGGTAGGTTTTGAAGTATATTATTTGCGCATTTAAATCTTGGATGTATCAAGTATTTTAAAAGTATAAATTAGCCTTAGAAAATTTCAAAATAATGAATCTACTCATGCTGTTTAGATTTTTTGCTTGAGAGTTCTTGTGGTCTCATAAATTCAGCTAAAGAAGTTTTAACTAAGATTGGTAAAATCATCGCTTGGAACTTCCTAATAACCCCACTCAAAAAAATGAAGTTAGTAAAACTACAGTCAAAATTTCTTGCACTCCGTAATCATGGGCTCTTTCAAGGCTTTGTTATTGCGGTTATTATTCTTTCTGCTTTAATGATTGGGGTACAAACCTATGCGGGAATTCCTGATTGGTTTAATCATATCATTAAACTTTTAGATTATTTTGTGACGATTTTCTTTTTACTAGAAATTATATTGCGTTTGATCACCTCTGAAAGTATTAAGGGCTTTTTAGAAGATCCTTGGAATATTTTTGATTCGATTATTGTTATCGCTAGCTTAATGCCTCTAAGTGGAAGTGAAACCGCTTTGTTAGGAAGATTACTAAGAATTTTCCGTGTATTACGTTTAATCTCAATTATTCCTGAATTACGTATACTACTGAATGCCTTTTTTACTGCTATTCCCCGCATGGGTTATGTTTCTCTGTTGATGTTTATTATTTTCTATATTTATGCGGCGGTTGGCTCTATTCTTTTTGTGCAGATAAATGAAGAGCTTTGGGGGAATATTAGTATTTCAATGCTGACTTTGTTTCGCATTGCTACCTTTGAAGGTTGGTCTGACGTTATGTACGAAACAATGAAAATATACCCCCTCAGCTGGATTTATTACCTCACCTTTATCTTTATTGTCGCCTTTGTGTTTTTAAATATGATGATTGGCATTGTGGTTGAAACCTTGCAAGAAGAGCATAAAAAGGAAAGTCTTGCATCAGGAGAAGGGGAGACAGCAGACATTCATTGGATTAAAGAGCATACTATTGAAATAAAAACACGACTAGAACGGATTGAAAAACTCTTAGAAGCGCACGTGAAAAAATAATTTTTTAGTGCCGATAATGTCTTATTAAGCCTTCTGCAATCCACTTTGCAAGCGACTCTCTATTTTGTGGAAATATCAATCTTCTTTGATCGCTAGGGTTACGAATATTGGCAAGTTCAAAATAAACAGCTAATGGCTTTAAATTCATTAACATAAATAAATCTCTGGATAAAACACGTCCTGTATAGGATCTTGAAGCCTGAAAATAGTGATATTTCGTTTTAAAAGTGCGGTATAGGCGTTTAGCGATTTTCTTGCTCCGCCGAGACTTCGGTGCATGATAGAAGAAAGCATCAATTTGTTTTTTTCGATTGCGTGAATCAATATGCAACATCAAAGTAATTTGATTCTTGCTTTTATAGCCTTTCCTTTTATAAGAATAAAATAAATTATTGATAATAAAGGCACGATCTTCCAAACGTGGATGTTGTGAACGAGAAATTCGCTTATTGCCTAGATAGACCTCATCATGATCACATTTCAAATACTTTTGGTCACGAATTCCATCATTGGGATCACGTAAAATAATATGCACAATCGCCCCATTAGCAAGCAATCGACGTGCTAATCTGAGTGTAACATCATAGCCATACTCATCTTCACAAAGCTTATGTCCAGCACGCTGACCAATGGCTCCTGGATCAGGCCCGCCATGTCCGCCCACTAAATAGAAGACTTTGCCACGTAATTTATTAGAAACACTAGAAAAACGTGCATATTTGCTACCAAATATCGGAAAATTCATTTTTCGTTTATGGCTTTTATTTTTTCTCTTTCTCTTTCGTTTCTTTTCTTGTGTTATTTTCCTTGTGTTTGTATGGATATAACTCTTAGAGCAGCCAAGGTCTTGGTAAGAAACCCAAAGATCGCTATTGTCAATAAAAGAGGTTCGCTTTAATCCTTTTTTGCGTAGTCGTTTATTAAAGCGTTTAATCTTAATCGCTTTTTCCCAGTTAATATTATTAATAGTAGAACGGATACTACGCCCATTGTATCGATAACGTAGTATCGGTAATTTATAGGTCTTTCCTATATGCAATGCAGAAGAGGATTTCAGTTGATTGAGTTGATAGAACTGATCACGGTTGCATCGAGAACGTTGCAAATTATAGCGAGATAATAAAGAGCTAATATGATCCCCGCTCTTTGCTTTAATAGTAAGCCAATTTGGTATTGATGCAAAACTGCTATTTACCATGACCATCAATAAAATAAGTGCTAAAAAATATTTACCCATAGCAATAATATTCCCCAATTGCTGTTTAATTTTTATATTTCAGACAGACTCATTATCTTAACATTAGTTTGTGTTTTTTTTATCTTAATATAGTTAAATCTTTGAATTTTTAGTTACTTTGTTTGTTGTTTGTTTGCCTAGGACTCCTAAATTCTTAGTAAGCTTAAATCTAAATACTGCTCTAATGTATCGGCTAGCAAGTCAATTCCCTGTTCTCGTAACTGATAATAATCAGGTGTTTTTACCTGCTCTAACCCTGCCCATTTTAATAAAGCATCACAGGCTGGTGTATGATCAAATAAGCCATGCAAATACGTTCCTAAGAGTTGATTATCATCCGAAATAGCACCATCATGCCCCCCATCAAAAATAATAGCAGGGTTATCAAGTGCTTTACCTTGACTTATTCCTGTATGAATTTCATAGCCAGACACCAAAGGTTGATTGATTAAGTTTAATCTTCCTTGTTGTCGTGTTAATTGCTTTTCTTGATGCAAGGTTGTGGTGAAATCTAGTAAAGCAAAAGCGTTACTACTTCCTGCGGTACTTTCTGTCCCCTTTGGGTCATCAATCTGCTTTCCTAGCATTTGAAAGCCACCGCAAATGCCAATAATTTTCCCACCATAACGTAAATGTTTTAATAGGATTTGATGCCAATTATTCTGTTGTAATGCCTGTAAATCATCACGGGTATTTTTACTACCAGGAAGGAGAATAAGATCACAGGCAGGAACAGCTTGAGTAATGTCTACAAATTGTAAATTCACCTGTGGGTGTAAACGTAAAGGATCAAAATCAGTATGATTACTCAAATGTGGCAAACGTGGCACAATAATATTAAATAAGGAATTGTTAGGTACATTACTTTGTAAATTTAAACTATCTTCCGCTTCAAGATATAAAGTTTTTAGATAGGGCAATACACCTAAAACAGGCTTTTTTGTATATTGTTCAAGCCATGCAATTCCTGAATCTAATAAGCGAATATCACCACGGAAACGATTGATAATTAAACCTTTAACTCGTGCGCGTTCAGAGGTTGATAATAATGCCAAGGTTCCGGCTAATTGTGCAAACACACCGCCTCGCTCAATATCAGCCACTAAAATAACAGGGCAATCGACCGCCTCTGCAAAACCCATATTAGCAATATCATGTTGACGTAAATTAATCTCCGCAGGACTACCTGCTCCTTCAATAATTAAACAATCATATTGTTGTTGCAGACGTTTCCATGATGCTAATACATAAGGCATCACCTTGGGTTTATAAGCATGATAATCAGTTGCGCCCATTTGCCCACTGACTTTACCGTGAATAATAATTTGTGAACCTGTTTCTGAATTAGGTTTGAGTAAAACAGGGTTCATATCCGTATGTGGCTCAAGTCCACAGGCTTGTGCCTGTACCGCTTGAGCGCGTCCAATTTCACCACCATCAATGGTAACGGCACTATTTAATGCCATATTCTGTGGCTTAAAAGGTGCAACACTCACTCCACGACGTTGTAATAAACGGCACAAGCCCGTGGCAATGGCTGTTTTTCCTGCATCAGAGCTTGTACCTTGTACCATTAAGGCAGATAGGTGGGATAATTTAGACTGCATTGAGTGTTGATTGCATTTTTAAATATTCCAATGAAGTTCGACCTTGCGTCGTCCCCATTTAAAGGCTTTTTTACGGTTTTTTCCCATATAAATATCGATTCTCTTGCTCCAACGCTTATTCATTTTATCAAGCACTCGATATTCTCCTGATAAGCCTTTAATACGTACTTTTGATCCTGGTTTTAGACCGTAAATTTTAAGTAAATCACGCGATACCGCGATAACTTTCATTCCAGGACGCAATCTATCTCCCCATGCGGCAATATTGGGGGTGCTATCAGTCTGTGCTGCATGAGAAGTGTAAGCAGTTGCGGTCACTTTAAGTCGGTTAGTGCGTTTTATTCTTTTGGTTTGTTTCGCAAAATACATTTTTCGATAGTGAGATTTTTTCACGCGTACTTTCTCAATATTTTTTAGTGCTTTTTGAATTTTAGCCATTTTTCCCCTCGTTGCTGAATTAATGGATTTATTACTGTAATTTCTATTTGGAGCAGCAAAACTATTGCTACTAATAAAATTACCGATCAATAATAAAATAATCATAAAAAGTTTCGAAGAAATTTGAATGTTCATAAATACCTTAGCCGTCCCTCATTGAGGGGTAGTTAATAATGGCGCGCATATTAGCATATACTTATTTACGAATGAAAGAAGAACCATCAATTTTTACGCCAAACGGCATAATTATGTAACTTTATGATTTGCATGTGAATTTTAATTATTTTTTTGAAATTATCCAAATTATGGGTATGAAAACCCTAGAATTTTTTTTAGGTGACATTATTAAGGAGTGTGAAAGGGGGGAATTATTTGTGTGAGCAATGATCGCCATTGAATTCATTTAAATACTCCATCCATTCGGAAAATAATTGTTGCTCTGGTGAAATGACCACTGAACGAGGGGTCATTGAAGGGCGAAAGACCGTTTCACCCTCTAGCGTAGCGGCATAGCCACCTGCTTCGCTAAGAATTAATGTACCTGCGGCTAAATCCCATAATTTCATTCCGCCATGTAAATAAGCATGACCACGATTCGCTGCCATCCATGCCCATTCCAATACGCAGGCACCAAGATTACGCTGTGATTTATAAGGTGCATTTAACATTAATTGTTGAGCTAAAGCGGGTTTTAGGCGTTTTAAATCGACAATTGCCACCGCTTTATTAAGACTAAAACCACTGGGCTTGCATTTTAATCGAGAGCCATTGAGAAAAGCACCTTGTCCTTTTATGGCACTAAACATCTCATCTCGTGAAGGGTCATAAGTAATGCCAATAACCACCTCGCCCTTTTTTATCAAAGCTAAAGAGGTTGCAAATAAAGGCAGACCTGAAGCGAAATTACTGGTGCCATCTAAAGGGTCTAAACACCATAATTGATCCGCTGTTTCTAATAGCTGTTGCTGTTGGCTTAATTCCATTTCTTCACTTAAAAAGGCAATATCAGGCCAATTATCCAATAAACTTTGTTGAATACGTTGATCCGCCGCTAAGTCAGCCTCGGTTAATAGACTGCCATCATCTTTGATCGAATAGGAGCTTTTATTAAATCGCGTCAATATTTCCTCATTAGCAACCTGTCGTATGATATGTTCTAGTTTTATTAAATCGGGTAGCATCAAAATTCCTCTCGTTAGGTGTTATCACAACAGGCAGTTTATAGTATATGGTTAGCATTTTAGTACTTTTATTCTTAGCATTCATTACATGGTTTTGGATTGATTCTATTCGCGCTAAAGAAAAGGCAATGACAGCCTCAGCGCTTGCTTGTCAGCAAATTCAGGCTCAACTTCTAGATCAAACCGCTTCTCTAAAAAGCATTAAATTATCACGCGACCAACAAGGACGGATGGTGCTTGAACGTGTTTATAATTTTGATTTTAGTTATGATCGTGAGCAACGCCATCAAGGACGTGTGATTATAAAAGGCTTGAAGATCGAGAAAATTTATCTGGATATGGATCAAGGAACCACTATTTTCTAATGACCTTGACTTAGAATGTCCTTACAATAATTAAGCTTGCCTTCATTATCATTAATTCGTAGGCTGGAAAATCAATAGGGCAAGCCTATCTTTTTAGATGCTAATAAATAATACTTTTGAACAACAATGACAGGGTAAAAAAATTATGAATATGAAACAAGCGCGTTTTAATATGATTGAACAGCAGATTCGTCCTTGGGATGTTTTAGACCATTCAGTGTTACAAACCATGAGTGACCTACCACGTGATGCTTTTGTTGCCGAAGCACAAAAACCATTGGCTTATGCTGATATTCAGTTGCCCCTTGGACACGGTGAAAGCATGATGCACCCACGTGTTGAGGGTCGTCTTTTGCAAGAACTAGCGATTCAAGAGGATGATATTTGTCTTGAGATTGGGACAGGTAGTGGCTATATCACCGCTTGTATGGCTAATTTAGCCAAAGAAGTGTTTAGTATTGATATTCATCAGGACTTCCTTACTATGGCGGATGAACGGCTAAAAGCACAAAATATTTCTAATGTGACATTAGAACAAGCAGATGCACTGCAAGAGCTGGATATGAATCAAGGTTACGATGTTATTGCAGTAACAGGGGCTGTGCCTGAATATTTACCCTTGTTTGAGCAACTGCTTAAACCCGAAGGACGTTTATATATAACGGTTGGAACAGGGCACTTACAATATGCTACCTTGGTCATTCGTACACAGAATAAATTTGTTCGTAGTAACTTATTTGCAACAGAATTAAAACCATTAGAAGGGGCTGCGAAGCAATCTGGCTTTATTTTTTAAGGAATAGCACCATATACTATGCTATCTAAGGAGCTTCTAAGCAATGACTCTATGCAATATGAGTAGATTTATTATTTAAAACTTCCTAAGTACCTTTCTGACGACATAAGCTGACCTCTACCTATGACGATAACCAAACAACTTGTTACTTTCTTCTTTTTAAGCACTCTAAGCGGAGTGGCTTCTTCTGAAAATCTATTTCAGGTTTTTCAACAAGCGCAAAAAAATGATGCAAAGCTTAGAGCCTCTGAAGCTGCTTATCAGGCAGTATTAGAAAGAAAGCCCCAAGCATTATCCGCTTTAGAGCCACGGGTTAATTTAACAGGTACAGCTACTTATACAGTGCAAAATACCAGTAGAGTGCGCTTTCGTCCCGATAGTCGATCAGGAAGTGCGAACGTGGGTTATAAACTTAATCTAAGCAAATCAATTTATAATAAGTCACTTAATGCACAGGTTGATCAGGCTGATGCCGCTATTTTACAAGCACGCGCATCCTTTGATGCCGACGTGCAAGAGCTGATGTTACGTGTTTCTGAGGCGTATCTTAACTATCTAAAAGCAAAAGATAGTGCCAATTTTGCAAAATTAGAAACCAATGCCATAGGGCGACAACTAAAGCAGGTTAAGGTTTATTTTCATGCAGGTCGCTCAGCAATTACCGATGTTAAAGAGGCACGAGCACGTTATGATCAGGCACGCGCTCAAGAAGTGAGTGCGTTGCATCAGGTACAGCTAGCTAGAGAGGGTCTTAGAGCCATTACAGGGTTGTACTATAATAATCTACTCGGTGCAGCTGAAAATATTCCATTACTCAGTCCAAGACCTGATAATATCGTTGCATGGTCAAGAACAGCAGTTAATAACAGTAGATTAGTGAAAATTGCCGAACAAGCCGTTAGTGTTGCACAGGCAAATGTTGATATCGCTCGTACAGGGAAAGGTCCAACGGTTGATTTTATTGCCAGCCATTCAGGAAGTTCAACACATGGCAAACCAGGGCTCGGACAGGATCGCTTTGATGCCTCTGTGGGTTTACAGATCAATATTCCTTTATACGATGGTGGAAACACAGCCTCACGGATACGCGAAGCGCGTCTTAAATTAAAACAGTCACGCTATCTATTGGAAGCTCAAAAACGTTCAGTAATACAACAAACTCGTGCTGCTTTTTTAGCAACAGGATCAGGTCTAGCACAACTGCAAGCACTAAAACAGGCCCTACTTTCAAATCAAACAGCAGTCAGTGCCACAAAAATAGGATTTCAAGTGGGAACACGTACAGCCGTTGATGTTTTACTTGCTTTACGGGAAATGTTCCGCTCACAACGAGACTATACCAATGCCCGTTATGACTTTTTACTCAATACCTTAAAGTTAAAACAAGCGGCTGGAACTTTAAGAATTGTAGATTTAAGAGGCATGTCAAATCTACTCGCTAAACCACGTAGCGCATCAACTAGAGTTGTGAAATATAAACGATAAGAGGCATCCTCCTTTCCACATAGTAGCCTTCAAGCCTACTTAGAAACCTTCGCAAGTAACTAAAGTAAGTGAAAATATCACCATTACTATTTTTTTATTTAAACTAAGCTTATTTTTTTTGTGCAATCATTTTTAAGTGTCCTTTGCAGTCAATCATTTTGATCCCTTGAATAGGCATTGTCATTTCCATGTGTATAGTGGCACTAACCTTTATTTCTTTAGGGCTGATAAGTGTAAAATCTTCCTTTAGGGTAACGGAACTATTGGGAATACTTTTAAGCATGTTTCCAGATACTTTCCAGTGCATGGGTGATGTTTGCACATAGTTAA
>Ga0256832_1003511_pt1 | contig 10657 bp, 6 predicted proteins | sample 134614metaG_FD_190534 | JGI IMG/M metagenome (GOLD analysis project Ga0256832, IMG submission 190534) | Hydrothermal vent microbial communities from Lau Basin, Pacific Ocean - 134-614 | ecosystem: Environmental > Aquatic > Marine > Hydrothermal vents | place: Pacific Ocean: Lau Basin | collected...
ATGCGAATCTGGATCGTAGCTGCTTTGATCGCCGGGCTGTTTCCGAGCTTGCCGCTTCGGGGCCAGTCGGGAAGCGTTCGCGGGAAGATGGAGAAGCCGGACGTCTACGACTTCGGGTATCCCTCCACCTGGAAGAAGAAATATCGTCACAGCGAGGCGACTCCGCGGCTGATCCTGAACCCTGATTTCTTCTGCTCGCAGTGCGCGAAGGAGGGAAGGATCTCCTACAAGTCGCGGGACGAGATGGTGGACCTTCTCGAGGTCGACAAGACGTATCCCAATCCGCTCGAGGGAAAGACAAAGGAGCACTTCGGTGAGTTCCGGATGCTCGAGCGCCCTGGAAACGTCGTGCTGCGACGGTTCATGAAGGACATGAAGCTGAAGGACCCCGTGTTCATCGAGGACCGTTTCTTCAGGCTTTTCGTGGACCTCGGCAGCTTTCATTCGAAGATGCCTCCCTACGCGAGGCGGGAGTTCGAACTGAGTCAGCTGGCCGACATCTTTCCTCGCGTGACGTCGAAGACGATCACGATCACGCCTCATCAACGAGCGCATCTGTACCATTTCAGGGCGCACCGCTTGCTGGAGGAGTTCCAGCATCTCGTCGGCTACGACCCGAAGGCGCCGTACATGGCCTATGCTCCGCCCTTCATGGGGATGCGGCAGAAGTGGGAGGTCTACATCTTCCGCAAGCAGAAGGACGCCTCGGCGTTCGTCGAAGGTTTTCTCGGGCAAAAGGTGAACGATGGGCTCTGCTGGCACCTGCTCACCGAGCGGGCCATGCTGACGATTCTCCACGGACAGCGTCGGCGTGACGTGGATGTGAACAACACGTTCACCCACCGTCTCTGCTACAACTTCATCACCGGTTACCGCGGCTACGCCTATGATCTGCCGGCCTGGTTGGCGCTCGGCTATGCCCATCTCATGGAGCGCCGGGAGCGGACTGACTTCAACACGATCATCTTCGGCGAGGGGAGGATTCCGAGGTTCCGGTTGCCGAGCAAGTGGAAGGTCGGAGTCAAGAAGGCGGTGCTGGCCAAGAAGGCCCCGCCCCTGCAAGAGTTCGCGGCCTATGAAGCCGTCGGGCGCATTCCTCCGCAAATGCATCCCCAGATCTGGAGCCTCGTGAGCTATCTGGTGCAGCTCGACCAGAAGAAGATGGGACGCTTGATCAACATCCTGAAGGAGAAGAAAAAGGGGGAGAGCACCCGCAATCTGCTTCGACGGGCTCTGGCGGCCAGCTACGGATTGACGCTGGCGCAGGTGGACGAGGGATGGAGGGAGTGGGTCAAGACGACCTACCCATCCATCTGAGCGGCAGGCATCGACTCTGGCGGCAGACGGGTCTCAGTTCACACCGATCTCGATGTATTTTCCTCCCGACCACTCCGCCAGTGGTCGCAGGAGAGCCACGTTGCCGTGGCCGAAGGTCAACGTGTGAAAGACGATTTTCGCTCGGGCGTTCACCGTTCTCACATATCGGAGAAGTTCCTGGGGATCTCGAATCCGCCCCACGGTCGGCATCCCGTCGCTGAGGAAAAACACCGTGTCGCTTTCGACGGTGTGGTTCTTCGAAGGCTTCTCCTGGGGCTCGTCTGCGAGCCCGAGGGCCTTGTTGAGGGCGGCAAAGGTGTTCGTCTGACCTTTCCCTTGCTTGACGACGACGTCCTCGATCCACTGGGGCGTCAGCTTCGCCAGGAACTTGATGGCCTGATTCTTGTTTCCCTGGGTTGCTCGGGTCAGGTGCTTCTTCCAGCTGATCACGTCGTTGTGGAAGAGGAAGATGTTGAATTTCGTGTACGACGGAAGGTTGGCCACCGTCGTGATCAATTCCTCGCGGGCCAAGTCGATCTTGGTTTCGTACTGGCCGTAGCGCTCCCGGAAGGCCTCGATGGCCTTGGGGTCGCCGCCCTCGAGGCTCAGCTTGTCCTGCATGCTTCCGGAGACGTCGAGGATGAAGAGCATGCGGCGCGACTTGGACTGAATGCCCTGAAACGGAGTCGTTCCCTTCTTGGGTATGCCATAGCGAGCGAGATCCTTGGCCAGCTTCGCCTTGCGTTTGGCAATCTCCTCCGGCGTAGGGACTTTGAATCCACCCTTGACGCGTTCCCACCAACGTCGCCAGAGCTCCGGTTTGGGGCCGTACGTCGTCTGAGTGATGTCGGCCAGAGCATCGCGGATGTCGGTGATGAGCCGGCCTTTTTCTCGCTCCATGGCTTCGATGAGGGGCTCGATGACCCGTTTCTCTCGTGATTTGCGAAGAGCCTGGACCGCGACCGCTCGAACGCGCCAGTCCTTGTCCTTCTCCAGGAGCCGGATCGCCAAGCCGATCAGATCGTCGTAGCCCAGGCGAGTGAGAGCGTCGAGGACGGTCAGGCGCACCTGCGCATCTCGGTCCTCGAGGTGGTGAAGAAGGGCCTTGGTGATCTTCCCGTCCTCGTCGGAGAAGTCGCCCAACAGGTCGAGGGCGAGCAACCGAACCGGGTAACTCTTCGACGTCGCCAGCTTGAGAACGGCGTCCTTGGCGACGGGAGGGCGGGTGGTCTTGAAGGCCTTGAGGATGGCGATGCGAACGACATCCGATTTCGCTTTTCGTAGCTCCACGGTCAGCGCGTGAAGGGCCGGCTTCGTCGTTTGATTCGCCATGGCCGGGACGACCGCCTCACGGACGACCTGGGACTTGTCCTTCAGGCATGCGACGAGAATCGGGACCAAAGCCTTGTGCTTGAGAGTTCCCAGGTCATCGACTGCCGCTCGGCGGACGTGCTCGTTCGTGTTCCGATAGAGTTTCTCGAAGTCCACGAGAGCCTTGGCGAGCTTATCCTTGGGGGTTTGATCCTTCGGGGTCTGAGCGCCGAGGGGCGCAAGAAGGACGAGGAGAGAGAGAACCGTGAGTCTTATGCGCGCCATATCGAAATCCCAGAAATCCATGAACAGGGAAGGTCATCTTAAACCTCCGCCTCCATGGAGGCAAAACGTTCAGGAATCGAGGATCGCTCGGGCTTCGGGACGGCCGAGAAGCCCCGAGAGCTCGGAAAGCAGCTCCACGCCCGGGAATGTCTTCGGGGAGGCCTCCTTCCAGCGCTTCAAGATCTCGATGGCGCGATCTTCACGGCCCTGGTCGAGGGCGTGGAGCGTCTCCACCAGCCAGGGATCGCCGGAGCGAGGATTCATCCGGCGTGCGTCGCGCAGATGGATGCGGAGCATCCGAGGCTGATCACGCAGGTGGGCTTCCCAGGCGAACAGGACGCGATAGCGGGCGATGACCCGATTGCGGAGCGCGTCGTTGCGGGGCGCCTCGTCGCCGTGAGCCGACGCTTGGAGAGCCTCCATGACGGTCCTGAGCGCCTCCAGGGAGGCGGTGTCCCAGGGGACATGGCTGAGCCGCGCGAGGAGTTTGATCTTCCTCTCCGGGGCGGGCAGACCCTCGTGGGACGCGGCCTCGAAGGCGCCTTCTTCCGCGGCCTGGCTCAACGCATCCAAGTCCTTGCGGAATCGTCCCAGGGTGCCCGGTGTCTCGCCCCAGAACAGGGTGAACTCTCCCCACAGCGCCCGGCGATTCTCGCTCTCCCCGCGGGCGGAGATCCAGCGTTGGACGACGTCAACGGCTTCGTCGAGACGCCCCTGCCCTCCCCGTTGGCGAGCGAGGAGCTCCCAGGAGAGGTCGGTCTCGGGGGCCGCCGGATAAAGCAGCGTCTCTTCTTCGAGATCGGAGATGGCCCGATCCACGAGACCGGCTTCGATCTCGAGAAGAGCTAGCATCGGTCGGACGAGAGGGGCGGCCGTGTTCACGTCGAGGGCCCGCCGAAGAGCATCGATGCATTCGGGCGCACGGCCGGCGACGCGTTCGAGCTCCGCCGCCAGACGGAGGCCCGGAATGTCGGTGGGATGCCGGCGGAGCACAGACGCCATGCTTGCCCTCAACGCGTCGAGTTGAGGGAAAGCTCTCAAGACGTTCAAGAGCCGGCTGTCGGTGGCCGTTTCCGAGCCGCCGGTGCGGAGTGCGAGCTCCCAAGTCTTGACCTCTTGAGAGAGGTTGAGCAACGCTCGGTGGAGACGGTGGCGAAACGGTGTTGCGAGAAGGGGAGAATCGGAGGTTTGCAGAGTCCGATGGGCGGTGTCGCCCAGGCGGGCGAGAAGATCGACACGGCCCGGGTCCGTAGCGGGCATGGCCACGAGTTCTGCTTTCAGCCTCTCCATCTGCCGGCTCGCCTGAACGGCCGCCTGATCGCGTTCGAGCTCCAAGGGAGGCCACACGACGGCGAGGAGGGCAGCGACCGCAACCGAGGCCTTCGCAGTGCGCAGGCTCAGACCCGAAGTCGGCGCTTCTCGGTCTTCGCGGAGGACGAGGCCGAACAGGACCGCGAGTGGAAGAATGTTCGTGGCGTGGAGTGCGACGCCCCAGGTCAGGACGAGGGGCGTGGCGGCCGCCATCATGGCCCACCCCGCCGCCGCCATGTTTTTCTCCTCGGGCTCAAGCGATCGACCGCGTCGCCTGAGTGTGATGGCAGCCAGGAGTACGAGGACGAGGAACGCCGCAAGACCGAGCCCGCCGCTCTCGACGAGCAGGCGAAGAATCTCGTCATGAGGATCGCTGGGCACGCTGTGCAGCCCGGAAAGGCTCCATTCGAGCGGGCGGCGGACAGAATAGTCCACGTCGGGGAAACGGCCTCCTCCGAGCCCCACGACGGGGGAGGTGCGAAGAAGAGTCGCCGCATCCTTCGCGAGTTCGATGCGCACGCGATTCGTCGGATGGTCCGGGTCGACCATGCTGGCCACGCGACGACACCAACCCGGCGCTTCCGGCGCGACGCGGCCGACGACTCCAGCTCCGACGAGGAGGACGGTAAGGGTCGCCATTCCAAGAACGACGATGCGCCCGGACTGCGTACCCCGCCGCCGTCCCAGGGTGACGAGCGATGCGGCGGCGAGTGCCGCCAGCCCCAGCCACGCCGATCGGGCGTCGCTTCGGAGGATCAAAGCAAGGGCGGGGATGACACCCCAGGCCACGAAGAGGAGTCGGGCAGGGGAGACACGCCGGAGGATCACGAAAGCGAAAGGCAGGCTCAGCAGGGCCAATTGCCCCACGAGCGCCGTATTCCCGAGTCCCGCGGTCAATTCCCCGCGAAAGGGCGTGCCGAGGGGCTCGAGCCCCCGTTCGAGGAGCCACTGATGAACGAGCACCAGCATCGGGGCCATGAGTCCCGCTCCGGCGATGAGGTCCGTGGCGCGGGCCGAGATGGGTCGTCCCAGCAAGACCCAGAGAATGAGGAGCCCTGCCGCCTGGTGCGCCCCCTCCCGCAGCGAGGCGATAGCCGGAAAAACCGCCCCGTTTGTGAACGCCCCGAGGAGGGAGGCGGCGAACACCGTCGCCCAGACGATGGCGGCCGTGGATGCCAATCGGCACGGGGGTCTGTGTTCTCGCCGGGCCGACTGCACGGCTGCCAGCAGGACGGAGCCCACCATGAAGACGCCCCACTTGGGAAGATCCAGGGAAGAGAAGACCTGGCCGCCCACGACGGGCACCGAGAGAAGAAGGAGTGCTATGAATCCCGGCACGGAAAAGGGCCCTCGTCAGTGGACGCTGGAGTCTATGAGGACGCGTGTTTCCTCATAAATCTTCGTGCCTTCGTGAGACACCACTATGCGAACAGGGCTTCGACGAACGCGTCCGCGTCGAATTCCTCGATATCTTCCGCGCTCTCGCCGATTCCGATGAATTTTACCGGCACGTCGACTTGGTGGCGGATACCGATCACAGCGCCTCCCTTGGCCGTTCCGTCCAGTTTCGTCAGAAAAAGGCCGGTCAGTTCGAGGGATTTCCCGAACTCTTGAGCCTGCGCGATGGCGTTCTGGCCGTTGTTCGCGTCCAGGATCAACAGGGTCTCATGGGGGGCGCCCTCAATCTTCTTTCCGATCACTCTGCGGATTTTCTCCAGCTCCTGCATGAGATTCTTCTGTGTGTGGAGGCGTCCGGCCGTGTCCACGATGAGAACGTCCACGCCCCGCGCACGGGCCGCGTCGCAGGCGTCGAAGGCGACGGAGGCAGGGTCGGCGCCCTGTTGCTTCTTCACGATGTCCGCACCCAGGCGATCCGCCCAAATCGTCAGCTGTTCGACGGCGGCCGCCCGAAACGTGTCGGCGGCGGCGAGAAGGACCTTTTTGTCGCGGTCACGGAAGTACTTGCAGAGTTTGGCGATCGACGTGGTCTTTCCGCTGCCGTTGACTCCGGCGACGAGGATGACCAGCGGAGGCTGCTGAGGCGTGACGAGGGAGGTCTTGTCCGACGACATCACCCCTTTGAGGATGCTCTTCAGGTGCTCGAAGCATTCGTCCGTCGTCTTGATCGTCCGGTCCTTGTAGGCCTGACGCACCTGCTCCATCACCACCTGGACCGTCCGTGGGCCGATGTCGGCGGTATAGAGGTAGTTCTCCATCTCGTCGATGAGCTCGTCGTCCAGGTCTCGGCCGAAGGGCAGGATGGCCTTCAGTCCGCCGAGGACTTTCTTCTTCGTCTTAGCGAGGCCGGCCTTGAGTTTAGCGGTGAACTTCTTGAACACCTGGGGAGACTCCTTTCTGTCGCGAATGCGTAGCTTGGATCTCAGGAGGAGGGGGGGTCGGATTGGCGATCCTTCACCGAATCGAGCACACCGTTGACGAATGCCCCTGACGACTCGGTGCTGTAGGTCTTGGCCAACTCCACGATTTCGTTGATCGTCACGTTGGCGGGGATGTCCGGGGCGTGGAGGATCTCCCAGGCTCCGATGAGCAAAAGGTTGCGGTCCACCATCGGCATGCGGGCGCAGCGCCAATTGCGCGTGGCGGCTTCGATGACCTGAATGAGCTCCGTGCGGTGTTCGAGAGCACCTCGGACGATGCGATCCGCGAACTCACGGACGTCGGGAGCCGCCTTTTGCTCGTAGGCGAACTCGTCAAAGCCCTCGTCGGTCCAATCCCCGGACGAATCCTGGCTGAAGAGGTACTGCATGGCGAGGACGCGACCTTGGCTCCGGCGCTTCATGAGGAGGGGTCTCCATCGAGGGATTCCTGGAGGCGCACCAATTCGATGGCGGCGTCCATGACCTCCACACCCTTGTTGGTCTTCTTGCCGCCGGCCCGAGCCAGCGCCTGCTCTCGGTCTTCGACGGTCAGAACTCCGAATAAAAAGGGCTTGCGGGACTGGAGTCCGGCCTCGAGGGTCCCCACGGTGACCCCGTGGGAGACAAAGTCGAAATGGGATGTCTCTCCCCGGATGACGCAGCCCAATCCGACGACGGCGTCCACGTCGTCCCGTTCCAACAGGCGGGCTCCGATCAGGGGGATCTCGAAGGCGCCTGGAACCCAGGCCACGATGACGTCGTCCTCGGCGACACCTCGGGAGCGGGCGGTCTCGATCGCCCCCTCGAGGAGTTTCTCGGTGATGGGGGCGTTGAAGCGGGCCACGACAACGGCGATTCGTAGGCCCTTGCCGTCGTGATGTCCCTCGAAGATGCGTGCCATGGTGCGTTCGCCTCAAAGATCAGGGGCGAATCCTATCACCGGCGCCCAAGGGGACCAAAGCGATCCCAAGGGTGGGCACGCCCCCCGCGTTCGCTTTTCCGCGGAGGGCGCTGCGGTCCCCTGTGCTCAGAGGAACTGAATCTCGTGGCCGTCCGTGATGGCGAAGAATCCGTTGGTCGCCGCGGAGTCCGTCACAAGGGCCTGCATGATGAAGCTCATGCCGGAAAGGGCGGGAGGGATCACGAAGACGTGCAGGTTCCCGCCGGGGAGGAGGACCTCCTGGAAGCCGAGGGGCGACGGAGTGTTACCCACGATGATGGGAAAGAGGTTCGGGCTCGTCGGGTTGAAATGGACCGCGTCAAACGGCGCGGCTGGCCCCACTGGCGGCGATCCGGTGGTGAAGAGCTCGCCCACCAGGATGGGAGGCATGAAGTCGTAGGTGCCGTTCTGGGACACCATGAGGACGTTGAGGATGTCACCGGGCGCCACCTGCTTGACGTCGAAGGTCACTCCACCGGAGGGAAGAGCACCCATGCCCACGCTGGTGAACAGATCGAGATCCTCCCCGCTTCCGGGGTAGTTCAGCTGGCTTCCCGTGACGATCCAGTCCATGTCGAGGATCACGTGGACGGTGGTGAACGTCGGGTTGATGGCCGGGTAGGTCGTTGGCGCGGTGATACCGCAGGCCACCGACGTGAAATAGCTGGGGGCCGTCTCGCCCAGGTTGTTGGCGCCGATGAAAAAGATGCCGCCCTGAGCCGAACTGTCCGCCGCGTGGATCTCCACCACGATGGTGTCGGTGGCGATGAACGAGGGTTGGCTGGTGAGGGGCACCGAGATGACCTGATTGGCGGTGTCGTTCAGTGTGAAGGTTTGCGTATGGACGAGATTCAACGTGCCCGTGTTGATGGTCATCATCGTCGGGTCCGGATTCGGGTCCTGATAGATGTTGATGGTGATGGGCTGGGAGCCCGACCCCGCCGGGCCGATCGCCTGCTCCACCCCGAAGGTGACCTGTGTGATGTCCACGTTGAAAAAGACGTTCTCAGCGATGAGGTTGTAGCTGCGCCAGTAACTCCCGTCTCCGGTGCCCGTGAGGGCGCCTGCTGGATTCGTGAACGTGCATGCGATGCTCGTCCCCGTGATGACGTTCGTGCTGTCATTGGTTTGAGAGAGTGTTCCGTTCTGTGCCTGAAGCGTGGCCGCCAGGACGGCGGCTGCTGCGAGTGTCTTCCAAAGATTCGACATGAGATGATTCTCCTTCCAGTAAGAGGTGCGCGCACGGTCCGACCTCAACCTCCCCTCGAGGCCGGTCTCACTCTACGACCACGGGGATCGCGATCCCCAGAAAAAAGCGAATTTGCCAAGGCGAGGATCGCTGTGTTCCGCCGCGAGTTCCACCATCCGGATCGGACGACGGAAGGGGAGGTGCTGGCTTCAACGTTCCTGCACGTTCGGCACGGATCGCCGAGACCGGTCGCCCCGGGTCAACCAGGCGATGCTCCGGCGGGACAGACGACGCAGGTCATCCAAGAGTGTGTATCCGATCGGCACCACCAAGAGAGTGGCGAAGGTGGAGACGATGAGCCCACCGATGACGCCTCTCGAGAGAGCTTGGTAGGCCACGAATGACGTGCTGCGCTCCGCCAGGGCCATGGGCACAAGCCCCACCACCGTGGTCGCCGTCGTCATGAGGATCGGCCGGATTCGTGTTCGAGCGGCAAAGAGGAGGGCTTCGCGACGGGCGGTCCCGGACCTCACGAGGCTGTGCGCCGAATCCAGGAAAACGATGCCGTTGTTCACGACGATGCCGATCAGAACGATGGCGCCGATCATGCCCACGAAGTCGAGGGATGTCTTCGTGAGAGCGAGCATCCACCAGGCTCCCAAGAGAGCGAAGGGGATGGTGAGGAAAACGGCTTGGGGCAGAAGTACGGATTCGAAAAGAATGCCCATCAGGAGGAGGACGAGGACGATGGCGAGCAAGCCCGTGAACATGAGCTCCCGCTGTTCCTTCGCGAGGTCCGCGCTGCTCGTTTCCTTGAAGCTGTACCCGGGCGGCAGGGGATAGGCGTCTTGGAGCCGCCTGACCGCGGCGAGGGCATCGTCTCTCTGCCCGGCTTCGGGTTCGACCGTCAACTGACAGGAGAGCTGTCCATTGGTCTTCACGATGCTCCCGTATCCCCGGCGGAAGTAGATGTCGGCCAGATTGGACAGGGGGAGTATCGTTCCAGTCCGCGAGAAGATGCCCAACCCCTGGAGGTCGGCGGCGGACGCTTCGGACGATTCCTCGTACTCGATGACCATCTGCATCTTTCGGTCGCCGATGTGCAGATCGGGGAGTCTTTGGCCACGAATCCCGAATTGGATCGTCCCCATCAGGACGCGGGGGTCCACGCCAAGCCTCTGCATGCGCTCTCGATCCGGTGCGACGACGATCTCCTCGTTCGTTCTCCCGATGCCACCTTTGACGGAGACGACGCCTTTCGCATCGCTGAGGGTTTCCTTGAGGTCGTCGGCGATCTCCGCCAATCGATCGATGTCCTTGCCGTAGACCCGAAGCTGGATCGTGGATTTCTCCTCGTTCTGTCGTTCCACGCCTACGCGAATCTTCGCTCCCGGAATCTTGGGTAGCTGCTTCTTGAGAGTGCGGATGAACTCCTTTGTACGTGCGACGTCATGGTGATCGACGCTCATGATGATCGCTCCGCCGTTGTGGCGGAACCAGAGGTAGTAAAACGAGATGCCCCACTCGGGTTTCATCTCGTCGACGACTTTCTGGATCTCGCGGAATACGTCGTTGGCGCTCTTGAGCGTGTAGTTGGCTTCGAGCTCCACGTCGAGACGGATGAACCCCGAAGCCTCCTCCGAGAACGGATTCAGCTCGATACGGTCCTTCGACGCGTACTGAAGCGCGGAGCAGACGAGGAGGACGACGGCCAGGGAGTGGAATCGGTGGTCGAGCGCGAAATTGAGAACCCGCCCGTGCCACCTGGTCAGTGCGTCCAACTGCCGACCGAGGAACGTGGAGACTCCGTGGAAGGGGAAGAACGGCACGAAAAGGAGAGCTCGGAGCCGGCTCATGGGCTCCACCCCGGGATGCTGCTTCCCCGCGATCGCGTCACGGGCGCGGTCGAGCAACGAGTGCTCCGTG
>Ga0256832_1003512_pt1 | contig 10656 bp, 10 predicted proteins | sample 134614metaG_FD_190534 | JGI IMG/M metagenome (GOLD analysis project Ga0256832, IMG submission 190534) | Hydrothermal vent microbial communities from Lau Basin, Pacific Ocean - 134-614 | ecosystem: Environmental > Aquatic > Marine > Hydrothermal vents | place: Pacific Ocean: Lau Basin | collected...
TAAAAAAATTGTATATTTGCAAACTTAGAAAAACTAAAAAATAACAGAATATGTATGCAATTGTAGAGATAGCAGGGCAGCAATTCAAAGTGCAAAAAGACCAAAAGGTTTTTGTACATCGTTTGCAAGGAGCGGAAGGTGATGTGGTTAATTTTGACCATGTTTTATTGCTCGACAACGACGGACAAGTAACCATTGGCGCCCCGGTTATTGAAGGAGCGGCTGTAGCAGCCAAAATCCTTCGTCACTTAAAAGGCGATAAAGTTATCGTATTTAAGAAAAAACGTCGTAAAGGTTATAAAAAGAAAAATGGACACCGTCAATATTTGACTGAGATTGTTGTTGAAGATGTTATCGCTTCAGGCTTTAAATCTGACAAGAAAATAGCCAAGAAAGCTAAAGTAACATCAAAAAAAGCAACTGTTAAAGCAGAGGTTAAAGAAGAAAAAGCTGCAGCTCCGGCAAAAATAGCGGAAGTCAAAGAAGAAAAGAAAACAGTTAAAAAGACACCGGCTAAAAAACCGGTAGCTAAAAAAACAGCCAAAAAAGCTGACGATTTGAAAAAAATTGAAGGTATAGGACCTAAAATTGCTTCTATTTTAACTGAAGCCGGTTATGAAACTTTTGCTAAATTGGCAAAAGCTGATCCTGAAAAAATACGTGAAATCCTTTTAGAAAAAGGCGGTAAACGTTATGCAATGCACGACCCCACTACTTGGCCTAAACAAGCTGAATTGGCAGCTGCCGGTAAATGGGATGAATTGAAAAAATGGCAAGACGAACTCGACGGCGGTCGCGCTTAATTTTTATTAAATTTGTAAACACTAAAACTATAATATTATGGCTCATAAGAAAGGTGTAGGTAGTTCTAAAAACGGTAGAGAATCCGAAAGTAAACGACTCGGTGTTAAAATCTTCGGCGGTCAAACCGTCGTAGCCGGCAACATCATCGTTAGACAAAGAGGCACGAAGCATCATCCCGGAAAAAATACTTTTATGGGAAAAGATCATACGATTCACGCTGCCATTGACGGCATTGTGAAATTTGAAAAGAAAAAAGGCGGTAAATCTTATATCTCAATCATTCCGATTGAAGCTTAAAGATTACTTGCTTTTATAAATAACTAAAAAGCCACTCAAATTTGAGTGGCTTTTTTTTACTTTTATCTAAACGGTGCGTTTAAACCGAGCAGCCACCGCCTTCGCAACTATCATAATCATCGATATCAAGTTCCAGCTTAGCAAAATTAAATGCAGGAATTGCTTGCTCTTCGGTTGTAGTTTTCATTTTTGCCAATTCGTTACCCGAATTGTCATTGATATTCATATAATACAAAGTCTTTAAGCCGTATTTGTAAGCGATACCGTCGTGACGAATTAAATCTTTGACCGGAACCTTGTTGTTTTTATATTTGGAGATGTCGTAATATTGGTTGGTGCTGATACTTTGGTCAATAAATTTTTGAAAGATGGCTATAAATTTTAAGTATTCTTCATTGTCTATATCCCATGCCAAAGTATAGTTTTCTTCGTACAGACCAAATCCGGGAACTAATTGTTTTAGCGCACCGTATTTGCTCATTTTGGCAATCAAGAGTTTGCGTACCGGATCAACACCCGGCGTAGAGTTAGATACCACACTACTACTGGCTGCCGGTGGAATGGCACTTAGAGCCGAATTACGTAAACCGTATTTTTGAACGTCTTCACGCAAGCTGTCCCAATCCATGACCAAGTCGTTTTCAACTATTTCGTCAACTGCTTCTGTATAAGTATCAATAGGTAAAATACCATCGGCATATTTGGTGCGATCAAAAAGTTCGCAAGCGCCTTTTTCTTTGGCAAGCATATTGGAAGCTTTGATTAAACCGTACTGGAACCGTTCCATATAACGGTGCATAGTTTTTCTGCCTTCGTCGGTATCATAACGCAAGCCGTTTTTGGCTAAGAAATGAAAAACATCGGATACGCCGATACCTAAACTGCGTCGTGCTTTGGTGGATTTTTCGGCAGCTATTACAGGATATTCCTGATAATCAATCAATTCATCCAGAAAACGCACCAAAAGTTCGGTTAGTTTATCGAGTTCTTCGATACTTTCTATTTTTCCGAGATTGATATTACTTAAAATGCACATGGCTATTTCGCCATCGGTTTTATTAACGTCGGTAATCGGTGCCGTCGGTAAGGTGATTTCTTGACACAGATTAGACATATAAATATGGTCTTTAAACGAGCTGTGTTCATTGACACGGTCCGCGTTTAAGATATAAATACGACCGGTTTCGTAGCGTTCTTTGAGTATGTCGAGATAGAATTGCCGTGCGTTGATGCGTTTTTTTCTGATGCGATCATTGGCTTCATACATTTCATACAGCATTTTGAACTTTTCGTAATCGCTACCGTAGAATGCATCATATAAGTCGCGCACTTCTTCTGATGAAAATAAGGTAATATCTTCGTTTTTTCGAACACGTTCGCGGAATAATTTGTTGACAGCTATGGAATAATCCATACGGCGTACACGGTTTTCATCGTTACCTTTGTTGTTTTTCAGTTGGATAAAGGTTTCCGCTTCCCAGTGAAAAAAGGGTAGAGTAGAAGTAGAACTACCGCCACGAATGGCATTTTGCGTAAAACCTTTGGTTGTGGCTTCATACATTTTTAAGAACGGCACCAATCCGGTGTGTATGACCTCGCCGTTACGAATATTGGCGCCTAATCCGCGGATACGCCCAAAGTTAAGACCGATACCGGCACGACTGGCAATATAGTAACCTACAGCTGTATTGGATTGTAAAATAGATTCGAGCGAGTCGCCGACATCAATCAAGCAACAAGAACTAAACTGTCGCAAGGGTGTACGCACACCGGACATAATAGGTGTGGGCAAGCTGATTTTAAAGGTTGAGACTGCTTCATACAAATCTAAAACGTATTTTTTGCGCTTTTGACCTTTGTAGTTTTTAAACATAAACATCGCAATGAGCATAAAGGCTTCTTGCGGCGTTTCATAGAGTTCAAAAGTATTGCGGTCTTGTAGCAGGTATTTGTCAACCATTTGCCGCAAACCTGCATAAGTAAACAGGTTATCGCGTTCATGTTTGAGTTTTTTACCAAAATATACTAACTCGCTTTGGCTATACGCATCTAAAATAGACTTGTCATAAACGCCACGATACACGTTATTGCGTACAAAGAATTCGAAGGGAATGGGTTTATCTTGTTTAAACACTTTTTTATACAAATCACTTAACAACAAACGGGCGGCGACATATTGGTAATCCGGATTTTCTTCCGATATCAAATCGGCAGCCGACTTAATCATAATCTTTTGAATCTCGGAAGTGGTAATACCGTCATAAAACTGAATTTTTGAATTGATTTCAATATCCGATACCGATACGTTTTGGTAGCCGTTGCAAGCCCATTCGACCATATCGTGTATCATTTTCAGGTCTAAAGGTGCAGAAGTCCCGTCCCGTTTAATTACATGAATCGTTTGCATAATTTTGAGTTGTATTTTGGTTAATTACAAAGCCGGTTTTTAGCCAAAAACAAAGTTAATTGAATGCTGTTTAATTTTGATATAATTATAAAAAAGTTATTAACAATTTATTAAAATTATTAAGGTATTGATAATTAGAATTTTAATTGTTAAAATATCTGCAGTTATTTGTTAAATAATTGAAAATGAATTTTTTACTTATCAAGTCTGTTTTTTAAGTAGGCGGGCTAAAATATGTAAGAAATGCTACATTTTATGAACGTTTTTAAAACGTCAAATAGAGATGTTTTATTTCGAAAAAAATGAATATTTTAAACATCAAAGTTTTATCCACACAATTGTCAGGAACCATAGTGTTATAAGAAAAAAATAAACAGGTGAATGATATTCTGCAATTTTATGAACTTTATAAACTTTGTCGTAATTTTGTGCAAATTTTATCAAAATGAATATATGGGATAAAATAGCGCGAATCATTTTACGCAACAAAGCGCTTTTTTTGTTTTTGATAGTTGCCATAAGTTTGTTTTTTGTGACGCAATGGCGCTATGTATCGGTTTCTTATACACAAAAGAGTATCTTGCCCAAAGATGACCCTTACGCCAGGGAATATGCCCGTTTTAGAAAAGTTTTTAAAAGCGATAACAACCTGGTATTATTAGGCATCAAAGACTCAACTTTGTTTACCAAAGACAAACTTAATGCGTGGTTGGCATTGTCAAAAAAAATAAGAAGTTATCCTGAGGTTGAACAAGTTGTTTCTATAGAAAATTTAAAAGTTTTACAAAAAGATACCACCAACCAAAAATTTGTATTAAAAAATTTCTTATCCGGTCCGGTTCAAAGTGATGCGCAAGCGCACTTAGTCAAGAAACGCTTGTTTGATTCATTGCCGTTTTTTGACGGGTTGATTTATAATAAAAAATCCGGAGCGGTTTTAACGTTTGTGACTATTAAAAGTAATATCATGACGTCTAATAAACGGGTGTCTTTTGTGTCGGAAACACTTAAGCCATTAATTGAGAAGTTTGAGCAACAGATGCATTCAGATATTAAAGCATCCGGATTGGTTTATATCAAATCGTTGAATGCCAGAGTTTTAGAAAAAGAAATACCGTTTTTTATTATCCTGTCTTTATTGGTAACCGGTTTTATTATCTGGTTTTTCTTTCGTTCGGCATCGCCTATTTTTATCTCATTGTTGATAGTCGGCATAGGGGTTATGTGGTCATTTGGTATTATGGGAACTTTGGGCTTTAAAATCAGTATTTTAACAGCTATTATTCCGCCTTTGGTTATCGTGATAGGAGTGCCTAATGCTATCTTTTTAATCAATAAATATCAGCAAGAAATCATATTGCATGGTAACCAAGCCAAATCATTGCAACGGGTTATCAGCAATACGGGTAATGCCATATTGATGACCAATGTAACTACCGCTATTGGTTTTGCGACTTTTATTATTGTTAAAAACAATTTGTTACGTGAGTTTGGTATCGTTGCTTCCTTGTCTATTTTATCTATTTTTGTTTTATCCATTTTATTAATTCCGATTATTTACAGCTACAAAAAACCACCTAAAAGTAAGCATTTAAAACACCATAAAAAAACTTGGTTAAACAATTTTGTCGATTGGTTGATTAATACCGTGCGTCATAAACAAAAATCAATTTTTGGAATGGCTGTTTTACTGTTGATTCTCAGTATTATAGGGGCAACTAAAATGAAAGTATCCGGCAGTATGCTGGCAGATTTTCCTAAAAATCGTGATTTTTATAAAGATATTAAGTTTTTTGAACAGGAATTCGGGGGGATATTGCCATTGGAATTTATGATTGATACCAAGCGAAAAAAAGGCGCTTTGCATTTATCCACTCTAAAAAGAATGGACCGGTTTCAAGATGAAATTGCCGATTTACCCGAACTGTCACGTCCGGTGTCGTTGGTCAATGTGGCAAAATATGCCAAACAGGCATTTTATAACGGCGCTCCGCAGTATTATCAATTGCCGTCAACGCACGAGAAAAACTTTATCATACCCTACTTAAAAAATAGTGGTCATAAAGCCGGCTTGCTTCAAAGCTATACCGATTCACTGCAACGCTATTTGCGCATCACCACTTTTATGAAAGATATAGAAACCGACCAAATGGAGAAGGTTGAAGACTATTTGGCAATGAAAGAGAAAAAATATTTTCCGGCTAAGAAATATCAAGTTTTGATGACCGGACAAGCTAAACTCTATTTGAAAGGTACACATTATTTAATAGATAATTTGATAGTGTCTTTGGGATTGGCTATTGTGTTGATTTTTATTTTTATTGCGTGGATGTTTGGCGGGTCTTTAAAAATGGCGCTTATTTCATTGATTCCTAATGTTTTACCTTTGTTAATTACAGCAGGTATTATGGGATTTGGCGGCATTCCGCTCAAGCCGTCCACCATCTTGATTTTTAGTATCGCTTTTGGGATATCGGTAGATGATACCATTCATTATTTAGCCAAATTGCGTCACGAACTCAAACTGCACAAAGGGCATGTTAAACGTTCGGTTTATAAGGCGCTTAAAGAAACCGGTGTCAGTATGTTTTACACGTCTATTGTCCTGTTTTTTGGTTTTGCTACCTTCTTATTGTCTGATTATGGTGGCACCAAGGCATTAGGCGGTTTAATCTCCTTGACTTTATTAATGGCAATGTTTTCTAATCTGCTTTTGTTACCGGCTTTGGTTATCTTTATGGACAATCTGTTTAAAAATAAGAAATCTTATAAAGACAATTTGGATATTTTCCCTGAAAACACTTCCGGCAATGACTGATTTTGAACTCTATTTTAAACTGGGTTTAAACCATATTCTCAGTTGGTCGTCTATTGACCATATTTTGTTTTTACTGGCATTAATACTAGTTTTTAGTTTTAAGGACTGGCGTAAATTAGTGATGTTGGTTTCTTTGTTTACGATAGCGCATACCACGAGCTTGTTTTTGTCGGTTTTCGGAATTGTGAAAGTTGCCGAAAATGTAATAGAAACTTTAATTTTATACACTATTTTAATTACGGCTTTGTCCAATATTGTTTGGACAAATCACAAATCATTGGCTCGTGTACACTACTATTTTTCGTTCTTTTTCGGACTGATTCACGGCTTGGGTTTTGCTTCCGATTTTAAACTGATGATAGCCGGACAATCTCATAAAATATTGCCCCTACTCGAATTTGCTTTAGGTATTGAAACCGCACAAGTTATACTGGGATTAATCATCTTAACAGGTCTGGTAATCTTACAAAAATTATGGTTGAAAAATGCCCGCGAATCTTATATTTTGATTTCCGGAATTATTGTAGGCTATGTTTTGGCGTTGTTGTAAATTGCTGCAAAGCCTATTCTAAATCTGAAATCAATTTGTCTTGACGGCTTACTGTGTCAATTCTTTAAACAATTGTTCCAAATTTTTATTTTTTTGGCGCATTTGCAAGATTTTAAGTCCTTGTGTATTGGCAAAGTCAAAAATAGCCGGACGCATATCGTCTTGGGTTTCAAATGCCAGACACCAAATATGATCATAGGTGTTTTCAGCAGCGGATATATGAGGCAATTCATCTAAAAATTCGCGTTCTATACGAACATCAAATTCTACTTCAATAATCTGTTGTTGACCGGATTGTAGAGCTTTTAAAGATTCATCTGCCATTATTTTTCCTTGATTAATAATCAACACGCGGTCCGCCAAATGTTCTATTTCTTGCATGATGTGCGAAGACAAAATCAGGGTTTTATCTCGTCCTAAATCTTTAATCAATTGTCTGATTTCAACTAATTGATTCGGGTCTAAACCGGTGGTTGGTTCGTCCAGTATCAAAATATCGGGGTCGTGAATCAGAGCGGCTGCCAGTCCTACTCGTTGGCGGTATCCCTTTGAGAGTTGTCCTATTTGTTTATGAGCTTCGGGGGTTAAGCCGGTATCTGTAATAACTTGTTCAATACGTGATGAATTGGTTTTATAAATAGAAGCAACAAATGTCAAGTATTCTCGCACATACATATCTAAATACAACGGATTATGCTCGGGTAAATAACCGATATGTTTTTTAACGGATAAAGGTTCTTTTGACACATCTATTTCCATAACCGATACACTGCCACTGTCGGCTTTGATAAAACCGGTTATGATTTTCATCAAAGTAGATTTGCCGGCGCCGTTAGGTCCCAACAAACCGACTATTTCTCCTTTACCTATTTGAAACGAGACATCATCTAAAACTTTTTGTTTTCCGTATGTTTTATGAATATTTTTGAGTTCAATTCGCTTCATTTTTCTTGAATTCTTTATAGATTAATCCGGCTAAATATTGCGCTGACATAAAGGCAATAACGTTATAGACAACTGACGTCCAAGAAAACCCGGTATGAAAATGCACTTTATTATAAATTCGCAACAAAATGATAAACACCACCGGAATATGAATAGCTAACATCCAATTGCGAGACTTAAACCGGCTTTTTGCACGCCAAAAACCAAAAGGAAAGGCTAAGAAAAACACGATAACGGCAAAAGTCAAATTGTCCATAGAATTATTTTTGCAAATCTAAGCCAAATATAATAATTTTGAGAGAACAATTTACAGTTTATGCTCAACCAAGCCCGTTTGTCGCAGTTTTTGTTTCTTGATATTGAAACCGTTCCTGAAATTTACCGGTTTGAAGATTTAGACGAAACCAAACGGAAATTATTTGAAAAAAAAGTCAAATACCGGATAGATGACAACACAACAACGGAGGACTTGTATGAACAAGCAGGTATTTGGGCTGAATTTGGCAAAATTATTGTGATCTCCGTCGGTTTTTTTGTCAAAGATGACGGTAGCGAATTTCGCATCAAATCATTTGCTTCTGATGATGAAACCAAGCTTTTACAAGATTTTGCAGATTTGCTCAATACTAAATATTTTCAACGCAAAGATTTAAAACTCTGTGCGCATAACGGTAAGGAATTTGATTTCCCGTATATTGCCCGTCGAATGATTATCAACCGGATTTCATTACCAAAACAGCTGGCGTTTTACGGCAAAAAACCATGGGAAACCCCCTTTTGTGATACTATGGAATTGTGGCGGTTCGGCGATTATAAGCATTATACATCCCTCGAATTATTAACACATATATTAGGCATTCCTTCGCCCAAACAAGATATTGAAGGCAAAGATGTTGCTAGAGTTTATTATGAAGAAAATGATTTGGAACGCATCAAAATCTATTGTGAAAATGATGTTATTGCTATAGCACAAATACTGTTGCGTTATATGGGAAAGAAGCTGTTAAAGACAGAACAAATAGTCAGAAGTTGATGAACACTTAGAGTTTAATACCGAATATAGGTATTGATACAACAAAAGACTTTTTGGGTTTCATTAACTTTAATTTTTAGCTACAACTTTAACCCCTTCACTTTGAAGTATTTATATACGTATTCAGTTCAGAAATTAAAAATAAACGCATACTTCGACCGGGCTCAGCACACCGCTTCCGAACTTTTCAACTGACCCTAAGTAAACAATATAAAATAATATGCCTGTTTTAACAATTAAAGTGTATTCGCACTAAAAATATACTCCGCTACTGCTTTGATTTGTTCATCTTTAAACGGCATTTTAGGCATATCGGTAAAATTATCAATACCGTCTTTGTATATAGCATTTGCTTTGTTCGGGTTTTTAACAAATGTCGTTATGGCTTTTACAAAAGCATCTTTGGTTTTATACTTTTCTAAATATTTGGCTTTTATTTTGTTCATATCCGGCGCAATCAATTCTTCTTTGGTATGACAAAAACCGCATTGATTTTTATAAAAAATTTCTCCTGATACTTGATCGATGCTAACCGCTAAATCTTTATACTTATTTGTTTTCAAATGAGTATTATTAAACCATCCGTTAAACCAAGTAAAGGATATCACCACAACGATGCTAATAAATTTAAGATTCATCATGTTTAAAAATTTTTATAAAATTTGATTGAAACTATTTACTTCAATATTTATTCCAAAAATACGCAAAAATTTATATTTGGCTAAAAAATATTAAATTTTAACATTTTTAATCGTTATTTATTTTATTTTTATAAATAAATTGAATATATGTTAAAAAATTTATTGTAGTATTTGGATTTACTTAATCAAAATTTCCGTTCTTCTGTTTTTTGCATGTTCGGCTTCCGTACAACGAACACCGTCTTTGCAACGGTTTAACAATTTAGATTCACCATATCCTTTTGCGGTAATTCTTTTATAGGGAATACCGTGACTTATTAAATACCGCCGAATAGCATTGGCACGTCTGCTGGATATTTGCAAGTTTTTTTGCTTGCTTCCACGTGAATCGGTATAACTTCTTATTTCTATATTTATTTTAGGGTTAGACTTAAGAAATTGTACTAATTTATCTAAACGTTTGGCTATGATAGAATTGATTTTAGTTTTACCCAATTCAAATTTAATGGGTTTTAATTTTAGAATATTACCAATATTTGTTCCTTTTCGAAATTTTTGGTCAGCTAGGTTGTTTTTTTGAGGTTTAAACTGTTTGGGAAGCTCAATAGTCTCATAAATATAAGCAGCAACTTGTTGTATTTTAGTAGCATCGTGGAACATTCCGGAGGGCATAATCTTATATTTTTTCAGATTATTTTTTATTAATCTGAGTTCTGCTTTAGGATTTAATACAAAATTTGTCATTTTTTCAACAAAATCTTCTTTTTTAGGATAAACAGACAGGTAGGTTGCTTTAACTTCACTCATAGAAGGTGCTATTTTTGAATCTTTTCTATGACAAAAGGCGCATTGTTTATTAAAATATTGACGGGGATTAAAATAGATTTCTTTATTTTGTGATTTTTGTATTCGGCTTAAAGCAGGATTTGATTTTAAGGGTAAATAAGCCGCGGTAGTCAGTAGCAAAATAAGCCATAAGCTTATAATTCGTAATAACAAATGACTTTTCATAAGTATTATTTATAGATTAACGATACAAATTTAACATTTAATATTGTAAAAATCAAATATTTTTTATTTTTTTTAAAACATTTTTAATAAAATCTGCTACTCTAAAGCTGTTGGCGTATATGGTCCATGTATAAGTAACACTTCCGCCTG
>Ga0256832_1003513_pt1 | contig 10655 bp, 3 predicted proteins | sample 134614metaG_FD_190534 | JGI IMG/M metagenome (GOLD analysis project Ga0256832, IMG submission 190534) | Hydrothermal vent microbial communities from Lau Basin, Pacific Ocean - 134-614 | ecosystem: Environmental > Aquatic > Marine > Hydrothermal vents | place: Pacific Ocean: Lau Basin | collected...
AAAAGTAGACGTGTAGGTGGTGCAACCTACCAAGTACCAATTGAAGTTAGACCCGCACGTCAGCAAACACTTGCTATTAGATGGTTAATTGATGCTGCTAGAAAGAGAAATGAAAGAACAATGGTAGAGCGTCTTTCAAATGAGTTAATGGATGCAGCGACTGATAAGGGTGCTGCATTTAAGAAAAAAGAAGATACCTATAGAATGGCAGAAGCAAACAAAGCATTTGCTCACTATAGATGGTAAGGGAATAGTATGGCACGAACACATAAACTCGAAGACGTAAGAAATATTGGTATTGCAGCACACATTGATGCAGGTAAAACAACAACTACAGAGAGAATTCTTTTCTATACTGGTGTAGAGCATAAAATTGGTGAAGTTCATGATGGTGCAGCCACTATGGACTGGATGGAGCAAGAGCAAGAGAGAGGTATTACCATTACCTCTGCTGCTACTACTTGTGAATGGCAAGGTAAACAGATTAACATTATTGACACTCCAGGTCACGTTGACTTTACCATTGAAGTTGAGCGTTCTATGAGAGTTCTTGATGGTGCTGTTTCAGTATTTTGTGCTGTTGGTGGGGTCCAACCACAGTCTGAGACAGTATGGAGACAACGTAACCGTTACGGTGTACCATCAATTGTATTTGTAAACAAATACGATAGAACAGGTGCTGACTTTTATGAAGTTGAGAGACAAATCAAAGATAGACTAAAAGGTAATCCCGTTCCAATTCAAATTCCAATTGGTGCTGAAGAGAACTTTCAAGGGGTTGTTGACCTTGTAAAAATGAAAGCGATTGTTTGGGACCAAGATGCAGCAATGGGTTCTAACTACCATGTTGAGGATATTCCAGAAGATATGATGGAGTTGGCTGAAGAGTACCGTGAGAAAATGGTTGAAGAGATTTCTGCAGCTGATGGTAACGATGAGCTTATGGAAAAGTATATGGAGGGTGAAGAGCTTACTGAAGAGGAGATTAAAGCTGGAATTAAAGCTGCTACTATTGGTATGCATATTGTTCCAATGACAGTTGGTACAGCCTTTAAAAATAAAGGGGTTCAAACACTACTTGATGCTGTTGTTGACTACCTTCCATCTCCTGTAGAATCACCTGCCATTAAAGGTACAATGATGGATGATGAAGAGGTAGAAATTGAAGTAGAATCTACAGATGATGGTCCATTTGCCTCTTTAGCATTTAAAATTATGACTGACCCATTTGTTGGACAGTTGACATTTATCCGTGTTTACCGTGGTTCTTTAGAGTCAGGCTCTTATGTTCATAACTCAACTAAAGATAAAAAAGAACGTGTTGGTCGAATTATGAAAATGCACGCGATTAAAAGAGAAGAAGTTTCTGAAATTTATGCTGGTGAGATTGGGGCTGTTGTTGGTCTTAAAAACACAACTACGGGTGATACCCTTTGTGACCCTTCAGATAAAGTAGTACTTGAAAGAATGGATTTCCCAGATCCAGTTATCTCTGTTGCAGTTGAGCCAAAAACAAAAGCTGACCAAGAGAAGATGGGTATTGCTCTTTCTAAACTAGCAGCAGAAGATCCGTCTTTCCGTGTTTCAACAGATGAGGAGTCTGGTCAAACTATTATTGCAGGAATGGGTGAACTTCACCTTGAAATTCTTGTAGATAGAATGAAAAGAGAGTTTAATGTAGAGGCTGAAGTTGGTGCTCCACAGGTTGCTTACCGTGAGAGTATTAGAACAGCTGTTAAAAAAGAGTACAAATATGCTAAGCAGTCTGGTGGACGAGGACAATTTGGTCATGTTTATTTACACATTGAACCACAAGAGGCTGGTCTTGGCTATGAGTTTGTCAATGAGATTAAAGGTGGGGTTATTCCAAAAGAGTTTATTGAACCTGTTAATAAAGGTATTCAAGAGGCAATGGCTAGAGGAATTCAAGCTGGTTACCCTGTTGAAGATGTAAAAGTAACTCTTTATGATGGCTCTTTCCACGATGTCGATTCATCTGAAATGGCATTTAAACTAGCAGGTTCTATGGGATTTAGAGAGGGTTGTAAAGAGGCTAACCCATTTATCTTAGAGCCAATGATGAAAGTTGAAGTTGAGACTCCAGAGGATTACATGGGTGATGTTATTGGTGATGTCTCTAAAAGACGTGGTATTGTTCGTGGTATGAGTGATAGAGCAGGAAACAAAATTGTTGATGCTTTTGTACCACTTTCAGAGATGTTTGGTTACTCAACAGACCTACGCTCAATGAGTCAAGGACGTGCAACGTATGCAATGGAATTTGACCATTACGATGAAGTACCTGCTAACGTAGCTAAAGAGATTATTGAGAAGAGAAACTAAGGTTTCTCTTTTATCCCTTTTTACTCTATTGGTTTTCTCCAATAGGGTGTCTTTTTTAACTTTTTATTTTTTATTCTCTTCTTTCTTTTTTATTTTTTTCTCTTTTCTTTTCTATAAACTCTTTATCCCTTTTTATTATAAAACTTAAATTTATATTAAAATATAATTATAATTATCTTAAATAAATAATAAATAAGATAGAATATAGTTTAAATTAAAATTAATTATTTATTTTAATGTAATATCTATATCAAGGAGAGAAAATGAAAAGAATTAGCAATATATTATTACTTCTTACGACAATGTTTGTAAATGTTTTTGCACAGGTAGATTATGCCAATGTTAAAATTTCTGATGCACAGCCTACAGTAAAAAACTCAAAACATAGTAATAGTTATTCCAAAACTACTGTTTCTAAAGTATCACTAGGAAGTTATGTTTGGTTTGACCATAATGGTAATGGGGTACAAGATTTAGGTGAGTTAGGCATTTATGGAATTAATCTTAAACTTTATGATAATGCTGATTGTACAGGTAGTGTTATAGCAACCACAAAAAGTTCAGATATTGGATATTACAAATTTTCTGATATTACACAAAGTACAGATAATTATTGTATAGGAGTAGAGTATCCACGTTATTGGACACATACTCTTTCTAACCGTGGTAGTGATGATGCTTTAGATTCAGATGTCATTACAATGAGCAGTAGTATGGGAAAAATAGAAAATATTTCATTGACTAAAGATAATCTGAACTTAGATATTGGTTTACAGCATAAAGATGTAAATTGTCAGGTTCCAACATTAAAAATGGGAGCTACTGGAGAGTATAATTACAATAACTCATGGGCCAAAAGAGCCACACTTGATGTGGAGTTTGAAAATGTGGTTGCCAATGGATTTTGTCATGAGTATAGCAATAGTGGTCCAGAAGAAGGAGAAAAGTATACGACTCATTTAAAAGATAGGTTAAACTTTTCTAATCTACAACGAGACCGACTTTCACGAACATTTAGATTTATGAGTGACCCTGAAATCATGGCATTGGTTGAAGAGACTTTTAATCCTGAAGATAGAGACTACTGGTTTAATATTTTATCTAATGCATTTGTGTGGTATTACTCTGATTGGGAAAATGATTTCTCTGAAATAGAAACCTATATAGATAATGGATGGTTGTCAGATAAGCTAACCGATGCAGAGAAATCCTCTTTAAAGGATATATCGAGACTTATTATTAATAAGATAGAGGGTCTTAACGGAGAAGTTCAGTATGAAGCGATGAAAGTTTACTATCTCTGGAATGAAGATAATGATACACATCAAGATTTAATTGTTCCCGAGACATCTTTAGTACCAAAGCAGAGTGAATGTAAAGCATCTATTGCTACGGCAGAAATAGGAGATTTTGTTTGGTTTGATGCCGATAGAAATGGTAAACAAGATAATGGTGAAGCTGGTTTAAAAGATGTGAAAGTTGAACTTTACAGCAGTGATACCTTGGTTAAGAGTACAACTACAGATGCAAATGGTGCTTATCTTTTTTCTGCTTTAGAAGCTGGAGAGTACAGCTTGAAATTTTTTGCTAAAAATGGTTGGAGTATTACTACTAAAAATGCAGAGGGCGTATCTGCTTCGTTAAATTCTGATGCTGATAAAACTACAGGAAAAACAGAAGCATTAACACTGAATGATGGAGATAAGAACCATGATATTGATGTAGGTATGTATATTACCCCTAAACCAGCTATTAAAATCACTAAAGAGACCAATGGTGGGAAGGTAGATAATATTGTTGAAGGTGATGTAATTACTTGGACTTATGTTGTCACTAACAGTGGAAATGAACCTCTCTCTAATCTTGTAATTAGTGATAATAAAGAGGGCATGGTTTCGGATTGTAAGGGTGATGGCTCATTAGAGCTACTTAATCCTGCAAAGAGTATAACCTGTACTAAAGTTGGAACAGCTATTTTAGGTGCTTATGAAAACTCTGTAACCGTTGTAGCTTCTACTGACAGTGTAGAGGTTCAAGACAGTGCAAAGAGTTCATATGTGGGTAAAGATGCTCCTGTTTTAACAGGTTCTATTGGTAATTATGTTTGGTTGGACCTTAACCATAATGGTATCCAAGATACAGATGAACCAGTAGTCAATGCAATAACTGTTAAACTTTTTAATAAAGAGAATAAAGAGGTAGCTGTTACCAAAACAGATGCTTCTGGAAAGTATCAATTTTTAGATGTTGTAGCAGGTGAGTATTATATTCAATTTTCACTTCCAAGTGGTTACTCTACAACCATTCAAGATAGAGGTGATGATACCTTAGATTCAGATGTAAATGCAGATGGAAAGACAGCACTTTTTATATTGGGTGCTGGTGAGACTATAGAGAGTATAGATATGGGTCTCTACCCAATGTTGGTTGAGTTGGGAAATCGTGTTTGGTATGATGCCAATAAAAATGGTATTCAAGATGCTGATGAAAAAGAGAATATAGCCAATGTTACAGTGAAGTTATATAAAGAGAGTGGTGAGTTTGTTAAAGAGACCAAAACACGTGCTTCTGGTCTTTATAATTTTAAAGATTTAGTTGCTGGAAACTACTATGTTGTTTTTGATATTCCTGAAAACTATAAGGTAAGTCCTAATAATGTAGGAAACAATGAGAGTGATGACTCTGATGCAAACCCTACAACTGGTAAAACAGATGTAGTGACACTTGTAGCAGGTATTAACAATAGAACGGTAGACATGGGTCTCTATCAAGAAGCTGCAAAAGTTGGTGATAGAGTTTGGTACGATGCCAACAAAAATGGTATTCAAGATGATGGAGAAGAGGGCGTAGGTGATGTGACCGTTCAGCTCTATCGTGTAGGTGAAGCTGATGCTGTAGCCACCACTAAAACATCTGCAACAGGTATTTACCTTTTTGATAATGTGGCTCCTGCTGAGTATTATATTACATTTACTGCACCTGCTGGTTATACTATTACAGAAGCAAACAAGGGTGATGAGCATAAAGATTCAGATGCTGATGCTACTGGTAAAACAGAAAACTTTACACTACTTACGGGAACACAGAACTCTACTATAGATATGGGGGTTTACCAAAATGTAGTAAGTCTTGGTGACAAGGTTTGGCTCGATACCAACCATGATGGAATACAAGATGTAGGTGAAACAGGGGTAAGAGACATCAACGTAACCATTCATAGTGAAACCAATGATTTTTCTAAGTCTGTTTTGACTGATGAAAATGGTAATTACCTCTTTACACACCTCTCAGCTGGTGAATACTCTGTAGAGTTTAGAGATATACCGTATGGATACCTTGTTACTAAAAAAGATGTCAATGGTAACAAAAATGACTTGAATGATTCAGATGTATATGTAAATGAAGATAAAAAGCTCGTAACAGAGGCAACACTTTTAACCCCTGGTGAAAATGACCTTTCATGGGATATGGGAATCTATAAAACAGTCTGTCTTCCTGGCAAAGCAGTTCTTGGAAACTTGGTTTGGGAAGACTTTAACAAAAATGGTATTCAAGATATAGGTGAGCGAGGGGTGGCAAATGTAAAAGCAACACTCTTTAACAACGATACCGATGAAAAAGTAGCAGAAGTAGTAACTGATGAAAATGGTCTTTATGAGTTTGCTCACCTTGACCCAGAGTTTAACTACTATGTTCAGTTTACTCTACCTGCTGGTTATGTGGTGAGTCCACAAGACCAAGATGATGATATGATAGATTCAGATGCAGATGCAATGGGTAAAACAGATGTAATTACTTTAGAAGCTGACCAGATTAACTCTACTGTTGATATGGGTATTCATCATGAGGGTTCTACCATTGGTGATAGAGTTTGGTACGATGAGAAAAATGGTGTAAGTAATGGTATTCAAGATGCAAGTGAAAATGGTGTTCAAGGTGTAAAAGTTACACTCTATAGTGCCAATGGGGATGAGCTTCAAACCACTCAAACCAATGCAAGTGGAGAGTACCATTTTACCAATATTCCAAAAGGAAATTACACCATAGGTTTTTCTGAATTGCCAAATGGTTATGTATTTACAGAACAGAATCAAGGTGCTAATAGTGAGCTTGACTCTAACGTAAATGTTAATGGAAGAACAGAGCTTATTGTTGTTGATGGTATTGCCAATATAGGGGATATTGATGCAGGTATCAAAACACTTTCTCCTGTAGATTCTCGTCCAGATATAAAAAGAGGTACATCAGGAGAAAGTACAGTTATTGATATTTTAGCAAATGATGGAGATGGTACTTATGACCTTGACCCTTCAACGGTAAAAATTACAAACATACCTGATGGTGCAACACTGAGTGAAGATGCTAGAACTTTAACCGTACCAAATGAGGGTGTATGGAGTGTAAATCCTTCAACTGGAGCCATTACATTTACACCTAATGATGGTTTTGTAGGAGACCCTACACCTATTAGTTATACGGTATCTGATACACAAGGAAATGAGACTGGTTCTGATGTTGAAGTAAACTATCCACCTTTAGCACAAGATGACCATGTAAATGGTGAAGTTGGAAAGCAGATTGTTATCTATGTCCTTGATAACGATAGCAATACTTCAACACCACTTGATAAAACAACTGTAAGAATTATTGACCCTGAAAATGGTAATGAAGTAGAGACTTTAACCGTAGTGGGAGAAGGAACTTGGAGTACCAATGAAGATGGCTCTATTACCTTTACGCCTGAAAATGGTTTTGAGAGTAATCCAACTCCAATAGAGTATATCGTACAAGAGCAGTCAGGAGATGTGAGTAACAGAGCAACAGTTGCTATTGTTTACCCTGATGCCGTGGATGATATAGTGATAGTACCCGTAGGGCATACAGGTGATATTACAGTAAATGTACTTGAGAATGATAGTAACAATACAGAAGCTTCTACCGTATCTCTAGGATGTACAGAGGCAAATGTAAAAAGCTTAACGGTAGCTGGTGAAGGTGTGTGGAACGTCACAAATGCAGGAGTAGTTCTCTTTACTCCAGAGGCAGAATTTATTAATGAGCCTACAGATGTTAACTATACAGTTGGATTGGTTTCAGGTGAACGTTCTAACTGTGCAACTATAGATGTCCGTTTAGAGTTGTTGGCTAGAGATGATAGCTCACTTATGAATGTAGGTGGTAAAACATGTATTCATGTTTTAAACAATGATTATGGTTCTCTTAATCCAGAGTCTGTAAAACTTATCTTACCAGAGAACATACCAGCTGGAAGTAGAGTGACTGAAGATGGAAAAACTTTAACTGTACGTGGTGAGGGTGTATGGTCGGTAAATAGTGAAGGTATGGTTTGTTTTAGAGCTGAAGATGGTTTTACAACAACTCCAACACCAATTAACTATAGTGTAGAGAACCGTAATGCTTTAGTTAGCAATATTGCAACCATTACTTTAACGCAAGGTGGTGATGCAACTGTTATCGCTACCAATAATAGTGCTCAGGCAAATAATGGTGAGCCTATAGTTATAGATGTGTTGAGTGATGATAGAGGTGACCTTAATGGTTCAAGAGTTTATATTTTAGATGCAGATGGAAATAGAGTACAGAGTCGTGTAGTTACGGGGGAAGGAACTTGGCAAGTAAATGCTGACCAAACAGTAACATTTACACCAGAAGCAGGTTATACAGGTACACCTACTCCTATTGAGTATGTTATTCAAGACCGTCATGGTGTTATTAGTAATACAGCTACGATTACTATTGAAGGAGTATGTACCTGTGAAGCATATGAGAAGAGTGTTCCTGTATTAAGTGATACAGCAGGAGCATTAATGCTCTTATTAACACTTTTACTAATGCTTTTCTTTTTTGAAAGAGAAGAAAATATGAGATATAGTTAGAAATACCAAGATTAATTGGTATTTTCAGCTTAAACAGTGTAGAATATAATTAAATAATATATAACAAAGGATTTAAAATGAAACAAGTAAAATTATCTATAATCACTATTTTAGCAATGGGGAGTTTTGCCTATGCTGGGGGTGATATTGCCCCTGTAACAGAGTTTGAGACAGAAGATGCTGCTCTTGCAGAAACGTATGTTGAACCTACCGTAGAAGAGGAGTATGTCGCTCCTGTAGAAACTCCAGCTCCAGCTCCAGCACCTATAGCCGTTAAGCCAAAGCCAGTTCCTGTGGTTCCTGTTAAAAACATTAAGGCAAATGGATTTTATGCAGGTTTAGGTATTGCAGGAGCTCAGTATAAATCAAATTGTGATTCAACTTGTTCAAAATCAGGTAAAGATAAAACAGTTGGGGTTATGGCAAGAGTCGGTTATGACTTTAATAAATATGTAGGTCTTGAAGCAAGAGGTATTAGAACCAACTGGAAAGCCGATGGTGGAAAAGTAAAACATGCAGGTATTTTTGTTAAGCCTATGTACCCTGTAACAGATGCAACTAATGTATATGGATTGGTTGGTGTGGCAAAAACTAAAACTGATGGTCATCTTCAAAAAACAAATGCAGAAACACTTGCTCTTGGTGCTGGTGTAGAGGTTGACTTAAGTGCAGACAGAGCAAAAGAGGGTCGTTACAATAGAGCATTTGATGGTCAAGGTGACCAAGAGAAAGGTTTGGGTGTATTCCTCGACTATGAAAGAATGGCAGTGAAGTCAGGGGCTCCTGACTTAGATGCTGTTTCAGCTGGTGTTACTTACGACTTTTAATTTTTTCTTCTTTTAGTCTTTTTTTCTCAAGCTTAGTGACTAAATTGGTCACTAAGTAGAAATAAAATTCTTCTTTTTATACTTCCTCTTTCCTTTACTATTTAAAATTGTTTTTCTCTAAATATTGGTGTTTAACTTTTATTAATATTTCTTTTTATTTTTACAAGATTAACTTAAGTTGTATTTAATATTTATTAAAATAAATACATAAAATTAGTAAAGGAAATTAATATGAAATTAAAAATGTCTATAATGCTTAGTACATTATTATTGGGTAACATACTACATGCTTCCAATGTCAATATAACGACTAAGTACGGTAAAACAGGAGGTGTTCTCGGACCTCTTAATAAAACTACTGATAAAATAAATGGACGAGCAATTTGTTCTGTTGACCCAACTCCTGGTTGTGATTTTGATGATGACCCAAAATTTAATAATAATAATACAGTTGATGACCCAAGTGATGATAGTTATAGTGGAGACTTGTTGGTACGTACCAATGATAATTTTCAGGCTATTGCTGGTTGGACATGGAATGGAACAGCAGGTGGAGCCGAAGAGGTAGCTACCATTACAGGTACTTTACCTGCTGGTGGATATTATGAATGGGCAGCACTTCCAGGATCTTGTAATCTTGCCAATTCATCTATTTCTGCTGATAAACAGACAATTATTTGTGAGCGAAAAGATTTTGATAAGAATGATGCAGGTACCTATTCTGAAGATTTAACCTTTAACGTACGAGTTTTGGGTGGAACTCCTTCTGGAACTCAACCAGGAGATATTAAGTTTAAAGTTGAAGCACCAAACGCAACAGCTGTAGAGGATACTACAGATGGAAACTCTTTAACTGTTACAGCTTCCCCTAGATGGAATTTAGATAAAGCTTTTGGAGCCTATTCTGTTCGTTCTGGTCAAACAGTAACGATTGATGGTCAAGAGAAAGAGGGATGGGTGATTGATTATCGATTGCTTATTGAGACTGATGAAGTTAATGGTGAGATAGATAATACATACTCTTTGTTAGGTAATGAGTCTTTAGGTGCTGATGCAACACTTACTTTTACAGATGATTTGTCTAATGTTTCTCCTAATGCAAAGCTTTTAGATTGTCGTACTACAGGACGTGCATACAGTGATGGTACATTAAGAGATGGTTATGACGGAAGCAATCTTCCTATTACTTTCTCTGGTGAAGGGTCTATTAAGCCAACACAAGTAAATTCACACTTACCTCAAGCTAAAGATGAACAGCAGGTAACGTGTACTCAAACAGGCAGCTCTGTAGCTGTTGAAGTAAAACATGTAGATGCCACCTTAAACCACTACCCTACACGAGATTATTATGACCGACCATTACCTGTAAATCGTGCTATTGCATCAATGGTTAATATGTCAATATTTATACCTCTTGAAGATGTAAAAGCAGGACCAAATGGAACTGTAGATTGTGATGGGTATGGTATTGGTAGAGATGACTGTGATGATGGTGAATTAATTACAAAGAACTATGTAACTGATTTTAATCCTGTATCTGCAAGTGGAGTACAAAACTTCTCAGGTCAAGGGGAGAGTGAAAAAGACA
>Ga0256832_1003514_pt1 | contig 10654 bp, 7 predicted proteins | sample 134614metaG_FD_190534 | JGI IMG/M metagenome (GOLD analysis project Ga0256832, IMG submission 190534) | Hydrothermal vent microbial communities from Lau Basin, Pacific Ocean - 134-614 | ecosystem: Environmental > Aquatic > Marine > Hydrothermal vents | place: Pacific Ocean: Lau Basin | collected...
TGTCGCCGGCATCGTCCACGTAAAAGATGTCCGAGCCCGGCCCGCCGATCATCCGGTCCGCCCCGGTGCCGCCGTCCAGAATGTCGTCGCCGGCACCGCCATTGATCTCATCATCGCCGCTGCCGCCGTCCAGCGTGTCATCGTCGGAACGCAAGGCGCTGGTGCCGTATTCGGCGATATTTTGCGGTATCAGCGCCGCCGTGCCTGCCATCGTGGCAAACCCGCCCCCGGCTGCATCTGCCTGCCACCAGGATACCAGATTCGGATCGCTCGCCGTGGCGAAATCCAGATTGCCAGCCAAAGCCGCAATGGCCTGGTCATCAAGCAGACTGTCATAAACCGCGATCCGGGCGAAATCTCCGTTCAGGCCGCGCTGGTTGTAAAATGTTCCATTCACAAAGCTCCGGTCCTCGCCAAACGCCAGTTCGCCCCCGGCCACCGGCGATATGTTTGTCCCGCTGAAAAGTATCTGGCCCGTGCTGCGGCCATCGACAAACACCTCGAAATCGGCATTGACCGCATTATAGGTCAGGGTCAGACGATGAAACTGCCCGTCGCTCATTGTCTCGGCCGCCGAATAATCGCCCTGAAAGCTCTTGTCGCTGCCGATGGCCCGGCTGATGGTCAGCCCGTCATAGCTTGCCTGCCGGTAGTGGAGCGCAAAGCCCATATCCGATTGGGAATCGGGCAGATAAGACAGGATTGTCTGATAATTCGACTCGCCGGAGGCCACATTGCCCGGATCCAGCCGCAACAGCATGTCGATGGTGAAGGACCCGGACAAACCGGCATAATCATGGCTCACCAGGGATCGGTCGTCATTGGTGGGGTCGTTCATCCCGGCCCAGTCGACCATTTCCAGGCTGCCTCCGGCAATATTGCCATAGATCAGGTCATTGCCGGCCCCACCCGACATCGTGTCATTTCCAAGCCCGCCCTCAAGCGTGTTTGCGGCCTCGTTGCCGCGCACGATATCATTGCCATGCCCCCCGCGCCCGTTCTCGATCGTCACGCCATAGGCGATCATGTAGCTGCCCTGCCTATCCGGCCCGGTTGTCTGGAGCAGATCGACCACGCTGGGCCAGCCCAGCCCGCCGGGTTCATTGAGCAGCGTCGCCGGGCGCAGATCGACCAGGGCGTCATTCCACAGGCTGCCGAAGTCGATGATGTCGGTGCCGCCCGCGTCCCAGATCGTGGTGGTGATATCGGTCGGCCCATAGGTGTCATCGCCGGCCGCGGTGGTGGTATTGGCCCCGTACATGACCTGAAGCGCGGCAATGTCCAGCACCATCAGCGAGTCCGGGCCGCGCACCGATGTCTGCGGGAAATCATCCTGTATTTCGGTCAACCGCCCGGTTTCATAAGCCATGACCGTATAAAAATTCCGGTTGAAGCCATGATCGCCCGGAGAGGCATACGAGGTCACGCCGGGCAGCAAGCCGGTGCCAAAGCCGGTGCTGAACGGGTGGCCCAGACCCAGGGAATGGCCAAATTCGTGGGTCAGCAGGCTGATATCGCTGTTCTCGACCACAAAGGTCGATCCGGTGCCCGCATAGCCGAGAACGCTGGCCCCCCCCGGCGCGGTGGTGACCATTTGCAGGTGAATGTCGGCATCGGCGGTGGGCGCAACCTCGACAATGTTGATGTCTGCCACTTCCATGACCCGGCTGACAACCGAACGGAAATGCGCCTGGTCGAGCGAACTCCAGCTGCGGGTGATGGTGTCGCCATCGGTATAGCCGGCCTTGTCGACCAGCGACCCATAGGGGTCGAACCTGTAGGTTACGGTTCCGCTACGCGTATAGGGCCCGGCAATGGCCCCCAGCAAAGGGTTGTCCCCGATTACCAGATCTTCAGCACCAGCCATGTTTATTCCCTTACTTCTGAGAGACTCGCCACAGGGACTCGCCCGGATAGCGGTAGTATTTTCAGAATCGGGCAATCATGGCCAGAGTTGTCGGGAAATTCTGTCCCGCCCGGCAAATCTCTGCCCCGGAACGCACCGCGCCGGAACACCAGGCGCGCGATCGGTCCTGTCAAATGCCTTGCGCGCCGGGTCATGCGCCGGCGGCCCCCTGGGCCTGAGCCGCACGCGGCGGGGGCCGGTTCGTGCTGTCTTCGGGGGGCTTGCCGCGTGCCGATGCAAGCCGCGTTTCCAGGAGCCCATGGACCTGCTTGTTTTCGTTCACACCATCCGCCGGAAAACTGGTCAGCAATATACCCTTGGAATCCGCGCATTCCGGGTGATAGCCGTGATATGATTTCAGGGTGCGAAAGCCAAAGTGGTTCGGTGAGAAACTGGCCCCCTCGGGACACAGGAAGATCGCATCGCCAAACCTGGCCGAGGAAAGCTCATTTGCGGCGCGTTCTTCCGAAGTCAGGCGCAGCACGCCGTATTTTCCAACGACATGATCGGCAAACTGCTCTGCCAGGCGGGGTTCCGTCGCCCATACCGCCAGATAGAGGGAGTCGAAAAAATATACCAGCTGCCCGGCATCGACCTCTTTTTGGAACCGCGTGAGGTCGAGCCTGATTTTCCTGTCCACATCGCGAATTCCATGATCGGACAGGATGACGATATCGCCATCCGGATGGCGTTCCAGGTAGCGGGCCGCCATCTGGTTCACGTTCCGGGAGAGCCAGGAAATCCTGTCCGCGACCTCTTGCGAGGTGCAGCCGTATTCATGGAAAAGACCGTCAAGGTCGCACAGCGATACCAGAATGTTCGCCCGGCCCGCGTCGATCGCCTGGAACGCATCCCTGAGCGCCACGGCGTCCTTCTTGCCCAGTGGGGCGCGGACCGCATCGGCAACGCAGAATTCGAAATCGTGGCGCTCCAGCACGTTGTCGATTTTCCCGCGCATGACGAACGGGTAAATCCCCTTTCGCTCGAAGCTCCCGGAAAACCGCGCCGGAATATAGAATTTCCGCTTCCGCAGGATCTTGTTGAGAAACAGCCGCCATATCCGAAACGCCGTGGGGAACCTGTCCAGCACGGTAAGCAGTGACGTCGCAGGCGTCGCCTTGCGCGGAAACCTGCGGAAATTCCATTCGCCAAAATACCCGATCCGGTCGGGTCCGAGCCCGGCAAAAAGCTCATTGTGCAGGTTGACGCTATAGCCAAAGCCGGGTTTCAGCGCGCGTCTGGCCAGGGGCTGGCCGATGCCGTCCGCCAGTTCGTCCACCCTGGTGAACGGGTAGGCATCTATGAAGATGATGAGCATTCCTGCAGCTCCCTGATGATCGCAGCATGAAAGACCGATGCACTGAAGCGCGAGCTGTACATCTTTCTAGCCTGATCTTGCATCCTTTGCCATTGCGAAGCGCTCTGGCCCAGCACCTTCTGGAGCCCCTGCGCCAAACGGGCCGGGTCATCGGGCTCCACCAGTTCGCCATTCTCCCCCTGCACGATGATTTCAGGGATCCCGCCGATATTGCTTCCGACCAGCGGCAGGCCAAGGAAACACCCTTCGATCAGCGTGGTCGGCAGGGGATCGGGCAGCGAAGATGGCTGCACCAGAAGCGCATCGTATCCGGCCAGCAGGGCCAGGACATCGGGCACATAGCCCAGAAATTCGACCTGTCCGGCAAGACCCAGCCGCTCCGCTTTCTGCTTCAGATGCCCGAGATAGCTTTCCTCCTCCGGGCTGGAGGCCCCGCCGATGAGAATGCATTTCACGGCGTGCCCCTGCCGGTGCATCAGCGCAAGCGCATCCAGCAGGGTTTCGTGCCCTTTCCAGTGGCGCATCATCGCCGACATCGCGATGACGCGCTCCGAAGCCGCCGTTTGTGCCTGGACGGGGGCGAAACAGAACCCGTTATAGATTGTCCTGGCCTTTGCAAGGCGGCCGACAACATTCCCGCGCCGCAGCGCATTCGAGACGAAAATGATCCTGTCCAGCCCGATGCGGACCACCGCGTTATACGCCATCTTGCGCAGGAAACTGCGCTGGAATGTATGGTCGTGGGCAATTTTCCGGCATTTCAGCCCCAGCAGGAAAACCGAAAGGAAAACACCGATCTGGTTGTTGAGATACACGATATCGAAGCCCTGCTCGCGCACATGTTTTCGCAGCCACAGGCCGAAACGGAACACCGCGGCCAGCTTTTCGGAAGGGGTGGAAAAACCGCCGCTGACCGGCTGAAAGGTCACCACGTTCCGGCCTTCGAAACGGCGCGTGAATTCCCCGGGCGCACTTGAGACAACCGAAACGTCGCCGATTTCCTTCAGCGCCTCACAGACTTCAAGCGCCACCCGTTCGGCACCGCCCCACGTCGCGTGGTAATTTACGAAGCACGTCGTTTTCAAAGCTGATCCCGCAATTTCAGAATGACGGCCTGAAGCCCGAATACGGCAAAGGCCCCGATATATCCCAGGCGCCTGACCCTGGAAGATGACGCAAGCGATACGCCTCCCATGTAGACTGCCAGCAGGCTGATCAGGAAACGGTGCCTGTTTGTCAGGAACAGGAAACCGACGACAAGATAGGCCGAAAGAAGGATCAGCGAATAGAACAACGTATCGCGCTTTCGATAGGAAAACAGCCAGGGCAGCATGAACGCCATGAACGTGCCGGAAGCGGCGGTCATCCACCACAAGGTGTCATAGGTGCCCGCGATATCGAGATAGACCGATGGCGGCGTGGCAAGCGCAATGACCGGACTGATTGCCAGAAGGAGCGGCAGGAAGAGAAGCCACAACACCCCCGGGCTGAAGCCGATCTTGGAGGCGATGACGTCAAGGCGCTCGGCCCGGAAGAAAATTCCGAAATACTGGTTCAGATCCTCCTGGAAAAAGAACCAGGCCCCTCCGGCCACAACGCTCAGCACGAGTATGACCCCCAGAAAGGTCCAGCCGTTTACCTGGCGGCGCGCACCAAGAAACAATGCAGCCAGAAGCGGCAGGAGGTAAACCATCCGGAAAATGACCAGCGAGGAAAATCCGGCAACGCCCAGGGCCGGACGCGCAATCGCACTCAGAAGAAGCAGCGCCCCCGCGCCCACCCAGATCTCTTTGTAAAGAGCGGTAGACCAGAGATATATGTCAGGGAAAAACGCCAGATAGATCAGGGCCTGCAGGTACGCGCGATTGCCGCTTGTACGGTACATCTGCCAACTGAACAGGGTCGCAGAGACAAAGAAGAACAGCCAGGACGTGAAAAAGACAAACTGCACGCCGCCGACAGAATACAGGAACCCGATAAAGTTGGGAAACCACCTGTAGATATTGATCCGCCATTCGCTCGTCTCCACCCCCAGGAGCCTTTCCTCCATGGCGGAGAGATACCGATAATCGTCTCCCAGATACCCGAACAGGAGGATATCCCCCTCCCGATACAGATAAACGAAAAAGAACCAGCTCAGGGCGAACATGAAGGCCGAACAGATCCAGGCTATTGAAACCAGCCGGAGCGCAGGGGTCCGCCGGGTCCGCTGTTCCAGGAAGCCGGCCGCCAGAAAGCTCAGCAATCCGAACAGGATAAAGAGGTTCCCGCTCAGAACCGTCATCAGAACGAAGAAGCCCGAAAGAGCCGTGACGTAGATTGCCTTGTTACGCATGCCCGAACTTCCTGATCAGATAGGGATAATCGGCAAGCAGCATTTTCTTCAGGTGCCGGCAGTCCCGCTGCAGCGCGGGGCCGGCCTGGTCAGGAACATTCCTCATGCCCTTCAGGCATCTGATCAGCCTTTGGAAAATGGCCGGCTTGGAGCAAAAAAGCGCCTGTATCGCCGGCATGCCGGGGCGGCGCGCCAGATTGTGCAGCCGGTAGGCGATTGTTCTGCTCCCCGAATAGTTCAGGCTTTTCTCGCCGAATTTCCGCTCCTGGAGCCTTTCGGTATGCGCATAAAGCCGGCAGAGCCCGCCGATATAGAATTCTTCCATCCGCCGCGCCTCGGCGATGGGCAGATCCTGCGCGGGGATCTCTCCAAGCTTGACCGCCAGGCTGCGCGCAAAGATCCCGGGGGCATCCGCGCCGAAAAGCGTCAGAGCGTCCCGGTCCAGCAGCCCGACCCGCTCCCGATAGGTGGCAACGAACCGGCCTTCGGCATAGTGATACACCGTCAGGAGGTCGAGAATGTTGCGGGCCACGACCGGCGTGACAATCGATCCGGGCCAGGCCTGCCCGGCCTCCTGGCTATAGCCAAAGACCAGCTGGTTTACCGCGCGGTGAATGAGGATTTCACGCACATCGCGCATCAGGCTGCGTGTCAGGTGGCACGGAAGCGAAATGTTCAGCGCATTGTGCAGCTTTTTCCCGGACAGATAGGCATCGGCAAAAAGGACGCATGGGGTTTTGCGGAATCTCCGGGGGCTGACGGCCCAATACCCGAAATCCAGAGGGCGGCTGGGATCGAAATGCCGGTTGATGATGTGGCGGATATCCTTGTCGGAACGCTGAAGGGCCTTGCGCACCGCTCCTGGGGCGCGTGCGACGACCAAAAGCTCCAGATCTGATTCACTCAGCAATCTGCCGTTTTTCAAAACCGCATTTTGCTCCCCGCGGGCATAGGAACCAGCCACCCAGATATCGCAGGCGGGCAGGTCCAGGCCGGAAAACAACCCGGACAGATCCCCGAAGAATTCCTCTGTTGCACTCTGATGGATACCCTCCATGGTGGATTGATGTTTCCTTCTCTCAGAAGACCTGGCGCGGGCTTCTGTCTGGCAAAAGCGGGCCTGATGCGGGATCGTTCAGCGGTGATGTCGCAAGAATGGTGGAACTTCAAGGACGTTGCAACTCTGGGTAGCGGAAATCGCCCGGCCGACGGCAGAATAAGCCTTGACCGGGCTGGCTGGCCGGCACACAACTCAACCTGCCGGCAACCGCGTGAAAGCGAATTCTACCGCTTTCAAAACACCACCGCATTCCGCATCGGTGCGCATCTTGAAGAATGCAAACCCCATATGCCCAGCAAGCAGCCAGATAACGCCTTATGTTCAAAGAAGAATGCCCAAAGAAGAAATTGATTTTCCTGTCCCGGAAATCCAACCCGGATCTTCGGAATCTTTTCACGATCAAAAGGCGGTTTTCCTCTGAAACGGTCTTGTTCCCGGACGAAAGGGGCGGGAAGTTCTTCTTTCCCATCGCGGAAAAGACAGGCCTTGCGGGCAGCCTGGCGCCCGGACAGCTATGGCGCGCCTGGCGCCTGGCGCGCGCTGTCCGCAGGGAAAGAATCGGCACCGTTGTGTTTGACAATGCCGATCCGATCAACATTCTCATCGGCTTGCTTCTGAAACCGTACCGGGTGCGGCTGTGCTATACGATCCATGATCAGCAGCCCCATGACAACAACACCCTGGTCCGGGTTTACAACTGGCTCGTGGGGAAAATGGCGGATGAGGTGATCGTCTTTTCTTCCCCCGAGCCGGGCCGGTGGAAAAAGGTCCGGCAGTTCCGCCTGGGGGCGTATCAGGGCGAATATGCCCCTGTTCGCACGGGGCGCAGTTTCGGCCGGAACCCGCGAACCGCCCTGTTTTTCGGCCGCGTCGAAAAATACAAGGGGTATGAAAACCTCGCCCCGATCGCGAAAAGGCTGGCCGGCAGGAACATCCGGCTGGTCGTTGCCGGCCGCGGAGACTCCGAGCATCTGGAGGCTGCCAGGGATTTGCCCAATGTCGAGGTCATCAATCGTTTCATCCCGGAAGAAGAAGTCACCGAATTGTTCAACGCGGCTCATGTAAACCTGTTGCCCTACCGGGAAGCCACGCAAAGCGGGGTCCTGCTGCTGGCCGCCTCTTTCGGGGTGCCCAGCATTGCGTTTGCAGTCGGGCAACTGGAGGAATACATGGTCGGGGGGGTCGGGAAATGCGTGCCTGCGGGGGATCTGGACGCCTTTGCCGATGCGGCACTGGAATATCTGGAGATGGATGAGCAAAGCTGGCAGCAGGCCCGGAAGGCATGCCTGAGAAGCTACAAGGCCCTGTACAGCGAAGAGAAGTTCCTGGCGCAATATGAAGGTCTGATTGAAGAGTACACGCAATGAAACGATTCAGGCGCCTCTTGTTCCTGGCAAGAACGTCTCTCATGGACGGATGGAAGAGAGCTGCATTCTACAAGAAAAGGGCGATACTCGGGGCGCAGGGCCAGCATTGCTATTTCGCCAACCGCGATTTCGGAACCGAGCCCTTTCTGGTGGCTGTCGGGGACAATGTCTATATCGCCGCCCAGGTCAAGTTCATCACCCACGACATCAGCGTGAAAATGCTGATGAATTACGATCCCTCGCTGGACATCGAGAATATCCGGCCCATTCGGATCGGCAGCAATGTCTTTCTCGGGCTGGGGACGCTTGTCTGCCCCGGGGCGGCGATTGGCTCGGATGTGATCGTTGGCGCGGGCAGCGTGGTCGTTGGCAAACTGGAAGGCGGCTATGTCTATGCGGGGTCTCCGGCAAAGAAAATCAGACGCTTTGAGGAGCATGTTGAGCGGCTTCGGCGGCAGCCAAATATCTGGAATGAAAAATCGCCTGGTGAAAGCAAGGAAGCATTCCTGAAGCGTTTCTTTCAGATGCGCGAAGAACGATGAAGGTTCCGAAACGGTGAAGGTCCTGCTTTCATTGTTGACGCTGGCATTCCGCATGGTGCCATTGCTTCTGATTCTGACGATGCTGTCGCGCGTTGAGACCGATGAGAGCCTGGCAGAATTTCTTTTCGCGCTTTCCGTCCTGTCCATTGCTGCAACCTTTATCGAGTTCGGCCATATCAACAGCGTTGTTGTCAGGTACAACGCGACCCGCTCCACGCTGGTCTGGGTGGTGCTGGCAGAAAAGGCGATCAACCTCCTGCCATTCTTTCTGGCCGCCCTGCTGGCGGGGATGACCGCCGGCACGTCGATCGGGCCGTGGCTGATGCTGGCGGCCTATTTTTTCCTTTTCCATGTTCAGAACGTTCTTCTGATCCTGATCCGTCTTGAGGACGGATTTGGCAAGGAAGCGTGGTTCGGGTTTCTTGCCAATGCCCTGTTTCTGGCGGCCTTTTTCGTCCTGTGGCCCAGCCTTGACGTCTTCCTGGCCATGATGCTCGCGCGATTTGTTTCTTTCGTTCCTCTCGCGATGTCCCCGCTCTGGAAATATCTTCAGAAAGCCCGGGCGCCGTCTGCGGATGACATTCTCACCGGATACAAGGTTTCCTTTTTCTTTTTCCTGACCCAGGCCTTCGGCGTGGTTTTGCTCAATATCGACACGCTCAGCCTCAAGCCGGTCCTGCCCCAGGCCGATTTCGTCGTCTACGCCCTGGCCAACCGGTATTATATGCCGCTGACGATGATCTCGCTTGCCCTGTCGCCCTCTCTGCTGGCGCTTCTGGCTTCCCCCGCAAGCCCCGGGAGCGGAACCCTGCACCGCAAACTCGCCGGTTATGGCGTGTTTCTGGTGGTGTTTTCCGTTTCGGTCTGGGCCTTCTTCGACGACATCCTGGGCCTGATGCTGCCAAAGTACCGCGACCAGCTCGCGGTCGTCCATAATGGTTATTCGCTGGTCGTCTTTTTGCGGATTCTGGCCATCACGCTGAATGTCGCCCTGCTGGCAGACCCCAGCCGCTGGGCCAAGACCATACCGATCATCGCAGCTATCCTGGTCTTCCTTGCCTATGTTGCAATCGTGCGGCCAGGGACGCTTTCCGGGGCATTGACCGGCATCATGACAAGCTATTTCACAATGCTGGTCGCCTCCGCCCTCTTGATCTGGAGGCGCGCCCGCCATCTTCGGACCGGCAGCGGCTAGGGTCAGGACCCTAGGGCGCTCAGAAGAACAGGAAATCGTCGGCCTCCAGCAGGGCGTTCTGCTCGAACGTGGCCACCAGGATCTGTGCGGCCGCCCCATTGCCGTCGGGGTCGAACCACAATTGCCCGGAGCCCTGGTCGAAGATCATCCGGTCGTCCGCATCCGCCGCCTGGGTACCCAGAACGAAGGCATCGGCGGCCAGCGCGCCCGCGCTCATCCCGGCAAAGACCGAGGCCTTCATCTTCAGCGTGTCGTTGTCGCCATTCACCTCGAAGTCGATGATCCGGTCCACATTGTCCGGCCCCAGCGCCCGGTCGAACACGAAGGTGTCGTCGCCCGCCTGGCCCTTCAGCGTGTCATTGCCCTCGCGGCCGACCAGCGTGTTGGCATAGGGCGTGCCGATGATCGTGTTGTCGCCGTCATTGCCGATGCCGTTCAGGTTGGCCGGATTGCCCGCCTTGGTGAACACGTTCTGCATGTAGAGCTTCTCCACATTGGCATCCAGCTTGTAGGAGCGGTAGGCCTTGACCGCGTCGATGCCCTCGCCCGCCTGCTCGACCGCCCGGTCGCCCGGCGCCCGGATCAGGTAAATGTCGTTGCCCTTGCCGCCGATCAGCGTGTCGTTGTTCTTGCCGCCGTCCAGGATGTTGTTGCCGTCATTGCCGGTGATCGTGTTGACCAGGCCGTTGCCCGCGCCGATCTTGGCCGTGCCGGTCAGCTCCAGATCCTCGATATGGCTGCGGCCCATGCGGAAATTGACGCTGGAGATCACCGTGTCATGGCCGGTCCATTTGCGGCTCTCGCCCACCCTGTCGCCGGCATCGTCCACGTAAAAGATGTCCGAGCCCGGCCCGCCGATCATCCGGTCCGCCCCGGTGCCGCCGTCCAGAATGTCGTCGCCGGCGCCGCTTTCCAGGTTGTCGTCCCCGCC